>Ga0315913_1002323_pt1 | contig 22200 bp, 12 predicted proteins | sample MpolsnodulesMG_FD_207736 | JGI IMG/M metagenome (GOLD analysis project Ga0315913, IMG submission 207736) | Medicago polymorpha root nodule microbial communities from Los Angeles, California, United States - small nodules | ecosystem: Host-associated > Plants > Roots > Nodule | place: USA... | reverse complement strand
AAATTATTTTACTGTTTTACCCTTAAACTTAATTAAAGAAAAGAAACTACTTGATATTACAATTTGAGAGACCATCCAATGACAAACACACATCTAAGCTGTTTATTTTATCTCAAACTGGCTCATATATTTTCCACAACAAGACATGAATCAGTGAATTAACATTGAAAAAAAATAGATCAACAAGCAATAATAAGTTGAATTAAAATAAGATAATAATAATAATAATAATAATAATAATAATAATAAGGCTGTTGACATCAACAAAGTAGTAGTAGGAGTGGTTTTTAGATGTAACAAATAAGATGATAGATAATATAATAATAAAAGTTGCTACAAAAAAAATATAACAAAATAATAATAAGATTGTTACAAAGATAATATAATCTAATAATAATAAAAGTTCTTACAATGTTAATATTGAAATTTGAAATTAATTTAAGGATAATTATGGCAATGCAATCAAATTTTAAAAAGATTTGCTCCCCTCCCCTCCCCTTCTAAAAATTGAACCAAACACTTCAAATTAAAAATCTTCCCTCCCCTTCCCTCCCCTCCAAAACTCTCGAACCAAAAAGACCCTTAGCGAGGCATGAAAAGAGAGCAACATGATAAATTATCACGGAGGAGATCGCATGTGCAAAATGGAGCGACTATAAAATCTCCCCCTATAACAATCAAGAGGGAAATTTCATAATTCTTTGTAATGAGTGGTTCGTTTTTCGGCGGCTGCAGGTATGACATAATCTCTTTCATTCACGATTAATCCTCCTTTAACAAACTCCTGGATCGTTTTGTCGTCGTAAGGATCGTGGTGATTGTGGTTGTTCGCGCCGGTGGCCGTGGGCTTACAGACTCTGCTTGTTTTGGTGGCAGACCACCCTGAGGTCACTGTGTGTTCGTTTTGTAGGGAGCTTTATTAGGGGTGGATGGTGTTGTTGTAGGTGAAGAGGTAGGTGTTTGTTGGGGGCGTTTTCTTTTGGAGGCTACCTCTGTTACTCGGGTCCTGGTTTCGTCGTCACTAGCTCTGGTTTGCGTTTTTGGAGTTGTTAAGGTGTTTAGGGTGTTTAGAGGGAGAGGGTCCCATTGAGCTGAGCCTTTTCCTTTTGATTTGTTTGTTGTTTGCACCACCGCTTATCATGTCCTTTGTCTTACTGTTTGTGTGTTGGTTTCCGGTGGGCCGGTTAATTTTGCTTTGAGATCGGGAGTCGGTGTCTAGCGGCATTCTTGTTTGGCTTGATTTGGTGTTTCTCTGGTATACCGAGGGTGAGGGGGGCCCTTCTGATTTGGTCTAAAGTCTAGTGGGCCGAGCACTTTTGATTCAAGATCGAAAGTCAGTTCTTTGGCTCTAGTTTGGTTTTGGGCTTTTTATGGTTTCTTTCGGTGGATCGGAGGTCGAGAGGTGGTGGAAGCTGAATGATTTTCTCGGATAGGAGCTTTTTGGATGTGGCTCTGCTTTGGTGTTGAGGATTGGAAGTTTATTTTTTAGGGGTGTTTCTTTGGGGTGAGTAGTGACGATAGATGTTTCTCAGGGGTGTTTTTTAGGGTGTTTATTTTCGGGTGTTCCGCCTTTGTACGACACCTTTAGTTTGTATTCTCAATTTCACCGGTCTCTATTCATCTTGAGCAGAGATCCGATTGTTAAATAAAATTTGTTGTTTCAAAAAAAATAACATATATGGTCACTCAAAGACGAGTACCAAAGGATAAAGTTCCTAATTGAAAAGATGATACAAGAGCATATATTAGTTTATGATAATATATGCTTGAAGATATTAAATGTTATTATTTGATTGTTTTGTTGTGTCTAATTTGGATTGAATTGTAATATTATATTTGTGAAGATTTAAATGTTACATTGCGATTATTTTGTGGCTATTAAGATTGAGCTCATATATTATAGTCATCCTTAAAGGTTTTGAATATTATATATGTGATGTGATACTATCTCAATTTGTTTATTTATATGTTCTTTTGATTTATATTTTACTATTACATGTTTTTGAAACCGAAACTTGGCAAAGGCTAAGGTAGCGACCTTTTTAGGTCTCCTACCATAGGAGACTTGACTTTTTTTTTTTTTTTTTTGCAAAATAGATGTTAACCATTGGATAGTGAAGTTCCATGATTCTTAGCTTACACCATCAACACTGAATAATTTTTTTGGTCTTATTTTCACTTTCCCATACTCTCTCCTCTCTATCGGAATCATTCTTTCTCTTACCCAACAACAACAATTGCAGCAACCACAAGAACATCCAAATCCTCATCTCCTTCCCCATAACATTATAAATCCAATTGCTCCTTTTGTACTTGCATGTTGCTTGGTCCTCATGATTATATTTCACTTAAATAACTTGAGATTGCTTCTCAAACTTCATGAACACAGATTTGCTGCTATATTTAATTTCAATTTGCAGGAAAAATACTTCAATTTCAACTTTGGATGTCCCCAAAGGAAATTATTGAACGATCAAAACAAAACAAAGCCAAATCAGTATTATTGAAAGATGAATTTGAATTCCAATTTGATAAGCATTTTAAGAGGAATCATAAAAAAATTGATTAAATCTGCAATTTTTTTTATCTTTAATGGATATGAAAGTTTGAATATTTTATTTATTGGACTTGTTTGAAATATTTTCTACCAATAGATTTAATAAACATTTGAGTACCATTTTTTTTCAAATTTATTCCAGATCTGAGTATTACTTTTTAGAGAGGCACGTGAACAATTAAGAGTAGAACGATGAAGGAAAAAAATGGATGTTTACATGGTTGAAAAATATGGATCAAACCCAGTGTTCATATTATAAGGATCAAACACAGTATTCATTTTATAAGAGTAGAACAATTAAGACTATTTTTTTATCGTTTGTTATGATGAAAATCGTTTGCTTTCACAGGTAACTTCAGATTGAGATAAATATATATCACTTTATTTCTGTACTTATAATCAAACTTGTAAAATTGTTGTAGTTTCAAATGTGTCTGATGTTAAGTCGAATTTTACTGGTATGAATTTTTCAAACAATCAAGTATGACCTGTATGTATGAGTTTTGATATCTTTATCTCAAAAAGTGTTTGTAAAATCAACAACAATATTATATCAATATTACGCGTTGAGTCTTGAAATCTGTTCTAATTTCAATCTACCCTGTCTTATGTTATGCCTCTTACATCAAAGATTTCTTAATATGTAGGGTAAATCGTTGAAATTGACCCTGTAATATACACAAAATCTTAAAAATAATCATGTACAATAAAAAACATATACCTTATATAAGTTGAGATTCTTATTATTAATGATCATTTAATATATATGAAGTACGAAAAAGCGACTTAGAGGTTGAATTTTTTCAAAGTTTGTTTACGATATTAAAATATGACTTTACATAAAAAAAATTCGACTAGGGACGGATTAATTATGAATTTTTCAAGCACCAAAAACTGAAAAAACAGAGCAACAACAATCTCGACTTAAAAATCAAATTTTGAACTTATTGTTTGCAGAGACACCTATAAATATACAAAAAAAAAAAAAAGATTTGCAAAGTTTCATAGTATTTTGAAAGCGTTTTGATTTTTTTTATATTTTTCAACCAAATCGTTTAAAATTGTAATTTTGTTCCGAGTGACTGAATACCCTCGGGTCAAATTTTTATCTATTATTTTGTAGCCATGATTAGAACATTATAAAAACTTTCACTTTGAAATTTTGAGGTTTTTAAAGGAGAGACAGATTAACTATGAATGGTTTAAAATATTCATAATTCTGAAAAATTAAAACTTATAATTAATTAGTTGAAAAAATCTAATTTTTGTGTAAAGTTGTATTTTAGAACACATGTATATATAGAGCCAAAAATAACAAAATCCCAACTTATAAAGTTAGAATATGCATTTTTTATTGATAAGTGTTATTTGAATAACCATTTGATTGACAACTTACGAGACAACGATATTTTACAAAGAAAAATTATTTGCACGAAAACCAAAGCAATAAAGAGATAAAGTAAAAATTAATGGTAGTATGAGAGATAAAGTTGTCATAATATGAATGTTCAAATATCATTTCTTTTTTTTATTATAGAAGATCATTTCTAAAATATGATGTATATTAGAGAGTCAATTTGAAAAATTAATCCTAAAATGTGTTTCCTTTGTTATTTATGAAAATGTTTTTTTTTTTATTTATAAAAATGTTTAATCTAATGAAAAAGAAAAAGTTCCTTTTCTTTTGAAGTAAAGTAAAAACAATTCTTTAACTTTTCTGAGTCATAGTCGTCATATTATCATGTTATGTCGTCATTACATACACATGTCAACTTCTTATCTAAACACGTGTCACTAGATACCTTACTTGTTTGGTTGAAGACACAACTCAGACCTCGTCGTTGGACCTAACGTTGTTTTGCAAAGCCAGTGTCGTTTTGGTCCAAACATAAACCATATCAAATTCCAAAATTACCCCTTTCGTGTATGACTTTTTCCTTTGGTATCCCTCTTTGTTTAATTTAATTCAATTTGATTCCATATACAAAAAAATAAAAATTCAATTTTTATTATTCACTTATAGAAATTGTGTGTACGAAGGTATATTCTGGGTTTCGATTATCGATGCTCTTTGGTCACAAAAATCATCATCTATAACTCTTCTCATCTTAACTTCAAACTTTATATTCTTTGGACAAGTTTTCAGTTTTTTCTCAACAGGGTAAAGAGGTGAGTTACACGCATTCATTTCCCTTTTTTTTTCTTCACTCATTTTGTTTTCAATTTCAATCAAATGGGTCTCTTTAATTTTTCATTTTTGTGGAAAATTGTTATCTGGGTATGTTGCGTGTGATCCAACAAAATGTTTCATGTGGGTCGGTGTTGCATTGCTGTTTTTATTGTTTTTTTTTGCTGAAGATTGTGTTTTTGGTCACTTGGTATGGCGGTGATCTTGTGATTTTTGAGATATGATGTGTGATGAGTGAGAGGGTGTTCTTGTTTTTGTGTAAAGTTCGTTTTTTTAAGTACTTGATCATGTGGAACTGTGATGTTTTTTGTTGTTGTTTTGAACTGTGTTGTTTTTGAGGTTGTTGTCATGTCTTGATTTAATTGTTTCAGTATTTGCGTGAAGGCAATGAATTAGTTTTTTGAATGCTTGGATCAAATAGGAAACTTAGCAGATGAAATTTTGTGGTTGGTTGTTATTTTCCTTCCAAAATGGCTTGCATTGGGTCAATGTAGAATTTTTATTGCAATTATGATAATCTTTATGATGATTATTGTTAATGTTGTGAACTGCTGAGCTTTTACATCTTGTATTTCCACCAAACAGAAGAATTAGTTGACTCACTGGTTTCAGTATACATTAGTATCAGTTGTGATCTTGTTATGTTCATAATTTTGATTATAATTATATACATTTTGACTTACACAGTTGCAACCTTCATGAGATGCATTTAGTGACTTTAATTTGAAGATTTGTTTGATATGAGTTCTGTTGATTCTTAGCAGCTTATATGCTCCAAAAGAGTGAGATTATATGCTTAAGATCTTTGGTTGCCTATGCATGTTTGTGTGCTTTCCTTTCCTAAAAGTTATCATTTTGCCACGAGATTTGTCTTACCAACGGTTAAACTGCTTTGTTTATCCAGATTTCTCTGTGGCTTGTGAACGATGCTGGGAATTGTCAATAGTTTTTCGGTAAATGATATTATGATCATGTTGTGGCGATGATGGTGTTGGTGGTAGGTTAGCAGACAACTAATTCCACCTGTAACTGGATATCTAGTTGATGTTTTGATTACTATATCACATTAGCATGGATTAGTGAGTATCAGCTGAATGACTCAATGGCTAGAGTTATTTATTTTCGTTAGGTGTTCAAGTGTATTTTGGAGAGTGAATTAGCTTTAGAGAGTCTGGCTCTTGAAATTATCAATAACAGGTTAACATAATACAACTGCTGAGCGATTGGAGTCAACTTAAAGACGATAAAATTTTGTGAAAGACAACAAATATATTTGGAGTGTATATTTTGTAATAATGGAAGTAGCTAGTTGTCCACATGCACAGAAGCAGAATTTGCAGAAAACAGGTCGCAAAGTTTGTTCTGGATCTCCAAAAGATCTGTGGCTTGTTGTGCGTGAAGGATCTCTGAATGACGTAGAGACGGCATTGTCATCACTAAAAAAGAGCGGGGGCAATATCAATGTGAGGAACACCTACGGGTTGACTCCTCTTCATGTTGCAGCTTGGAGAAACCACATTCCCATTGTAAGGAGGCTTCTTGCAGCTGGTGCAGATCCTGATGCCCGAGTATGACATCTCTCTCTTTTCTTATTTTTATAGTTTTACAAATACATGCTTGTATTTTTATATAAGAAGCATTGGTTTTGTGACTGTTTCTTATTTAATTCTCAAGAATCAAGATCATAAGGAGTAATTTTGTTTATTAACTTGTAACAAGCATTCTACATCTTATTCTAATCACTTTGTGTACATTAAGCAGTGAATGGCTGTTTAACTACTTTTCCATGATCTAAGCTTGGATTAATTCAGAAAATGATTGAAATGTCTGCACACTGCATATAAATTTTGGTGAAGGGGTTAATCTTTACAGTTTTCTATCATTTAAGTAGTATTTCATTGATTTATACCCCTTTAAATTGTATGAGCTGAAAAACGCAGTGCACCGAAGGAAATTGCACAAAAAAAGATCTTGTTTTCATAAAACCATCAACACTAACTTCTAAGGAAACTTGGTGTCCTTGTAACAGTTCTTAGTTTTTATGGAAATTATTTATTATTCTTCACTGTTGACAGACACTAACAGCAACATTTGCAAAATTTGTGATGATCTTCAAATTTTACCACTTGGATTCCAACCTTGGTATGGTAAATAATTAATAAAACTATTTTAAACTGACATCTAATATTAAATTTTGAGGTGCCACTTCCAATCCAAGATTGATATTAATCTGGACCATCCACCTTAATTATTTCCTGACCATTGATACTAAGGAAGGGTGGTATTCTTGTTTGCAACTCTGGTAGTCATAATGTCATATCATCTTTATTCATTTGGTTTACTAATTTATTGGTATTGTTTTATTGTCTAATCATTGTCTGCAGTAGTCTCATTGTTTTGCATTGATTCATTCATATCTTTAGACCAGAAACTTTTCATTATTTCATAGTGCTTATATACCGAAGGGAAGTTATAATTTTGGAGAAACTAGCTATTGCTTTATCCCTTTTAGTCTATTAATGGTGAAACTTATTTTATTTTCAGGATGGAGAATCAGGATGGAGTAGCCTTCACAGGGCTCTGCATTTTGGTCATCTTGCTATTGCAAGCATCCTTCTTCAGCATGGTGCCTCAATTACATTGGAGGATTCTAAATCTCGTATACCTGTAGACCTCATATCTGGCAATGTGTTTCAGGTTTTTGGAAATGAACACAGTTCAGGTATAGGTTGCCTTGCTCTGATCTGACTACTTTGTTATGATTTCGATTGTTGTTGCCAATAATAGGAACTAGTCAAATAGTAAGACGACCTGACTTTGGTTTATCTTTAGTTGCCACTGAGCTATTTAGTTGGGGCAGTGGTGCAAATTATCAGCTTGGTACTGGAAATGCGCATATCCAGAAGCTGCCATGCAAAGTTGATTCACTTAATGGTTCAATCATTAAGCTGATTTCTGCGGCAAAGTTCCATAGTGTGGCCCTTACTGATCGTGGAGAAGTGTATACTTGGGGATTCGGAAGGGGTGGCCGTCTAGGGCATCCTGATTTTGACATACACAGGTATATGGTTTGTTTCTGTTTTAATCAAATACCTTTTTTTTTAGTATTGGTGTTACCATCTATTGATAATATTAACAAGGTTGAGTTGAGAAAATTTCTCTACCTTGGATGAGAGTCCAGTTTACTGTCTTACAAAGTCCTCCTTTGAAATAATAAAAAAAATTGGTTTTCAAAATTTGGTGATCCACATCCTATGTCATCTGTTTATGCTATCAGACTATTTTGAGGAGTTTATATTGTTATACTCATTGCAGTGGTCAAGCTGCCATCATCACTCCCCGCCAGGTGATTTCTGGTCTAGGTTCTCGCAGAGTGATGGCAATTGCTGCAGCTAAGCATCATACCGTTGTTGCTACTCAGGGTGGGGAAGTGTTCACTTGGGGATCCAATAGAGGTAAAACTTGACGATATTAGACTATATCTATGTTCATTAAGTTATGAGTCTTGGATTGTAGAGTGTAAATTACTTTACTGGATCCAACCTAGTAATCTTTTCCCTACATCCTTGTATTGTAGAGAGTCTTGTATTTGTTTATGTTTTTGTGTATGAAATTTGAGAGCGAGACAACATTGACGTCAACCTTTTCTTTTTTCTTGTTATGCAGAGGGACAGCTTGGGTACACTTCTGTGGATACACAACCCACACCTCGTAGAGTATCTTCTTTGAGGTCAAGAATTGTTGCCGTTGCTGCAGCAAACAAGCACACAGCTGTAGTTTCTGATTCAGGTGAAGTTTTTACTTGGGGGTGCAATAGAGAGGGTCAGCTTGGTTATGGCACTTCAAACTCGGCATCTAACTACACCCCACATGTGGTTGAATCCTTGAAGGGAAAGATTTTAACTAGAGTTTCTGCAGCAAAATATCACACAATTGTATTAGGATCTGACGGAGAGGTAACTATTTGCTGATTATGGTCTTTTTGTTATAAGTTAAACTTCTTGCAATTGTAAGAAACTGTAGTTACTTTTAATAACCTTTCTACTGCTCCTGCACCACAAATTTGGACTGCAAACATTTACAAAGGAATAAGGCCTAACTTTTTTGGGCACTGATATTGTTCTTTCCCAAAATTATGTTCAAGTTCAACTACTTAATTTTTTTCAGGTACATGGATATGAAACAAGCATCCTATCACGATTTTTAGTTATATCAAGTATATAGTTGTTGTCATGTCTGTAGGTTTTTTTCATAGTAGTTTTTGGCCTTCATCTTTATATTCTAATCTTCCTTGTTTTGCAGGTATTTACCTGGGGTCATCGACTTGTTACTCCAAAACGTGTAGTGATTACTAGGAACTTAAAGAAAAGTGGAAGCATTCCTTTAAAATTTCATCGCAAGAAACGACTTCACGTAGTTTCTATAGCTGCTGGAATGGCACATAGCATGGCTCTTACAGAAGATGGTGCACTATTTTATTGGATCTCCTCTGATCCTGATCTTAGATGCCAACAGGTTCTTTTTCTCTGAATTCCTCTCTCCACTTACGTTAGGATTTTCTGGACAAACTTGTTGGTTATAAGCATTTCTCTCCTTTATTTTTGGTCTCTAATAAAACTATATTGTACAGTTATATGCTATGTGTGGAAGAAATATGGTGAACATATCTGCTGGAAAGTACTGGACTGCTGCAGTTACAGCTACAGGTGATGTTTACATGTGGGACGGGAAGAAAGGTAAGGATAAGCCGCTTGTTGCAACTCGGATGCATGGTGTAAAGAAGGCTACTTCAGTTTCAGTTGGTGAAACACATTTGTTAATTGTGGCTTCCCTTTATCATCCTGTCTACCCTATCAACACGATTGATAATTCTCAGAAGCTCAAGTCGAATAACGGAAGTAGTATGGACGAGTTAAGTGAAGACATCTTATTTGAGGATATTGATTCCCATAATTCCTTGGATACAGTTCAAAATGATAATCTTAGTCAAAGGTCTACACCCAGCTTAAAAAGTCTCTGTGAAAAAGTAGCAGCAGAGTCTCTACTGGAGCCACGGAATGCCATACAATTGCTTGAGATTGCTGATTCTCTTGGAGCTGATGATTTGAAGAAATATTGCGAGGTACTGATCTTGACCACCATACAAAGTATTTGCGAAGACTCTGTATAATATTTTATTACATCTCTAGCTTTAAATTATGTTCCATCCCAGGTTAAAACCATGAAAGAAATGTTGACGTGTGTCCTCGTAAAGATATGAATTTGACAAGCCTGCATTTTAAAAAATGCAGCATGACACCAAATTGATTGTTAATATTTTATAATAAGGACTCAACTCTTCATTGATCATAAATTCAGGATTTCAAAAGTCTCTTCCATAAGACACATACAAAATGAATATTCTAAGAATGATGTGAACATTGAACAAATTAATTGTTGTCAAGCTTTGTCTTAAACAAGACTTGCTACGTCTTGCTTTGAAGAAAGTAATGTTCTCTATATCCTCTTCATTTCTTTTTTTTTTTTTAATAGTTCTAACAAAATAATTATCATAAAATTAAATTTATTATTAAATTTAGTTACTACACTTGAGCATTACAGATTACATAATGCTGTCATCATGTATGTGTCCCTGTAATTTAAGTGATCTTTATTGATATATTTTGTTGGATTTGTATCTTGTACATTACCAAAGGTGGGTTTCATATATACTTAAGCATCATATTATTTACTGGTTTCAGGACATTGTCATGCGCAACCTTGATTATATATTTTCAGTTTCAACCCATGCTGTATCAAGTGCTTCACTAGATATTTTGGCGAACCTTGAGATGTTGTTAGACCAGAGATCATCCGAGCCGTGGAGTTACCGTCGGCTCCCAACTCCAACTGCTACGCTCCCTGTCATCATTGACAGTGAAGATGATGATTACGAGATAGAGCATCAAAGGACTTGTGACAAACCAATGAAACTGTCTGCACTGAAATTGGAGAAAGTTCAAAGGTCAGATTCCTTTCTACAGCCCAAGGATGATCCTGATAGTGAAACGTCGAAAGTAGTTCGAGCTATAAGGAAGAAGTTGCAGCAGATTGAGATGCTTGAAACTAAACAGTCTAAAGGACATCTTCTCGATGACCAGCAGGTTGCAAAACTTCAATCCAAGTCAGCGCTTGAGAGCTCACTTGCAGAGCTAGGTGTTCCTGTAGAGACCCCAAGGAATAAAGAGTCATCTTCTATTCTACCAGAAGTTAAAGGTAGTAAGAAAGGTAAATCATCGAAAAAACAAAGGAGAAAGAGCACCAACAAATCAAACACAGAGCAGACGGAAATAGAGTCCGTTTATTCTAAAAGTGAATTGATCCCCGAATCTGAAGACCTATTGGACATTGACGTCAAGACTGCTCCTAATTCAAAGGTTGGTTTCCAATGTGTTGTTCATGCTACCTACCTTGAAATGAACTTTCATTGAATTTCTTTTACCTCTTAAAATCTTGCGTGTTGACTGTGGAGAGAGGTTTCTAGCAAAAAGAAGTGATTGTGTAATAGATAAAGACAATTTGTACTTATTATCTGGAGTATGAAGGCACTCTTAGCTCATATCACTCCATGAAAATCTTCCTCGGTTCCTTATGACGATACTGTCTCGAGATTGGTTCACTTAGTGAAACAGTCAAGTCTATAAATATTTAATTTTAGAAAAGTAGATATGCGATTTCCTTTCTTTTGCTGAATATTTATAGAAGTATTGGTCCTTTTGGCTAACAAAGGTGATATAATAATAGTTATAAATGCCTAGGAAATCATATTTGAAGTAATTTTGAAGTGAAGAACCTCCATCTTCATCTAACACAAATATATGAAGTGAAGAACCCACTTGGGTTGGCCTGGTGGTATTGGCTTGGGACCTGGGAGTGTGCTCCTCCTCGAGGTCTCAGGTTCAATTCCCGCCGGTACCAATTTAGGTGGGCTAATTTAGCTTCTTCAAAAAAAAATTATTATATTTCAGAAAAATACATTGCACAGTTCCTTCCATATATTTTACTGCTTAATACTCAACTTTGTTTGATAGGTGGAAGAGGATGTCTGCAAACATTCCACGGAAGACCAGGGTGAAAAAGATTTAGGTTTTGCTGTACAGAAGAAAGATACTTCAGAGTTGGTGAAGGGTACGGCTCAGTCACCAAAGGTTTCCAAGAAGAAGAGCAAGAAGGGTGGGCTTTCTATGTTTCTGAGTGGTGCTCTTGATGAAGTCCCAAAAGAGGTGGCTCCCCCTCCACCGACACCAAAAAATGATGGTCCTGCTTGGGGTGGGGCCAAGTTTTTGAAGGGTCCTTCTTCTCTTCGTGAAATCCAGGATCAACAGAGCAAAATAGTAAAAGGTAACAAGCTAGCTGAGGTTAAAGTCAAGGTGGAAGATCTTTCTGACTTTGGCAGTGGTGGGAAAATAAAGTTGAGTTCATTTCTTCTTTCTAGCCCAATACCTGTTGCGCCAACTCGAAGTTCTCAGGCATCTGATGGAGATAAAAATACCCCTCCTTGGGCTGCTTCAGTAACCCCTCCTCAATCCTCTAAGCTGTCTTTAAGGGACATCCAAATGCAACAGGTTTGTAAATTAAAAGCTTCCTTTCATGTGTTAATTCTCCATGGTATTGCGTTTGTAAAGTAAGCTTTGTATCAGTAGGTTATAATTCTTGATGAGCCTATATGTCCATGCATTCTTTCAATTGAATTTTGTATTTTTTTAGTCTCAGTTGTTATATGAAAGTATCCAAATAACATAATATTAAGATATTATCTTATTTTCATATATTAAGAGTTGCCTTAAGATAAGAAATTAGTTCTACGATATCAACTAAGATTTTATATTTTACTAAAGTGAGTAGTTAATAAAGTGAGAAAATCAAGGGTTGATATTTTAACCACCCATGATTTGTTTTTCAATGGTTCACATTGCCCACTTTACTCTCTAAAATGCCTCACTTTAGAGGAGCCTGATCCTGATTTTCATATACTCTTAACAATAGTGTTTAGTGTTCAACTAAGAATGTTGTTTGGTTGCAGGTAAAGAAACAAGGCCTTTCCAGTAGTCCAAAGACCAAAACTTCGGGATTCACTATAGCTACTGGTCAAGGCTCACCATCTGAAACAACCGGGGTGAACCGCTGGTTCAAACCCGAAGTGGAATCACCTTCCTCCATTAGGTCTATTCAAATCGAGGAAAAAGCTATGAAAGATCTCAAACGCTTCTATAGCAGTGTAAAGATTGTCAAAAGGCAACAATGTTAAGTCTCTTTCCAGTGATTATAGTCTACTCTGTGCTCTACCCTTCGCTTGCTCCAACCCAATGACTGTAAATTAGTCTTTAGAAGATATAGTTTTAGTATGTACATTCTTCTCTCTCAGCATGTTTTTCCATTGTCAGTCTTTACTTCTAGAATTGTATCATATGATCATGATTTTACATTTACTCATTTTCAATGGTGTCTCAAGTTGGAGACTGGTCAATAATTGGAGTGAGCTAAGTTGCAGTCAAGGGTAGACATGGTTACAGATTTTCCTTATTCAAATTACTTCCAAAAGGCTCAATAATGTCAGAATAAGAGGATATACTCAATTCCAAAAATAAGGGCTTTGTATTTTCCCATACATAGGGTATATTTTGATTTATATCCCAGCTAAAACAGTGACCCTTCTGTAGTTCCCTAAAGTTGTTCCATTTATTTGAGGAATATCAAGACTTTAGAATGATCACAATTGTTCAATTACTTTTTTTATAAGCTCTCAAGCAACTTGCAAAACAAGTTCATTGATTTATTTGTTTAATCGATTTTTTTTTGGCACATTTTATTCTATTTTCTTGTTGTACATGTCATAATTCTCTTTCCTATGTCAATGATCTGCACATAGGACTAGTATTATTTATATGGCTAATGTGTTCACTTTGTATTAGAATACTTATATGTTTAAACTTTAATTAAAAGTGACAAGCATTTTGAAGTGCGTATGCAAAGACAAAAACAGATTGATTCTTATGTGATAGCGTATCTATTATAGTACTATTTATTTAGAGACATGTAAATTAATTTTTGCACACGTTGGATTCTTAACTTTAATCAATGCACAAGTTTTTAAAATAACATTGATAAGCAAATGATTCTGGTTACCATAAGACAGGTTTTGTGGGTAGGACCAAGAAGAGTGATTTTCCCTGACACTTTGGCACTTATATATATGTCACTATACATAAAAGCAAGTTCTTTGGATTTCCATTGGTTATATCACAATTCATTGACACACAAAAATAACGTTATAAAGTTCTTGCAGTGTCTACAAATTTGCTTCAAATGATGAAATTAGATGTTTATGTGAACTCTCAGAGTGACATGATCATGACATACAGTTATAGACCATCTTAGCTTTGTAAGTTTAAAGGCAAACAAGAGAGATAATGAGATATGCAAAATCAGTAGCATGTGAAAAATGAACTTGTTTGTTCCCTTGCTCTATTTTCCTTTTGCATTGAAAGGTTATACTTATGTCAGTGAAATGGGAGAACGCATAAAATAGGGAGGATATAGGAGGAGGAAAATAGACAAAACAAAAAGAAAAAGGTTGATTAGAAATGTTGTGGGGCAAGTGGTTTGGAAGAACGTGTATATGAGACATGAGTTAATAATAGGCACCAATTATTTGATCTTTGAGATCTGTTTCATATGATATGACGTGAGACAATGCACAAGTCACTGCTGCCCGGGATGAATCTAATTTTATATTTTTACTAGTAGAGTTAATCATCAAGTTATCATCTTTAACTGAATTGAAGTTTCCATCAACTTGATTCCTTTTTCTTAGTTACTTAGTTATATTATGAAGTTTCTACCGTTGTTTACCAGTGGATAATCTTCCGTCGAAGAACCTATATATAAAACATATAAGGTGAGTTATTATCCCTTTTCAACCGAATTTTCTCCACACGCAAGAATCAATAATACTATATAGTTGATTAATACACATAGAAAATTGCTATACGACAGATGCTTGATATAGATACTGGTGAAAGAATTAGTCCCATTAGTTTTTTTTATGCAATTGAAAAGGAAACAAAAAAAAAAGGGGAACAAGAAGAGAAACTAAGCTCACGAACGAGCAACACCTACAACATCAGCCATGAAATCGAGACTTAGCTTCGTAGAATATCTATTTCAAATCTTCAAAGTATCATTGGAGAAAACTTCGGTCTTCGCAAGTCAATAAACACATTCATTGCTGAAAAGAAATGTTCAAATCTCCATACAAAAATGACGATTTTTTTGGATGAACAGAGCATAAAAATAGAGTTTAGAAGTTCGAATGAGGGTGGAAGGTAACTTGAGAAAAAATAATAATAATTAATCCACATAGATAGGTGAGAATATAAACAGTAACATGTAGTCCGTTAAGAAGGAAACAAAAATGTGACATACTGAAAAGTAAGATCAGTGGTGACACACTTTTCCTTGAAGATGTAGATATCTCCATCTCCATAGTTGTTAGCAGTAGTAGTTGTTGAATATACCTAGCTTTATCTTTCCGCGTATGTGACTTCAACGACCCCTAACTTTAATTAATTTGATTTGATATAATGATCAAGAAAAAATGTACCTTGCTTGTGGAGGCCCATGATGCTTTTCTTTTGGTCCTCCTCGTTATTTTCAGTGCTTAGATACCTTTCCCTGCCTTTAAAGAGACATAAATAGTCCTAAGGTATAAACAATATGAAAATGGTTTTCCTAACCAATTGACTGCATATGATGCATTCACCTAGTCAATTTATTGGTGATCGTTAGATTTAGATCGAACAATTAACGAAGTACTTAAGTTTAAAATTTTAAAATTTTAATATATCGTTTGAACCGCTCAATCTTGATTCAACGATCAGTGATGAATTGATAGTGTGAATTCAAGTTATCCCAATGGTAGCATATCTTGGTCCCTAAGCAATCTCTAGTCATTCATTCCTCTTTGTCATAAAGTTACAGCCAGCCTCAGAAGAAGACAACAACATCCATCCATCCATCCACACTTTTTCATTATTGTATTGTTATAGTGACCTGTCTATCATGTTCTTTACCTTTTCTTTTTTTTTTTGAGGGAAATGTTCTTTACCTCATTGAAGACTTCTTTATGTTAACTCTCTCTTACTTTGTCTGTCCTCTATTAATTGATTTATTATTTAGTAGTGGTGTAGTGATTGGAAACTTGAGTGCTTTGCAGGCCTTTATTGGTTTTCTCTCGAACCTTGAGAAAGAGACATACACATAAGATGGAGCCTGCAGGGGAGAGAGTGCATATATCACTCATAAACCTACCTATTATGACCTATATATGTATAACATGGTTGGAATTTCATCATATATATTGTTCCTTTTATTTACCTTCCTAGGATTCCCTTTCTTTGTGAGGACTATTTTGGTGTTTGGAGTGAAGTTTTAAACTTTTGTTCTCAAAGAGTGAGTATTGAGTGAGAGATTTGTCTTGAAAGGAAGGAAAGGAGGTGTTTGGAATGAGGTTTGTTCCAAGATCATCACACATCATGTTTCTTCTTCCCTTTCATTAATTCTTGATTAATCTATGTTCATATGTATTATCAAGTCATTACATGCATGGGATTAGATATTGAGAGTGATCTCGGACCAGGCTTCATTCCTCACACCTAGCTTTCCTAGTTTGTATTGTATTATCAAGAAGCCAAAGGAAATCCCCTTTTTCTCCTTCATATGATACATCCAGGTAAACTATTTTTTTTTTCATTTCTATCCATCAAAAGGTATATGCATATATTTTCTTCAAAACAAGAGTATAGATCTAAGTAGATCGATGTCTTTTTATGTTCTAGCTAGCCTAAATATTTCAATTTACAATATATATACTTCAATATATTTTTAGGGAATATATATACTTTTATATTGAATATTGATCAAATTAATTTTTTACATTAATTAATTATTATTTGTTCTTGAGGGTTTTGGAAGAGGAAGATGGGGAATGTTTCATTATTTGGTTTTTTTTTTTAACAAAAAATCATTATATGAATTTCTAAATGATCATCAGCAAACACTTTTACATTTGTGCAGCTTCTTAAATTCAAAAGAACAACAAATAACAAAATATTCAATCTATAATCATGCTATATATATTCCAAAGTTTTTGTAAATAAGATTTTAGCCGAATTCGATGTTATTATATGCATATAATCAAATACTTTGGATTGTTCCTTTTGCAAAGTTTTAATTTGCACCGATCCCCCTATCCTTTGTGCCGACACCATATCTATGTTGATCATGTTGAAATGCATGCTAATAGTAGCAAGATACCTGTAATATAAGAAACCCTAGATTAGTAGCTAGTGCACATGCTCTCTCTTTTATATCAATGTTGAAGCTTATCATTTTCATGAGATGAACAAATTTTAGGGACGTTTTGCTGATCACCCTTCTGCTGAAACAAAGAGAAATTAAGTTATAACCAAAAAAAGAAAAAACAAAGAAATTAAGTTTAAGTACTAATTAATGATATATTGTTTTTTTTTTGTTGGTGAAATAGATCTCTTGATTCTAACCCTTGACATAGTTCAAAATATATTGCCATGCTTTTCTCCCATTAACTATAGGTACAAAATTAAGGGTAACATGATAAGGCTGCACCAAAATGAATTTGGTGCAATTAAAAATTACTCAAATAATCATTCATCTCCTTGAAAGAAAAAAACTAGATGAAATTGAGATCTTAAATTCATTATTATTTGCTGAATTAATCACAATGTAAGTCATTTGATTTGCATCCAGTAGATTTGAACTGCTAACTATAAAGTGACTCCAGAACAGGATACACAAGTTAATTTGTCTATCATATATGCTTCACATATGGGAGTTGGTATGTAAAACTTTAACAAAATGGAATTGGTGTAGTTAAAAGTCACTTAGTCATCTAATTTTCATCCAATATATGAATCTGTGCGTTGTTTTGGGCTCTTTCAATTTTTTGTTGTTTTCCCTTAATTTGTTCTCCTTTATTTTGTTTTCTTCTCGTTTTGGTTTTTATTTTGCAATGAGTTAGAGTAATCTCGGTTTTTTTCTATGTTATCCCTTGATGAATTGGGGAGACAATTTACCCATATCAACGAAAAATCCTCTTCTTTTTTTTTCTTCTTTTTTTCTTACGATCAAATATCATTTTAATATTTAGAACATCAAACATTTTTATCTGCTTTGTTCAACGTTTGATATCCATCTCCTTCATTCCATAATTAAATATTACTTGTCATTAGGGGTAAATTATCCCAAATTACCTCAATTCATCAAGAGATAATATAGGCTTCACTTTCTTACAATAAATTACTATTTTCTTCTCAAGAACATTAAACTTTTTAATCTCCTTCATTCAACATGTGATCTACATCTCTTTTGTTCTAAAGTCGAATCATACTTGTCATTAGGGTAACTTATCCCTAATTCATCAAATGATAATGTAGACCTCTTTCCAGTTTCCGTTGGCGTGTTTGCATATAACAGTTTTATTATTCTACTTGTTTTTCCATTAAAAACAACTATCAGCTGTAGTGATGGTAGAATTGAATTGATTGGTTCAACACATATTGAGGTTTGAGTCAAATTTTAAGATGATATCTTTTAATTTGAAATCCATAAATAATATTTTAGTAAAACTATTATAAGATAATATTCCTGATCACTCCATATTAATATGCATCTCCTCATGCAATATATATTAAACTCTATTTTACCAATTCATTGAGATGAAAGTAGTACCATAAAGACATTATATATCATAGAAGACCGGGGATAAGACCCATTTCATTATCCCATAGTTAGGTCACACAAATTATCATATTAGGTTATTTCATGCAAATTTATAATGATAATAACAATTTTATCAACAAAAAAAAATTGTTTTTATAAAATTAACTATTACTTGATCATCCTTTTTAAAAAAAAAAAAAATATTACTTGAATATCATCTGCATAAATATTGTAATGTGAAAGGTAATAACTCTAGAAAGTGATGCGCATAGTCTTAATTAGATGATATCCTTAGAAAAAAGTAATTGTAATTACATTGAAAATAAAATAAAATTTACACTCTTTTTGAGACTTTTTTTTTTCCCTCTAAGTACGATACTATTACTAGTTATAGATTAATGGGTTGCTCATAAAAATAAAAATAAAATAGTGGGAGTAATAGAAAGGAATCTCACTTCACATTCTTCTGATTCTTTGGAATGTACTTATAATATTCTTTGGAGTATCATAAAAGAATATTGGGTTCTTTTTTGCCAATACTATATTGGACTACAAGTTAAATTAGAGTATTAGATGCATGCTTGATATGGGTAAATTATTATTTTACTGAATAGAACACTTGTTCTTTTGTAAAAGAACACTTGTTCTTTTAAGTGCGTAAGAGCTTGCACCACACGTGACAAAAAGAACTCACAAAGTTATGGCGTGAAGCAAGTTGAAACTTAAATCACTTTTTAAGTTATGTCATGACATTGAGTTTTTTTTGCTTTCTATTTTGTGCCTATGGAGTTTTTGAATTTATAACTTTGTAGATCTTGCTCTTCCTTTTTATTTAGCTTTATCTTCTTTTCTTAGTTTGTACATTTGAAAACTTACTTGTTTAATTAATTGTTTCTCCACCGAAAAACTTTATGGACTTTGTATGCTGGGAAGAAGATGGATTCTCGAATCAAATCACCTTATCATTAGAAAATTTAGGGCAAGTGGATGATGCCCCCATATCAAAAAACACTTATAAAATTATGAGTTAATATGTCTTTACCCCTGTAATTTAAGCGAGTTTCGGTTTACCCTCTGTAAAATGAAAGTTTAGATTGCAACCCTGTAATTTAAGATTATTTCGTTTTAGACCATGAGGTCATCTGACTGGACAAATTGCTGACGTGGCATGCTGACCGTGTATATCTGATTATATGGCACGCTGACTGTATAATTAATTTTGTTTTTTATTTTTTTAAGGGCACACGTGGAATTTTTCCTACTTTTTTAAAATAAAAAATCTGAAAATTAATTTTCGAAAATAAAAAAATTGGAAAAAAAAAGCAGAAAAAAAAATCGAAAAAAAGTCAGATTTTTTATGAAAAAATAAATAAAAAATTGAAAAATCGAAAAAAATCAGATTTTTTTTTTCAAAAATTCAGATTTTTATTTTGAAAATTAAGTTCCCGATTTTTTTAAAAATCTTCCTAATTTTGGAAAAAAAAAATATGAATTTTTCTTTTTTTTTTATCAAGTTCCATAATTATTTTTAAAATTCTTCCTAATTTCGGAAAATAAAATATGAATTTTTTATTTTAAATTGGAAAAATAATTCATAAAAATTTAGAAATAAAATTTTCCAATTCTTTTATAAATTCTAACTTAATATATTTCCCATCAATGACAGGAAAACCCATATGGTATTACCATTTCTATTCTCGAACTTAATAAATTTTGAAATTTTTGAAAAAATTATAGAAATTTTTTTAAAAAAATCCGAATTAAATTAAAATTATAAATTTCGAAAAAAAGTAAAATTATCTATTTTTTTAAATTTTCTAGAAAAATTTAAAAATTCTGGAATAAAAAAAGTTTTTAAAATTTTTTTCTACCTAAAATAAAAATTCTGGATTTTTTTTTATTTTTAAAAATCTGAATATAATTTTTTTATAATTCAGACTAAAATATGAAATAAAATCGATTTTATTTTAATTTTCAAAATCTTAATTTCATATTTTTTTTTAAAAATAAATCTGATTTTTTTTTGATTTCTTCAAATTTTTTAAATTTAAAAAAAAAAATCTAATTTTTTTCAATTTTCAAAAAAAATAATCTGATTTTTTTCTCTATTTTTAAAATTAATTTTCAGTTTTTTTATTTCTAAATTAATATAAATGAAAATAAAAAATTAAAAACAAAATTAATTATACAGTCAGCGCGCCTCATCATCCAAAAATGCTGACTCAGCGTGCAACGTCATCATGTTTGCAGAGTCAGATGGTCTCAGGGTCTAAAACGAAAGAATCTTCAAATTACAAAGTCTATTTCGAAAGATTCTTCAAATTACAGGGTTGGAATCTAAACTTTTATTTTTACAGGGGGTAAACCGGAACTCGCCCAAATTACAGCGGATAAAGACATATTAACTCTAAAATCATTTATATTTACCTTTCTCTAATAACATTATATTTACATTTATTTGTTATCTAAAGACACAAACACAACTAGAATCCAGAATTTACAAAGCTAAGCTAGCACTTTAAGTGTGTGATTATATTATATCATTATTTTATTTTTTTGAATGGATTATAATATCATGTTGTTTATGGTTTTTCTTGGATATGAATACTTATGGTTTGTCTGATATGAATTTTTATGGTTTGTCTAATATAAATGGATTATAAAATTTATTTTTACTAAAAATGGTAAACATTCACCTTTAAACCATTTATAAGAGGTCAATATTAGCATATGTGTTTGGTTGTGCGGTGGAAAAAATTGATTTTGATAGAATTGATTTTGTATAATTGATTTTGGTTAAAAGTGAGTTGATGTAAAGTGATTTATGTTTGGTTACCTTCAAAACAAAAGTGATTTGTATGAAAAATGTTGTTTGGATCTTTTGAGTCAGAATTGCTTTTAGATGTGTAAAAGACCAAAATGGGCTTGTATAGGTATGTATATACATCAAATTTTACATTTATTTAGTTTTTCATCCTTCATTTTTTTTATTAATTGACAATAAAATTACTAGATCAATATTATCAAATTTTACATTTTAGTTTTTCATCCTTATTTTTTTTTATTAATTGACAATAAAATTACTAGATTAATATTATTGTTAATCACATATTCAAATAAAAATACATGTAGGGAATATATATTAAACATGAAGTACTCGTTAAAATTACAAATAGATAATATAATATAAAGTGCAATACAAATTTGAAACATTACAACAATCATTGTCTTCATTTGATTCTCCATTCCAATAGTTCATTTTGCAATAAGATTTGGCTACTGTCAAAGGTAAATAATTAGTAACAATTAGTAATGAGATTTGGCTACTGTCAATCATGGCATTACAAAAATAATAGCTTCATGATATTAGCACTTCAATGTTCTAAATAAGTATGATCAGAACAATAATTCCTAACACAATTCTATATCAATAACTTTTGTTTTGAAAGATAAACACTTAGTCTAATCCATTCAATGAATCAGGAGCTATCTTGAATGTCAAAAGGTAAGTAATTAGAAGTTAGTCCATACGGAACCCATATAACCAAGAATTGGACTTTGATAGATTTTTCCTTGGTTTGAAGATAGTTTAAACTCTATGCATGAGTGTGGAAAACAATATGCCATTGAAATGTTATAGCAAAAAAAGATGCAGTAA
>Ga0315913_1002322_pt1 | contig 22202 bp, 8 predicted proteins | sample MpolsnodulesMG_FD_207736 | JGI IMG/M metagenome (GOLD analysis project Ga0315913, IMG submission 207736) | Medicago polymorpha root nodule microbial communities from Los Angeles, California, United States - small nodules | ecosystem: Host-associated > Plants > Roots > Nodule | place: USA... | reverse complement strand
TCACTTTCTTTCAAATATTCGTTTTTAATGGCTAGTTAATTTAACTAGGCAGTTGTTCACTTGATATGGTAATAGTCTACGGGATCTTCCTACATTTAGCATTGGTTTATCTCCATGGGAACTAGCAACATCTATGTATATAATTGATCTCAACAAACTTGTAAAAATCCACCCTCTTTTATTGTTGTCCTTGGAGCAGTCATGAATTTCTTTTGTAATTCAATATTTCTCTCTTTTATGTCTGTCTGCTTCCAACATATTAACATTTTTTACCTGCCATATTCGAGATACTCATCAGTATCCTTACCAAAGTCTGGGTCTTTTTTCTTTCATAAATCACTCATCATACTTGGGGGTTGTTTGGACTGCCTTATTTAAGCTTTTCTACTGACATAAGTGCTTATGGAACTGTCTGGGAGAAAATATCGTAAGAGTTATGTGCTCCACTAACAAGCTTATGAATTCCCAAAAGCTTATGGCCCAAAACACGAAACATGCAGACTTCTCACATCTTACCTAAACCAAAATACTAAAACACGCTGAACCCCTGCAACGCTCACATCCTATCCAAGTGAACCCTCACAATTCTCTCTAAGTTCTGCAACACAACTCTTTCGTCAATCTGCAACTCTCCTCTTCTCCGCTCTTTAAACTCAGGAAGTCTTCCATGTTCGTTGTTACCCGTGTTCAATTTGCCTATTCCATCTTGTGATTTTTGCTTGTTCCTGATTTTTTGTGTGGTTTTTGCATGTTCTTGGCGATAATAATGGGATTAGGCTAATGATGGAGGGTTTTGGATCTCAAGTTTTAAGGGTAGGTAGATGTATCATATCATCATATCAGTTTCAATTGAATAACATTTATGTGAAAGGACTAAGGAGTGGTGTTGGAAGTTGGAAATTGGAATTTGCCCGAGTTAAGTGAATTCTGATGAGAATTTAAGGTTCTGTTTATGCTTGTTTTAAAGTTCTGCTGAGAATTTTTGGGGTTATTGATTGTGCTTGACATACACTTTATTACGGCTGCATCTTACTGATTTCTGTTCTGGTGGTGAAGTTGATATTTTTCTCATTTATTTTCTATTAATCTGTGCAAAGGTGGCTTCACTCTTCATTACTTTTTTTAGTATCATTTTAATATTGAAAAAAAGGAATACAGTGAATTTTTAGAACCATGTATGCTTTAGCTAAGGTGCTGGAAGCTCTGAAGTTATGGTATGGAATTGGATGAAGTCTGGTTTGTTTTTACTGGTGCTTGAATGGTTTGGTTTTTAGAAGTTAATGGTACTCCACAATTCTAAAGTGGCTAGTAAATTTATGGAAGCTTAGACCCCGTTTACTTTGTGGAAACATTATATATTTTCATTTTCTAAACCATGTGTTCATTTTAACTTGCTATTACGAAGACGTGACACTCTTGAAGTGAACCATTGTGTAGATTCACGATCAATTGTAGATAATACAGTCTTAAGTATGGTTGCATTACAGAGATACAAAATTCCGGTTGCATTACAGAGATACAAAATTCCGGAGTTAATTTTTCTTGTTGTAAGAAAGTGTTTTGCATAGATCGATTTTGGCAGCTGAAACTTGATTGACGGTATAGTTGCTGATTACCTGTTCATGTTCATGCTTTGAGTGAATTGCTTTTTGTGTGTCTGTGTGATAGTTTTTCTGTAAGCAAGACTATTTTTTTTCTCTCTTGTTTTTAAGTTTTATTATGGTTTGTAAGTATTCAATTCTCTCTCATATTTGATAGTGGAGAAATTCTGGCAACACACTCCAATTCACTTTTTTCAACATAGTTTCTTCTAGTTTAAATTCACACGTATCACATCAAATTAACTTGAGACACATAATTTTGTATATTTGAATTTCAAGGCAATACTTCCAAGTACTGTTACATTCATTCGAGACTAAATATTGGGTGATCAACCCAATTCAAGTTCAAAAAAATAAAAATCCAAGAAAAAAAATCATTTTTTTAAGGAGAAAAAATGATCATTTGTAATTGATTCAATTCATAATTTTAAACCATTCAAATTAACCCAATTGGTATAATTTGACTCGTGAAGTTCATCACGTTAATCCGTTATTACAAGACTCCCACGTATTATTCAAACACTTTTTGTTGTACTTTATTTCAAATGCTCACCACCATTAACTTTGCCACATTCAATTTGATATCTGTCCACTCACACGTCTATTGCTATGTAGAGAATAGCTAGAAACATTTTATTTCTAACATTCCCTCTTTTATTACGTTAAATCATTGTGAGTCCTATTATTTATGAGACTCACATTGATTTTTTTCTACGATAAGAGAGTGGACGTTGAAGAAAGAGTGTTCTTTAACACTACTCTTATTTTATATTATTTGCTCTATTTATCTCAAGTTTTATTATAGTAATCAAACTCGATATCTCATAATTTACAATGCCAATGCACCTTGCACATATTATTTTCGTTACAAGCTAGAAACATATTATTGATATTTTTTCCTTACGTTGTGAATATTGTCTGACCTAAAACCAGAGAAATTTTATTTTGACAACACATAAGTTGTCCTACACCATATATTACCACTTTCATTTTTTTTTTATTACTTTCTTTCTTTGCCTCGGTTTGCATTCAGACTGAAATTTGCATGGTAAGGGTATGGTGTGCACACTAGACAATCTTTTTGGTTGTTCAAATATCACATCTCTAAAACTATAGCCTAAAAAAAAGATAAAAGAAAACCGTGTTTGAACGTAACATGAAAATCCTAACCTTGAAATGTACCCATACAATTCGAGCGCACACGTATTGAACATTAATATTATGAGAAATACTTAACAACTTCGAATCATGCAAGACATGAACACAAGCAGGAGATTGAAAAACTAACATGATTCAAATGATGCTCGTGTAACTCAAATAATACATGACAGAAGGTTACAAAACCCCATTTTCAGCACTCTGATACAAATCATTATCTCCAAAAGTTAAAAACACAGATATAAATACATATTTTCCACACTTTGAAAATAGAATTACATTTTATGAATGTAAATGTGAGAATTTATTGAAAAAATTAACATGTTTTTCAAGTCAAATATGAAATATAGACAATATATGCATAGGTGGCTTTTAAGATGGTAAATGTTCCATATTGTCAACAAAAGGATTATATAGTGTATGTTTGATATCATGGTTGATATCACTGTGATTCACCATGATTTTACATAAACTATAAAGTATAACTTTTGAAAAATCATGGTGGGTCACCGGAATCCTAACATACCCACCACCGTGATATCAAAGACTTAGTCTTTCTATTCATCTTGTCCCTAAGATCACACCATGAACCTGATCAGTGTAGTATATTTTACTTAGTCACCAAGCATATCCTTGCTGGCCATTCTTATTGTCTATTGGTATTAGTCGATCTAACACCGAATAAAATGGTGCGCTATGCATCATTTAAGACATTTTTCCACCCTAACAATTGTCTTCTAAACAATAGCACATAACTAAACATTTAAATAATAGATATTATTTTTGTAAACAAAATGTAGTACTGAACAAGTTTTCATGCGACATACTCTCTGATTTTACCTATGCTACATGTTTGTCCTCTTCACTTTGTAGCTTCCTCGTGTTGTAAGCATAACCTTTGAATTTGTGGATTTGAAATTTGTACCAAAAAAAAAAAAATCAAATTAGGGATTTGAACAACCATGGTCAAATTGATTTTTTAGGGAGCGAAACCAAACTCCGAAAAATGTTAATGACGTTGAATATAATGAAACTTAATAATTTAGTTTTTGTTTTGTCAAATAGTCTAGTGGTTAAAAATTCACATTACCTTTCTTTTAATTTCACTCCCTTATTTTTTCATTAAGAAGTTTTTTTTTTAAAATTGTTGTTGTTTCTATGTTAATTACAAAGTTTAAATTGACATTAACTGTTATTTTTCTTCAGCAATTTACTTAGATTCTGTATGGGACAGGGTTTTTGAAGAGTTTTGGAAGAGAGAATTTTGAAGGGCTAAGACTATATTTTAAAGTAGATTTGATATTTTACCTTTTTCAAAAGAAAACATGATAAACAATCACATTCTATTTCAAGCATATTTATTTGATTTGAAAAATGTTTTATAGTGTTCATAATTTAAATTAGAAAAGTAAGTTCTTCCCTCCAAAACCCTCAATTCAAACAAACCCTAAGATTTTTTTAACTCTATTACTTAAACACAATTTTTTTTACGAATGTTGAATCTTCAGTGTACTCCTACTAATAATAATCAACTGAATGAAGTTTCACATCTTGTTTATCTAAAAGCAACACTTTGGTTTCTGATACTTGAAAAAGCAATGTTGATCCCTGAATCTCAGTCTACTCAATGAAGTGTAACAATTATGAAAACATTGTGGGGAGACTTATCGTCAGATGATCGAGCCTTGGATTATGGTTTGGTTACTACGTTGTTTCTAAGGCTGAATCTATACCCTGTACTATACTTTGTAATACTTATACTATACTTCGTAATACTTTTAGAAGACAAAAGAAAAAAGAAGAGTAGAAGGATTCTAAAATAGAAAACAAAAACAAATATTGCATTTAAACGCGCTTTAAAATGGTACCTTTTCTAATAATGAAGATGTTATTAGTTAAAATTTGGGCGTGACAGTCTTTAGAATTGTATTCTTTTAGTTGAGCCTTGATTGAGTTGTTAGTCCTATGGTTGTTAAAGAGTTTCATGAAGCTTTATATTATTTGATGGGCCAGGCTTAGCCTATCTCCATAACGTTTCTTGTCTTAAATTTTCTTTGCCTTTATAAAAAAAAATTGAAAAAGAGAAATATTTATAAAATGACATAAATATTATTGACAAAATAAATTTAAACAATATTTTCACTGCAAACAATGAGAAATTACAAAAATATAAAATTTATTTTGTAACAATCACATAAACAAATTCCAATTTAATAAATTATGAATATTATTTTTTTAGTAGAAATAAACAAAAAGAAAAATTAGAAATAGTTATTTTGTTAGGAAATTATTTAATATGTTTATTCTTTTTGTTTTTATATTTGAAATTTTCTTCTAATTTTAATGAAATAGTTATTTTGATTTATTTTTATTACATATAATTTTTTGCTTAGTGACGTTCATGTCATTTTTACTTATACACACATTATTTCTTTATTTATATTTTCTGATAAGAAACTAGTAATAAACAATAATATTATTTTCTTTCCTCGATCTTTCCTCCATCATCGAAGCAGATAAAAAAGATAGGAACCAAGCTGCCTCAATTTATTTTTCTCAAGGATTAAAAGTTGTTTTTTTCTTTCTTAAAGACTAAATTGAGTCTTATAGTTTTTCTTAAGGCTAAAACGGGTCTTAACACTTTATCTCACACTATATAAAATACACATTAAATAAGTGTTGATGTTGTACCCATGAAGAGAGACAAAATTTACAAAGAGCAAAAATCGTATAAAAACTACCTTGTTAATCGTATAAAAACTACCTTGTTGTTGTTGATGACAAATTGTGAGTTCAATACATATTTCTTTTTAATTATATAAATCAAATAATGTAGAAATAATTTTATAAAAACTAACAAAAACTTGATCTCTAACAATTTTCTCGCGGTTCAATTTAATTATATACAAAAAATACCAAATAATACCTGTTATTCTTAAATTGAGGACAAATTAGTATATCATTAAATATTGATCATGGACTAATTTGTCATTCATATAAAATTATCAATGAATAATTTGAGCATTATTTTTCAGGAAATGCTGACAAATGTCATATGTAATTGTTTAAGCAATCAAAACCGTTAAATTTTACTATTTAAAAAAAAAACAGTTAAATTTTACATAAAAAATTGTGTAATTATGTCTTTTATATGCATTTAACTTGTATTTTCAAGATTTTTTTTATATATTCCTTAAATAATGTTCTTACTCCTTATAACATTTGTTATTATGACTCTTATTTCTATAAAAGACTATATTTATAGAATCAAGAATTTCTGTACCAAACAAATAAAAAACAAAAATCAAGAATTTTGGCGACACTAAAAATAAAATTTCAGATATTTATAGAGATAAAAAAAAAAAAATCTTATTTAACAATATATATGTAACGGTACGTTGGAACGAAACATAAAAATGAGGAGACGCGGTAGTATATATGAAACGTTCCACTTCAAAGTTTGGAGTTTTCTGAGTGCAAAACAACTAACGCTTAGCTTCTGCTTGCTGACTGCTGAGAAATGGGTCAGTCCCGAGCCACGTCACGCTCATCTGCTCATGACAACAGGTTTCTTTCTGATCATTATCTATCATCTCTTCTTTCTTGCTTGCTACCATCAAATCAAATTATGAAACTTGCCATGAAAGTTAATTATTATTATTATTATTATATACTACTACATTCTTCTGTTGTGTTGTTCACATTATACAATGATATGATATGATATGAAATGAATTAATCCCTAAATTATTATTATATACACATTCTTGGTTGTAATAGGGATCAAGGTTATACCATCCTTTTATATGCCAAGGAAATTTGGACGTTGTTTGAGAATTAGGGTTTAACTTTAGCATCAACTTTTTCTCCATGACTTTCTGATTTTTTATAAATTTTTTTAACTCAAGACTAGGAATTCTTATATACTATGAAATCCAATTTTCTCTCTTGTCTATGTTATTGTTATGCTTATGCCAATTTTTAAATTTTTTTATTTTTTTGCAAAAGAGGAGAGTACTAGAGGTATAGATGGTCTGATATGAGAAGGAAGAGGACATATTTAGTGAGAGCATAAAAGGCTAGATAAATCAATCTTGACTATACAGTCAAGGTCATTTTTACCTAAATCTTGTTTGTACAAGATTAATGCCTTTCTTTTGTCACTTGACAACGTGTCGTGGGTATGTGTTTGTGTATTTTGCGCTTGAGATCCTCATTGTCTTTTAGGGTTTGATTTTGGAGAAGGGCTGGAAGGGGGTGATTTATCTTTTTCCAAACTGAGAAAATTTTAAAACTTTAATTATAATTGAATAAGGAATGATTAGATTAGAGTCAACTGTTGAACTCGAGAGTTTTCTTAAAACTAGGAGAGCTTCCGTAGACTCGACTTGTAACCTTTAAGTGACACGTAGACGTAATATAATACCATTAAAATAATAATTCGACTACCAATTCAATAATAAAGCAAAATAGAAAACCACAATCTTGCTATTAAATGGAGAATTAGACTACATGACAGAACTAAAAGAATAAAATCACATTCCAAAGAATAATAAGTTAAATGGCGATCCCAATAAAGAGGTGAAGTTGAAAGAGTATATTCAAAACGTTAAATCATGAAATCGATATCCAATAGAGACTAAAGATTCAGACCTGCAACACATTGCTCCTAGCATCAGGGGGGGTTCTAAGTGAGGTCGAAAGAGGGAAATAAAATCGTCGGAGATAATGCAGTACTTTCTGCTGGCCTTTGCTAGAAATTTGTCGATCAAAGGTGTTCGCCAGAAGGACAAAAGCTTGTCTGTAAAGGGAACTCTACGTGAAATTTTAAAGAGGGCCTGAGTCTTTGCTCAAAGGTCTGAGCTTGTGCGAAGCTTCAATTGTAAATAGGTTGGGGGTCTAAATCCCAATTGAAGTTTTGAAGGACAGAGGTTTCACTTGAATACCTGAGAGCTCATGAGAGGCTATGATCGAAAAGGCTAAATGGAACAAATGAAACATACTCAAAGCTGCGTTTTGGACAATTTTTCGTTTTACTGCCATAAATCTCTCTAACCCGTGAGTTAAATCGGTTGTCTACCCGAGTTGAAATGAATTTACTAGAGTATACTGAAAAACGAGTCTGTGCTCGTTGACTTGCTCTTGCTACCTAAACATCAAGTTTACTCGACAGAGTTTACAAGTTAACTCATGAGTCTGACAACCATGGAAAGGTTATGTGATTTACCCTTATTTAATTCCTCTTATTCCAGACATTTTTCTTTTAAATAAGAATGTTTTCTTAACACAGGATTTCCTGCCTTTCTTTCGCTTATGAACTCCTCCATCAAAATGTACACTTAGCGGAACTTTTATATATCTTGATTCTATCTTCTTATCTTATGCTGAAAGTGGTGTTTATACTTCCTATATACTTCCTATGTACAGACATTTTACTTTTCTTTTTTTAACTGTTCAAATGGTTGCCACAGGACTAAGAAACCTTGTTTATTATAGAACCAGTTTTTCTCTCTCATTAATGTTATTCCCGTGCTTATGTCATTTTTTCTTTTACAATTGTGTTTGTTTTAGACAAAAGAGAAGAGTACTATTAGGTGGTCTGGTATGAGCAAGAATGGGGTCTACTAATCGAGAGCGTGGAATATGATCGAGACATAGATCTTGATTGACCACAAAGCCAATGCTGTTTTGCTTAAATATAGTTTGATTATTCATTTATGATTGTATAATAAAGATCTTGCCTCCAATAAGAGCACGTAGTCCCTGGATATCGCTTGTTTTGATTCTGCATTTCATGTAAAGAAACCTCCAAAGTTGCGATTTTCTCTTCAAGTGCAGTCACTTTGGCCTCCATCTTCTTCGGTGGCATCTGGTAGGTCGGACCAATTTCATAGAGATCAGAATTATAGGGATGAGACTTTTGCAAGTAAACTTGCGATTTTCATTGATTAACAAAAGGAAATACAATCTACAAATGTATCAGAGCAGTTTGCTCTCTCAGAAGATAACTTCTTCTGGCCAAATAACTTCCTAATAACTTCCAACATAAGAAATAAAACAACAAACAGCAAACTTAAATACAATCCACAACCACACCCAATAACTAACTATTTCAAATTCAAACTAACACACTAATATTATATTTTACTTATTTATTTTATTTTTGTTTCTCCTTTGATAAACCCTCCAAATGACGGGTTTACCCTTCTCTTTATTCTGTGCGCTATCAGGCCCTTACTGTGCTATAGGTCAAACCAAGTTGAATTTCATGAATATTTTTCTTCTCCACTTTCTGCATTAGCCTACAACGAGGCAACAGACAATTTTGGATCACCTTTAGGTGGAAGTTGAAACTCATGAACAAACCTATACGCTTGGAAAATCTTTTAATCCGATTTGACAGAACATGTTAACAACTAAACACCTAAAGGTTATCCAATTCCAAGGTGTAAAGTACAAAGTGGGAAAGTTATAGGCTGTTAATATTTATACAAGAATACATTTTTTTTTTATTCTTTCATTCTTTACTGTTTGTCCCTTTTATGTGAGAAAATATATTGGATGTTTAAGATAGACATTTAGCGGGTCTATGAATAATATTGTTTAAAACAAGTATGTAATAGGGTTTTGAATCAAAACTAAGAAATATATGTATGTCTTTCGTGCATCAGCTTTGAGGCATACATGGTTATTACAGGTTCGTCATTTTAGATATCATGGATTCTTAAAATGTTTTTATCCAATAAGGTGGTTGCATTTTCAGGTTTGAAGATGAAAATTAGAAATAACAAATTCAATTTGAAATGTTCCCTCTGTGAATAGTTGCGTAATATCGGTACTTTTTCTTATTCATATTTAATAAAATTCATACCTTCAGCAGGGGTGAGTGGACTTATGAAAGAAGCAATGTGTGCTTCTTGTTGTCCTAGATTTTATTTTTAGTTTTAGTAGATTTTTGTTTTGAAGTATGCCCTTTGATGCATTAAAATTCTGCTTAAATGCTTAATGCCACATAGGTTGTAATGTTGTTTGTTTCTTTGCTTTCTGCTTTTAGGTCCAAGAGAAAAAAGGCCACTTTAAATGCTGATGATTTAGAAGCTTCATATGCAGGTGATTTTCATTAACACATTATCGTTTTCCATCAAAAGACCGATATTATCTTCTGTAACACCGTTTTCTAAATGTTGTAGGCATGGGAATAACTGATGGCAAAGTATCACTATATCACTGTAATTACTGCAAAAAAAATATTTCAGGGAAGATTCACATCAAATGCGCTGTGTGTCAAGATTTTGATCTCTGCATAGAGTGCTTCTTTGTTGGTGCTGAGTTGACTCCTCATAAAAGCAATCATCCATATCGGGTTATGGTATGAAATCTTCTTTGAGTTGTTCCTGTTTTATAATTATTGTGTTACTTTCACGTATTCACGTCTTTTTTTTTTTCTTTTCTGAAAATAAAATTGGAGGAATGTACAATATCTAGGGTGGAGGGAGACCACAAAATGTTATTCGCCAAACAGATAAAAAAATGTTTCGTTTTAAATGGTCTATCATTAGACATGATGCTGTTTTATCCATGTAGCCGATCCTTAGGTGAACTTGGATAGTAAACAATGAGTCTACCTAGTATTTAAAATAATACTAAAAAACTTTTACACATGACATATATACTTTTATAATATCATCAAGACAGCAAAAATTAAAAATTTCAACTCCATAATAAAGAAGTCGCAAGTCAACATATTAAAGCAAAGTACTATAAATGATCAAGGTGACGGTTGACATGGTGAACTTAAAAGATTGGACTATCATGGCAAAGTTAACAAATAACCATTGATTTAATAATAATCAAAGGCAATGGTCAAGAGTTTATACGAGTGACCTATTAGTCAAGTAAAGCGGCAAGAAACATATCAAATGATTATTATTGAATCAATGATTATTTTTTAACTTCACCATGATGGTCAACTCTAAGTCCACCATACTGACCGTCGCCTATGATTAAACTACATAAATGATAAAATGACACATAATTAACAAAAAAAGTCCCTAAAGTTTAAACATTTTAAAAGAGTTAATTTCTTCAAATGACCATTCCTTCAATGACATCATCTCCATTGTCATCGTCATCTTCATCAAATTCTGTCCTAGATGACAAAGGATCTTCAACATCTGCATCGTCGGTGAGTGTCTTGGTTGCAACTTGTAGACTGTTTACGTTCGTTTTACTCTGAGTTCATTAGTAAACAAGAGAAGAAAATAGGGTTTCATAAGTTGGACCAAATTTTTTAAAAAAACTGACCTCATAAACTTAGTGCTAAACTAGCGAATCACGAGTTTATGCAAGTCCCACCAGTTAACTCACAATTTCATTCGAAGCAATGAAAAACGGTTTCCTCGACTGAGTCGACCAATGTTGGACAACGGGAATCACAGTATCACACAAATCCACGAGTCAACTAGTGATTTTGATAACCATCCCACCTAGTAGGAAAATGTTTTCGTGGTTGTTGTTGGATAAAGTTTTTGTTTAAGTTTCTTTGTGATATTGTATGTCAGTATTGTGGATGGGATGGAATCTTTTTTGCTTTGGTTTTTTTATATCTTTCCTTTTCTTGTAATAAAATTTTATTTCCTAAAATAAAATGAAGAATCGGAAGGATTGAACTAAATACTAGAGATTACACTAACTATCTAGATATGAAGTCCTTTGATGGTGATGATTTTCTGCATGAAAAACAGATTGTTAGTAACTTGGAAAACTATTAGTACTTGCTTTTGTAGTCTATAAATATTGTGCAGTATCACATTAGGATGATAGCTATTCTTTTCCCTCGGAAAATACTTTTCACCAAATATGTTGAAATAAGCCGTTTCTGACTTGTTCCATGTGCTTTAATCAGATATGCTTATATATCGCTTCTCTCATAAAGGGTGATTTTCTGAACTCTGTAATGAGCATAGCACAAGCTTTCTTCCTATTTATTCCCTTTATGGCTACCATAATGAGATAAAAGCTCAAGGCAATACATGTATCTTTTATAGCTGAAGGCAATAATATTTCATTTTGAATGAAGTTTCCAGCATGGATGAATTTGTGTAATACTTGAAGTTTTAAAATATATTTCTTTTTACAGGATAGCCTATCTTTTCCGCTTACATCTTCAGATTGGAGTGCAGGGGAAGAGAAGTTACTTATTGAGGTATGTGGTCTGAGTATGGGGAACTTTTTTATCTTCTTTCTTCTTACCTGCTATATGTTAAATGTTTTGCATTTTTACCTTATTTCTTTTTATAAAAAATGTGTATCATAACAAGCTTGTTTCGTTTTAGGCCATTGACACATATGGATTTGGGAATTGGAACGGTGTTGCTGAAAACGTTGGGACAAAAAGCAAATCTCAGTGTATTGACCACTATAATGCTGTATATCTGAATTCGCCATTTTTTCCTCTACCTGTAAGGCTATTTGACAACTTTGTTATTGATAGCATACATACAACCTGTGTTTGAACGCATGGTGTAATTGTTTGTATGTGCACGTAGGATTTGTCTTATTCTATGGGAAAGAACAAAGAGGAACTCCTTGCCATGGCAAAGGGACATCAACTCAAGAAAGGTTTGCTTCTTGATGATCTAAATCACAATCTGTGGAGATTTTGCATGCTTGACTTGATTACTTTGTTTTATTCAACAACAATCACAACTACCATTACTTGATTTCCTTATTCTATATGATATTAAGTTATCTCTAATGATTATGCTATACCCGCAAGTAGAATTCATATTAGTAGGCGAAGCTTCTCAATTAGTTACGAATATCCAACAACTTGAGCCACAGTATTCCAATGCCATTCACAAGGTGAATTTGTTTACCTCTTTTTTTGAAAACTCGGTATCCGACCCAAAGACCGACTAATCTGAGGGGCCCAATCCCACAGTCCACTAGTGAATTTGTTTACTTACCACAATAATTTCAAAAGAGGTATATGTCTTGCATGTTGGAAGATATTTATGACGTGGAAGTCCATCCAGAATACATATTTTTACTTGCCATGAACAAAACAATTTCTTTAGCTCTTTTATAACATAATAAGTTTAATACTTCAACGTGTTATGCCTATGCAGTCGTTTATATGTTATTATTTTCTTTGGCTAATACTGAAAAAAATTCTATCGCGGATTAACAGCGTTTGTAAAATCCGAGGAAAGTTTTCTAACTTGTGCTTGTTTTACTGGTCACTTTTGTTTGGATCATCTATAGTTTATACTCCCTGCTCGTCTTGTTTTAGGCGTTGGGGTGCATGCATTATATACTCTCCGATATTTTGGTTGCATTTTGCAATGTTAATTTTTATAAAACAAGTTTTTGTTCCATGTTGTTTTTCATGCAGATTTTCCTTCAAATGCAAAACTGACTCTGAAAGAACCTCACCTTTCTGATGGAATAAAGTAAACCTTTTCCGATTAATCTGATTATTTAAATATGTTCGTTTATGACTGCTAATCCTTTGGTGCAACGTCTCAGCTCTGAAGAATCTAAGAAGGCAGAGACCACTAATCAAAACATGTCTAGGCCAACCTCAGGTACAATCTATAGCTTAAAAAAAGTCTTTCTTTACCATTTCGTAGTGACATTCTATGTCAATGGGTATAATTTATATGGGTGATATGAATTCAGCACGCGATGAAGCTCTTCCAAGTATAACCAAGAAGGCTTCCAATGTGAACCAAAATAATGATGGAGTTAAGGTGGAAGGTATGTTTTCTTATTTTGTTGCTGATGTAGGAATTTCAGTTGATGAGTTCGCTACTTTTGACAGTAATGTAAAAATTCGCTAGTTTGAGATTTTTGAACGACTAAATTTCTGTTTTGTCTCTTGAGAATTTCAGAACATTATTTTGAGCTTCAAATATTACTACATCAATTTTGTCCGTGAGGGATAATCTTTTGATTATAGTAGTACATATAGACTTCTTTCAATGCAATGACAAAATATCATCATTAGAGGGCCAGTTATATGTTGTTGAACGTTCATTGATCAAATTAATGTTTGAAAATTCTTTAATATACCTGATAAAAGGGTTTACCACCTTTTTTGTGATAAGAGATAAAGCATTTACTATGATTGCTTGTGGAATTTAATCCTGAACAGACTATGGGATAACAAAATATTACACACACACACACACACACACCTAGCATTGGGCTTGAAGGCTTAACACTGTTTCAATTGAGATTTTAGATCTTTTCCAAAGTTGATCCTAAATCTTTAGAGATTTCCTTAACTATAGAGATACAATAATTGGGGAATACATTTCTTCTCTTACCCTAAGTACAAGATACAACAAGGAGACATATTATTCCATCCAATGGAGACTCAGAAATAGAAAAATAGGTCAAAAATACAATGTATTACAAGATAATTAAAACTGATAATTGGACATCAAAAACATTTGAGGGACACAAATATTGATTTAAATTGAAATGTGCACAATCAATTAAACTGGACCTGAAATTAGGCAAATGGAAATTTCTGATAGGTTGCGCTGTCTTTGAATCTTCGTCAATGTGATACGAGATCAGGGATGAATACAAAATGGAAATACTGGAGCAGCAAAAGGCAAATTCTGCATCAGATTTCACACTACAGGATGTTTGATAGTCCTAAATTTCTCCGTCTCCCCTCCCTTCCCTCCAAAAAATGGAATAACTCTTCTAACTAATCATTAGGTCTATATATATCTCTAAATAGAATTGTTATTCTGCTAATTATCTAGGATGCAGTTATTATTATTAACCAAATCGGGTCCCAGTCCCTACTCTCTTTTGTGTTCTTCGGGTCTTCTTTACATGTCTTTTTTTAATTTGGGGTCTGCTAACAGTAATACACTTGGGGCTTTGCTCTTGACACAAATAGTTCTGGTTTTACCGTCATATAAATATATAGTTTGTATTTTCATGTGCTTAAATTGGAGAACATGTATTTCGTGTATTAATACATTCAATTGCAATTTTTTTTGTTTTGTTAGTAGAATCTCAAGCAGGTTGGAGCACTGGTGAAAAGAAACCTAAATTATCTGGGGAATATAAGCCATCTATGGAAGTGTTGAGAGGGTACAATTCTAACAGAGGTGAATTTGAGATTGAATACGATAATGATGCTGAGCAAGTTTTGGCAGAAATGGAATTTAAGGACACTGATACTGAAGCTGAACGTGAAATGAAATTGCAGGTGCTCCGTGGCTACGGAAAAAAGTAAGGGAACTTCACTTTATTGTCATTTTTTTTGTTCTTCCGAATAAAAGAAACAAAATTAACCATCTAGAAAGGGTCTTGGAAACAATCTTGTAAATTTCAAGATTGTTTGCATCTAAACTAGTTTTTTTTAACTTTTCCCTGGGATATCCTGATTCTGAGTTAACATGTCATTTGCTGCTGTATCGTGTCTTTGAATTTTAAGCAGCAAACTTGGATAAGTTGTATTGCAAAAATCCTGTATACTGTTTCTTTTAGGATATATTTTAATTCAATTTTTCTTCTGTCTTCCTTCATATCTGATATGTAAGTATGAAAATTTCTTGGCAGGTTAGATGAACGAAAGCGCAGAAAAGAATTTATACTTGAAAGAAATTTACTTTGTCCCGATCCTTTTGAGAAATTTCTCTCACATGAAGAGCTTCAAATATGTGAACAGTACAAGGTCTTCATGCGGTTTCACTCAAAAGAAGAGCATGAGGAGTTGCTGCAAACTGCTATTCGAGAACACCGACTTGCCAAAAGAATAAAAGACTTAAAGGTATTACATTCTAGCTGCTGTCAACATACTTTATTTGCATATATTGTAGTTATTTCCTCTAGTTTATAAAGGGTGACCGGGGCTGTAATGCTGCCTGCACTCGAAACAGAGGTCTTGCTCCTTTTTTCCACCAATTCCCTGTTCTAGATTTTGCGCCCCACCTCGAAACTGAAAAGTAGTATGTTGCATTTGTCCAATCTCACTCTGTCCCATAGAACTGCCCATAGAAAAGGTTGAGTTACTACAACTCCCCTTTGGCCACATAGTCCACTCATAATTGATTTGCCAATATAGAGGACCCTCGAGCCTAGTTTGGGTTCTGCCTGCTGTGTGATCTAGTTTTTCATTTTATCAATCACGCCGCCGAGTGGTGATAGTAGGGTGTTAACGTGCCACTTGTATACAAGTTTTTATTACTTTAGGAAGGGGCTATGTTGGTGAGTTTCAAAGAAAGAGATGCTTTCTGCACATGACCCATAGTTGGAGCCGCATCTTGAATTTCCGCCTTGGTCAAACTATATCAGTTATAGTCACATGATTCACGTCTGCCAAAGCATGCTTATATGATTCCATTTCCATTTGCAATGTCTTGCAGGAAGCTAGAATTGCTGGCTGTGTAACTTCTGATGAAGCATATCAATTTATTGAACAAAAGAGGACAAAAGAAGCTGAACAAGGTAACTGTAAAGAAAGTGGTCAAATTGGAACAAGTGGCAAGAAAGAATCATTTCCTAGTATCAAGGATGCACCGTCGGCCATACAAGCTATCACAAAGACACTAGAAGAATGGGATATCAGTGATTTTGAAGGGGCTGAATTGCTATCAGAATCTGTAAGAAATATTTCTCCCTTAGTTTTTTACCACTTCATTTTTCTTTTTATGTTGCTATTTCTTTATTAGCTTTGATCGGCTTTTTAATTTTATTTTTGGATTAACATGCAGGAGATAAAGCTTTGTAATGAGATCAGAATGCTACCACCCATCTTCCTCAACATTACGCGGATCATGCAGTTAGAAATTTCAAAGGGCAGAGTAACCAAGAAATCTGATGCATATCCACTGTTCAAGTTCTCTCCAAGCAAGATTGACAGAATTTATGATATGCTTGTGGAAAAAGGAGTTGTTAAAGCATAATGATATGCTTTGTATTCTGTAATAGTGTAATGGTTACAACTTATAAGGTCAACTTTGTAGCATTTTATTTGTTGTCAGCTTCTTTGCCCATACAGAAATAATTAGAAAAAAAAACATAGTTAATACACATCTACCAGAAAATAAGAAAGAGATAACTCATTTTAAAGAGGAAGGATTTATTTATTTTCAAACCACTGGAATTGGACCTATAAATAAGAATGGGGAATGTAGAAAATTATGCAATGTGCCTCAGTTGTGTGCACATCATTCATCCTTCTGTAACTTCATTTCTGCTTTATTGGTTTATTTTTATTGCATTCATTCGATGGATCATTTTCAGTCCTTTTGTGATTCTTTTAGTCTATACTTTTGTGTTGCGGCAGTGTTTAGGGCGTATCATGTGGGAGCATGATTAGGAGACCATTTTTATTGGTTTTTCGCATGTTCCCTATACGGGAGATATTTCTATTTCACCATGTTCACGTATTTTGCATGGGTAAAGAAGTGGAAAGAGATAACTTATTATGATGCTTCTAAGAGAAGAAGAAACTCAAGAAAAAAAGATTGAATATATTCTTGAGTGAAGCCTCAACATTCTTATAATTTTGTTTGGATGATTGCATAAATTGTTTGAGCAAATCCTCAAGTTTTTGTAATATGTTTTCTGGAGGATTTTGACGATACAGTTGAAAGAGGTATTGAGGCCTTCTGAAATTTTGATTATGCTCTGGTAATTGTTGCGCCGGTTTTTTCTCGTACTGTTTATTGATAAAGCTAATTTCTTCCTTATTTAGGCAAAAACCAGTTTTATGATCTCGTAGACAGAGGTCAAATTGCAACACTTAAGTTGCCTTCTCTTGCATGTTTTTCACCCTTTGAGGAATTTTTGCCACCTACTCAGACAATTCCTTCGAGAAATTTATTTTGAGCTAAGAGTGTACCGGTTGTATCTTAATCAATCTAATTTTCTTTGATGTGTTTTCTTCGACAATATCTGCAACACATTTTGACATGAATGAACCTATTGTTGCTGTTCTAATTCATTTTTGAAGATGTAAATTTGAGTGGTATCATAAAAACCATAATTAGGGCATTTTCTTAGCATAGAATTGTAACGTTCTCTTGTTCTTTAATTTGAGGATAAAAGCGATGATCTTGCTATTTCATAGACTATGGTTTTCTCACGAACCATTCCTGCGAACGAATTAGCGTACATATATTCAAAAGTCCATCATTCATTTCGATTTTCCTTTGATTTGGTCCTAATCTATGAACATGTCTGCGTTGCCTTTGCCTCGGACTATTGATATTCATTTGTGGAGAAAAAAATTGTTTAAAAATGAATGTCACTTTCAATTTCAAATGCAATAATAATTATTTTTTTCAATTGTACCCTTCAATTAATATTATATATACTACTTCTAAAGTATTTTTTTTTTAATGAAAAACAAATCAATAGTTGATTACGATAATTTGGTAAAATAACATTTCTCTTTCTTTTAATTAATATATTACTTAATATATGTGTAAAAACCTTAGACGACATTCATTTTGAAACGGATGCAGTATCAAACTACTTTTTTTTTTCATTTTTTAATAATTTTTTTCTCCACCCTACTGTGTGTATAGGGACAACTTTTGTTTTGTTCTAATATCAGCGCTCCCTAGATAAGAAAATATAAATCAGTGATGATAAAATAGCTTACAAACTTTAAGAGTAATTTTTCCAAAAAAAAAAACTTTAAAAGTAATTCAATTTTTTTGAAGAAACCAAAATGAAATGAAATTATATAACCACACCAAAGAGCAGTTCTAGAGTACAAGGTGTGCCTAGGAGACCACTACAAAGTTGCAAAATGTCGTAACACGAAAAACAGTGAACAATAGTTAGACAATGCCCAGACAAGTTAAAGGGCTTGACCACTACCTCTCGGTACCAAAAACAAACATGGCATTTTAGCTTTCAACCACCCTAGAGATAACATTTTAACCTTATCTAACAGTCAGGGAACTAATGTTACAATATTATTTATTGAACAAACAATTGTTACGTTCATTCCACACAACCCAAGTACACAAAAGCCAAATTAGCTGCAGGAACGAACGTTTAGCTTTACCAACACCTGTCATATATGTAAACTGCAACAAATGATTGGAAATATTATTAGAATTCACCCTAACGAATCCAATCCAGTCGCGCACCTGCTGTCATAACGATGCAAACGTCGAGCAAGATAAAAATAGGTGCTCGACCGTCTCCACGTGACCGCACCCTGAAACACAAGAAATGTCCTCCGCAGGAATAACACCACGAATAGCCAAATTAGCTTTCGTAGGTAAACGATCCCGAATGAGCCGCCATGCAAAAACCAAGACCTTCAAAGGGACTTGTTGATGCCACACTAACTCCAAAGGCGTGTCCATCTGGGAAGTATCACAATTAGTTAACAAGTCATAGGCACCTCACACAGAGTACCCCTCATCAATGTTTGGAAGCCACACCCATTTGTCTGAAACATTTAGAACCAAAGAGACATCAAAAAGTAAAACCCTACACTTCTCTAACATATCCTCCTCCCACTTTTCCAACTTTTAAAAGTAATTCAAATTTTATTTTTAATTGTCAATAAACTTTGACAAAAGATCAAAGACGTCATTCTCCAAAGACTCTAAGAGTAATTATCGTTATTTTTTAAAAATTGTTATCATTTCTAGGTCAGTTACAAAGTTTAAAATGATATTAACTATTATTTTTAAAAGATTTACTTAGAGTTTGTCTTAGATAAGGTTTCCGAGGAGTTATGAGAGAGATGATTTTGGAGGACTAAGTTTATATTTTTAAAAATTCAAAGAGAACATGATAAATGATCATATAATTTTTCAATCACAGTTAATTGATTTAAAAAAAACAACTATTTTAAACAAGATCAACATTACACTGTTTATTGAAATCCTTATTGACCAAGAGCAATACACTGTCCATCAAACCCCTAACCAAATTGTTGAAAAATCCTTGGTTTGTGTCACACCATATTGTTATAGTTGGCTCTTTATCTGGGTATATTATCATATAATTGTATTATTGTTATTTTAGTAAGTATATTTTCTGTTTGTTGTTAGACAAATTAGTCTACTAAGGTCCTACCGTAATACGGAGGGAATTTGTAAATAACTTAGAAAAGTAAAATGTCCACCTAAAATATATTACAATAATAAAATATTGGAATTCAATTTTTTTTTCCAAAGGAGGAAGGAGGCTTGGGGGTGCGAAGGTTATGTGAATTTAATGTTTCATTATTAGGAAAATGGTGTTGGCGGATGTTAGGAGAGAATGATAGATTATGGTATCGAGTCTTAAAGGCTAGGTACGGGGAGGAGGGAAGGAGGTTGAAGGAGAGTTCTTCGTGGTGGCGGATGATGTGTGACATTCGCAATGGTGTCGGTTTGGGAGTTGGGAGTTGGTTTGAAGATAATATCCAAAGGGTAGTAGGTGGAGGACGAGAGACTTATTTTTGGACTGACAACTGGGTGGGTGGAGTTCCCCTAGGGTTCGCTTCCCATGCCTTTTTGAGTTGACTGAAAACAGGTGGGCGACGGTGGAGGACATGGAGAGGCGCGGGTGGGAGGAGGGAGGTGATGCGTGGGGCTGGCGTAGGCGCCTGCATGCTTGGGAGGAGGAGAGTGTCACAGAATGTTCTATACTACTGCATGATGTTGTTTTGCAGGCTCATGTTCATGACAGATGGAGGTGGCTTATTGATCCCGCTCACGGCTATTCAGTCAAGAGAACCTATCAATATCTCACGACGGCGAACAACCTTCCTAAAAGGGGATTGGTGGAAGATGTGTGGCATAAGCAAGCTCCACTGAAGGTGACGTTGTTTGCTTGGAGACTTTTTTGAAATAGATTACCTACGAAAGATAACTTGTTACGACGACAAGTATTGCATTCGAACAACATAGCTTGTGTGGGAGGGTGCGGCTCACTTGAGAATGTCGAACACCTTCTCTTTGGCATTGAATTCTTTGGCCGGGTGTGGACACATGTGTTACTTTGGCTTGTATTATCATATGTTGTTCCGGAGGGATGTAGAGACCATTATCTTTAGTTTGGACATATGGCGGGTTTACCGCATTTTTCACATTCTTTTTTACAATTAATTTGGCAGGCTTGTGTGTGAACAATTTGGAAAGAGAAGAACAACCACATTTTTAATCAAAAGGCTACTTCAATTAGCATTATATCTGACAGAGTGAAATTACTTTCATTCCAGTGGCTTAAAGCTAGGTTGCATATGTTTGCCTTCAGTTACATGACTGGTGGCAACACCCTATGTCTTGTATGGGTATTTTTATGTAATCTTCTTTGTTTTGGTTTTGAAATCACGGTGTCTGTGTTTAAGGCACCGATGAACTGTCATTTGTATCTGCTTGAAGTGATTCTCTTTTGCACACCTTGTGCGAGACGAATCACTTCTGGTTATTAATCCCATTTTGGCTTGTTAAAAAAAACAATAATAAAATGTCTCCTCCACATATAAAAAAATAATAATTACATGGCAAAACTAAAGATAATAAAAAAAAATCTGACCGCGCAATGTGTGGGTCTTTTTCTAGTTATCATTATTTTTTAAAAATTGTTATTATTTCTACGTCAATTACCAAGTTTAAAATGAAATTAACTATTATTTTTTAAAAGATTTACTTAGAGTTTGTCTGGGACAAGATTTCTGAGGAGTTTTCAAAGAGATGATTTTGGAGGACTAAGTTTATATTTTTAAAAATTCAAAGAGAATATGATAAATGATCATATAATTGATTTTTTTTAAAAACTATTTTATTGTGTTAGTAATTACAAAAAAAATTAAGTCCTCCTTTCTAGAAATTCTTCATTCAAACATAGGCTTATACATTGAATTAAAGTTAATAATATTCAAAAATGTATAAAACACATTGAATTAGTCCAGTATTTGAAAATGTATAAAATACATGGAATTAATACAATATTTGAAAATGTAAAAAATGCATTGAATTAATAAAGTATTCGAAATTGTATAAAATACATTGAATTAAACAATATTCGAAAATGTATAAAATACGTTGAATTAATACAATATTTGAAAATGTAAAAAATACATTGAATTAATACATCATTTGAAAATGTATAAAATACGTTGAATTAATACAATATTTGAAAATGTAAAAAATACATTGAATTAATACAGTATTTTAATACAGTATTGGAAAATGTATAAAATACATTGAATTAATAAAATATTTGAAAATGTAAAAAATACATTGAATTAATACAGTATTTGAAAATGTAAAAAATACATTGAATTAATACAGTATTGGAAAATGTATAAAATACATTGAATTAATAAAATATTTGAAAATGTAAAAAATACATTGAATTAATACAGTATTGGAAAATGTATAAAATACATTGAATTAATACAATATTTGAAAATGTTTAAAATACATTGAATATATAAAGAGCAAGAAT
>Ga0315913_1002321_pt1 | contig 22204 bp, 16 predicted proteins | sample MpolsnodulesMG_FD_207736 | JGI IMG/M metagenome (GOLD analysis project Ga0315913, IMG submission 207736) | Medicago polymorpha root nodule microbial communities from Los Angeles, California, United States - small nodules | ecosystem: Host-associated > Plants > Roots > Nodule | place: USA... | reverse complement strand
TAAGTGACAATTAATGTTTTTAATTATATGTTATCAATCACATTTATCGTGTTACCAAATGTATAAGAGTTTATTGTAATTTATGTTAATAACTTGGCTCCATAAATAGAATTTGACATACCTTTGTCGGAAGGAAAAAAAAACCAAAAGTTCATGTGTTAATCTAGAGATTCATAAATAAAATAATATTCAATAGTATAATTATTAATCCTTGTGAATCCTGTAAAAATAAAAATTTCATTTGCACGCTATTACTAAGCTACAAAATAATAATCCTAACAATAGTTCATAACAAAATAAATCCTATTTTCATATCAAGGTTAACGAATACATGAACGACACAATAAAATGTATTTTAAAAAACCCAAAATTCATCAACAAATCCATAAAATAAAATAATCTTCAATAATCATATATATACAAAACAATAGCACAAAAGTAAAAACTTTCATAGAATGAGTGAAAACGGGAATCAAACGCACAAACATCGCAAAATCATAAAAAAAAAATGCAAAGCGGAGGCTTATCAAATAAACATTTTTGGTACATAAACCTTCTTCAAGTTACATAATTAGATCTATGTGATAACTTGTTAGAACTTGAGTTTCATATGATGAACTTGCGTATTTCGACAACATACATGAAGATGTACAATATATAGTATATTTATATGAGAAATTGAACAAATTTTCAGAATTTGGAGGTATATGTTCTCCAATGGAAACTAAGATACAAATAAAAAAAGAAAATCAACCCATAATCTATTACCATGAAAATAAAAATACACAATACATTTTTTACGGAAGAAATAAAAATACACAATACATTTTCTACGCAAGAAAGATGAAAATGATGAAAAACAAATTGTCTATTTATAGGGAAAAACCATGTATTAATTTACAAATGATTCATGATCCATTTTGATTGGCTCATAAAAAATAAATGAGTCATAATCCTTTTTTTATTGGTTGATATAAAATAAATGTGTCATAATCAATTTTGATTGGATGATAAGAAAACATTAAATGATATGAGAAATATGAAGATGCCAAGTGTACTTTTCAGAAAAAAAAGGCAAATATTTATAACAGAAATTCCTTATGTTAAACTACTTTAGCGGGTCCACACAAACCAATAAGTATTAACAAATTGCCGAAGCTGTGAGAATATCAAATAGTCACATTTAATTTGCTCAAATGAAGCCGTGTACAGTGTTGTATTCTAGTCAAAAACATTAAAGATAGAATTACATGAATTGTAGGCAGCAGTAAGATAATTTAGACCAGGGACTTTTTTGAAATATTAACTACTAGTATTTTAGAATTATTAATAGAAAAAATATATTTCCTGGTTTGTGTGATTTTCTTAAATTGTCTCTTGTATAATAAATTTCCTCCAAGCTCATTATTGTTGAGTGAAAGCAAACTTGTGGAATGGCTGCGAATGCGATTAAGCATGGCGGTGGGCCGGTGCTTTTGGTCATACTTTACAGATTACCATTCAGAATAATGCATCTCTTTCCAACTTAAATTATGACATGATCATCCCAAAAATCATATTTGTGCTCAATGAAATCAATTTATTTGACCATAATTTTCATTTCTATAATTAAATAAACTACACACGACAAATCCATTCAGATAAAGAATATTGGTTATACAACTACTCATTTATCACAAGTTTCACATGTATTCTATAGTATAGGAGTATTATTAGAATTTTCACGCCCAAAAAAAGTATTACTGGAATTTTAATCTTAATTAATTTGTATTTAATAAGTATTATTGGGAATAACTCCCACATAGAAAATATATGAACCACTTGAGTTGGTCTAGATTAAGACTTTGGAGTGTATTCATCCTCAATGTATCAGGTTCGAGAAAATATATGACTCTTGATAAGAGTTTATAAAGAGTGACACTCCGTCTTATAAAGCTATTTAATAAAGACGAGCCACGTCCGCATAAAAATCTATGGTATCAGAGTTTATCCACCGAGCTATTTATCATTTATTTACACGCACCAAACATAATAGTGCTAGCGTGAGAGAGTGTATTAGAAATAACTCTAATTTCACATAAAAAGATAAAACTCTTGATATAAAAGTTTATAAAGAGTTGCACTCATCATCTTACAAACCGGTTTTGTAATGATGAGTTAGACCCAATATTAAAAACTTATAACAAGTACAATTTTCTTTCCGTGGTTTAAGTCTTATGTTTTCTTTATTTTTGTTTAGAGCCTGCATCATAATATACTGAATGTGTACTCAAGAGCACTTAAGTGAAATGGTAGATAATTTATTCTAACTCAATTAGAGGTCTTCGGTTTGATTTCAGTTATGACAATGCAACAATGTTGAGTATTTTATGCGAAAATTTGCAACGAATTACGATCCTACCCAACTTAATGTACTATTATCTGCAATTGTGAACAAAAAGTATTCAATTGAAAAAAAATAGAGTGTTACTTGTCTAATTTCAAAATCAATCAAATTTAATCCTTTTCAAATAAATAAATAAAATTTGGTAGTGCAGTATATTATAACAATTCAAATTGAAGAAATATATGTTTAAAATTAATTAAAAATAGAATACAATCAATTTAGTTTTCGAACTAGGAAGTTGTAAGGTTGATTGGATGGTTAGGGTGGAAGAGTTAAAGAGTGAAACAATAGGAGTGGTATCGAGTTCGATTCACACGTCTCATAATTATAAATAAATTAACAATTAACATAATTGACATACTACCATCAACGGTTTCAATAACTACATAGATTTACTTCTCGAACTAACATTCTTTATCCACGTTGGATCTTAGATTGTGAAATTCTTCAAACACTGAATTTTCCTGTATGGATATGGATGGGTAATTCGGTACGAAGTCCCCCAGGGTAGTGTGGTGATGTGGACGAGGAACATACCCCACGCCCCACCAAGATCCCATCCCCGAACAATTCACTAAAATACATTTTATATTTGTGTGTGTGTCTATATATATATATATATATATATATATATATATATATATAGAGTTAGGATCCGTTCACACCAGGTGTAAGTCTAATGACTTGCACCAAATTTCAACCGTTAAATTAAATTAATCTAATGGTTTCCATACCTCAAATTAAAGGAAACAAAAAGTGAGGCACATGTGATAGCGCCTCCTACGTTCTCTTCCCGCAGGCTTCATCAAATTGCAGAATTCAGTAATTTTCCAATCAATTATTCTTGTAAAGCATAAATTAGACAAAACCCATTTCATATCTAACCTTAACAAAATGGACCGTTATCATCGATTCAATTTTGTTATTTCTTGTAGTCCTTCTTTATCCAAAATGTTGCCATTAGACACAACATGAGCTTTCGATGTATATAATATTGGAGTCAAATTAAATTAATTTGTGGTTTATATGCCCTTTAATCAATGAGATGAAATTAGACAATCAGTGGAAATTGATGACTTAAGTGGTAAGGTTGCATAGATTTGCATTTTGAAAATTAGGTTTCATACTTTCATTGACACCAAAACCAATAGCTTGAAGTCTGCAATTTGACTAAACTTTGCCAGAAGAGAACGAAGTCAGAGGCACAATCACTTGAGTCTCGCTTTTGATTTCCTTTAACTTGATGTTTGAGAGCTATTAGATAAATTTAATTTAACGGTTGAGATTTGGTGTAGGTCATTAGACTTACACCTGATGTCAATGGATCCTAACTCATATATATATATATATATGAATATATATATATATATATATATATATATATGAATATTTCGATAGTTATATTTATTTGTCTTTTCACATGATATGTGTAGAAATTTATTTTATATATTTACAATAATGTCTTAATGTTATATTTGTCACGGTTAAATATTTTTATTTTTTACTAACTAATTGATTAAACAAAAATTAGTTATTTTTTCATACTGATGAGTTTCACAAAAACCATAAAAATCAACGGGGATGAAGACAGCAAAGGAAAACTCTATGATAACAGAAAATGGAGACAGAGATGGTGAACAATTTGTGTGATGGGACAGGGAGAGGGGGAAAAATTCCCCACCCCATTGACATCCCTAGGAACAGTGGTTGGAGAATGGAGACTCCTTCACGTGCTAGATATGATTGACGATTATGGAAGTATTAATTATAGTGCTGCAAACTTCAATTTAGGTAGCATTGTACATTTCTAACCTGCAATCTATGTTCTTAAATCCAAGTTTGGATTTTGGACCCATATAGGTCCTCCTGTTTAAGGGTAGAAATCAATCTCATATTGCCTTATACATATGTCTCTTAAACTTTGCTTGCAAATAATGCTAACAAAAAAGGTTAAACTCCAACTTTCCAACCATGTTTCCCTTTTTAATTTTATTTAGGGTTGTGTACAACCATCTTTTGACATTAATTAAACAAGAAGCTACATATTTAACGAAAGAAAGTGTAATTTTTTTGATCAAACAAAACCATAGAAATTTTTTATGTTGAATAGTGGAAAAGCAGCCTCCACTTTTTCATGCATTAAAGTTATAGAAAGAGCCCCACAAAATAGTAGACTTTATGAGAATTTACACCAAATAATAGTATTAGCCGGTGACCGACCTTTCCAAATTTCCCTCTTTTTGGCATCAAACCCTTCCCATGCATAGGTCACATTGCTCTCAAATTGCCAATCCTCAAGTCCCTATCGGACCAAACCTTTTCCCTTTCTGTCATTTCTCTAAAAATCACAAGCCCACATAAACAACAAACATGCATTTCACTATCAAAAACTAATTCTAGCCTAGGAAACCAAAATGTATGAATAATAAAATTTGATGAAAAATAAGAATAAGTAAATAAACGACCACCCCTTAGTTAAATTAACTTATGTATTTAAGGTTGAATATGTTTTCATTCTCTACAAATTGATCGATTTTTGTTTTTCGTCTCTATAAAAAAGTGACACTTTATCGTTCGTATAAAAAAAATCCGCACACATTTTTAGTTGCTATTGTTTCGCTATATGTATTTTTGAATTATTTTTTAGAGGAAATTTTATTAAAAGTTTTTCTAAAAAAAATGAGCACAATTTATTTATTTATTTTTTATTGTAGATGAAGTGACAAACACCACTGAAACTTTCACATACAATTACAATGTCCTGAGTTTGAATTTGGTTGAAGGTGTCAAACACAACAATATCGACATTGTTAGTTTAGCCAAACCTAACGAACTCGAAATTTGATTTCTATATTTAGATTTTCGTTACTTTTATCTTGAACTATTGAAGTTAAAAAAATTATAATTAATTCATACTACATTAAAAAGTTTTAAATTTTTGTAATATATATTTTATAATGTTCTAAATTCTAAATTTATATTTACAAAAAATCATTGTTTTATTTTTAAACGAAAATAGAGTATAAAAACATCATGTGAAATAAATGACATCTCGTCTATTATAATTTGGGGAACACTTCTACCCTAATTTTATGTTAGCTGATTAGTAAAAGAAGACACTACTTTGTGTTACCTTTCCACTTTCACTCTTTTTATGTCATTTTATTTTTCCACTGTGTTTGATCATTGATGTGGTATTAAGCCACCACAGTTGAATCCATCCAAGACTCAATTAATTACATTACATTGAATTAAATCTTGACCTACAAATTTACTATAGTACCTTACATAAGCAAACATTAATTTCATAACCAAAAATTTCAACAAAGCGACACCTGAAGAAACATACTAAGCGTAGCAATTGAGTTACATTTAGCAACAAACAAAGAAACTTAACTGTAATCACAAAGTGTTTTCACCATTATTACTGTCCCACACCACACACACCCTCCAAAAAGTAGTACACTAATTCAACCAGCATCTATCATTACTCATTAGGATATACTAAACAACATAAGAATAAGTAAATAAATAAACAAAGGAGAATGCTAACCATTACCCTTGAGACATTGAATAAGGGGATAAAAATAGAAATATAGTATTGGAAAATGTGAAAAGTGATAATTAACTTTTAAAGGTCAAAATACTGTTGAAACAAATGCAAATATGCCACTTTTGGTTACCTTAACCATTGCCCTAAGGGCAATGGGCAATGGTTAGCAAGACCCATAAATAAAATAGAAATTTATTCATGATAAAATATTTAGATGAAGTAAGTTCTGATAACTCATCAAAGTTAAAGCAATGCTCATATTAGATTCTATATAGTTTTGACAGTATGCGGTCAACATATCTAAATTGTTTGATTTTGATCAAACAATATATATATATATATATATATATATATATATATTAAGTTTGAATATATATTGTTTTTAAATACAATATTCAAACTTTGAATTTGAATTGGTCGATTAAGATCAAATAATTTAGATGTGTCCGACTGCACATAAACCCAGTCGACTCAATTTTCAAAGTGACGGTGACACTTAAACCCTCTTTTTTTTAGGGAATACTTAACCCTCTTGTTACTATATATAAACAATAAATTGTTATTTTATATTCATTAAATAATTGATTTATCTGGTTAATATTCTAAACCATATACATCAAATTATTCAATGAACTTAAAAAATGGTTTTTTACTTACAATAATAATCGAATGATGTATCTAATTAATATTCTAAATCATATACATCAGTTATTCAATAAATTTAAAAAATATTTTTTTACCAATCATTTAAAAAGTTGAATTCAGACTCGTATGAAATATGAGTTAACTCTTTACGGATTGGACCAATTTTCAAATAAAGATAATTTAATCAGAGTCTCTAGAAAAAAATAATTAAAAAAAAAAAGAAGCAAATTTACAGTTCATATATGAGGTGTATCTAAGTAGTGTGGGGTTGGATTGGAAGAGAAGAGTTTTTGTATGTTGGTTGCCGTTAGTGATAAGCACGCCTGGCATTTTTCATCATTCTTCCCTCTCTTTCTCTTTCTCTCTCTTACTTCAACTTTTCTCTATTCTCTATTCCATTCTTCCCAATAATATTCCTTTTTTTCTTCTCTCTCTCTCTCTCTCTCTAAAATTCTTCTTCACTCGCCACCACTTTCCTTTCTTTCTCTCACTTTTCCTCTTCTTTTTTCCTTCCATTTTCTCCACCTCCTAATTCCTCTGATTGGATCTACTACTTGCTCTTCACTTCGATTCATCAACTTTATTTATTTTTTTCCTTTCAATTTTCGATTTCAACTTTTTCTTCAGCTCGAGGTGTTGTGTTCTTCTTCATTTCTCAATTTTTCTGTTTTTTGTTTGGTGCTGATTCCGATAAAGACTAAATCGATTCTGCTTCTGCTTCTGCTTCTTTTCCAGGTATGAATTCAACATAATTTTAATCAATTATTTTTTTTTGTCTGTTACTTAAGCTGTGTAGATTTATAGCTTAAAATTCGATCTAGTTCGTGATTGATTTAGCATTTGATTGAATTTTGTTGACTTCAATCGGACATTGCGTTTTTTTCGGATGTTGAAATTAAAAGGATTAGTTTAATTAAACTGGATTAGTTTAATTAATAAGTTTTTGTTGTTGTAAATTTTGAAGATGCCGTCTCAAAAAAATAAAAATGAAGATGTTGATGTTGATGTTTGGGATTTTGGAAAATGATTGGTATGTTTGTTGAGTTATCGAGATCACGTGATTGTGTGCATACGTGGCAGTTTCTCAGGTGTATGATTTGATTATAAGCTTCATCGTATTGTTCGGTGATTCTGTAAAATATTTGAGCGTTTTATTGCATGTGGATGCGTTATTCTCGTGATTTTGGATTTCTTTAACATTTGTGCAGATTTTTCGGGTGTTTGTTGGATACTGGTAAATAAGGTTGAATTTGTGTGTTTAAATATTTGAACGACAATTTAGGGGGTTCTTGAAAGAGCTTTATTTTACTTATCTGTAGTATATTAGTATTTAAGACCTATTTGAATCGATTCATTTGAGTTTGCCTACTTTATGAAACTGTTCAGAAAAAATAACGATAAGCTAGTATAGCGGATAGCGTATAAGCTACCTTATAGCTGTTAGCAGACAAACTAACCGATTCAATTTGTAGTGTTTGGTAAAATTAGCGGTTGAAATAGTTTATAAATATGAAATGACATAAAGATGATACATTTAATATATATTTAATTTTTTCAATTGAGATTAGAGAGGTAAAATTGAGATAAATAATGATAAGCTATAAGCTATGTGAATTAGCTTATCTAAACAAGTTATAAGCTAGTAAAAATAAGCTATAAGCTCATGAGAAAGCGACATTTTCCAAACGGGTCTTTTTTAGTCAAATGAGCTTATAAGACATTTTAGAAACAGCTTATGACATGTTCATGAGCTATTTTACCTTATTTCTATAGGCTCTCCAAGATAACTTAAGAGAATAGCTTATTGTTTATATGAAAACAGTTTGACTTTATTACATCTTGTGTTACAGAGACAGCTTATACATAACCAACTTAAATGTATTTGTAAAAATTAACTTATTAACTTATGACATGTCCCTGAGCTATTGTTAGATTATTTCAATAAGTTCCCCATAATAGCTTATGAATAAGTGATTAGTTAAGCTCCCTATAATAGTTTAGATAGTGCTTGTAAGCTGATTACCTAAACATGCCCTATTTCTAGGATGGTATAATTGCTATTAATAGGCTTCTAGTGCAAGGTCTTTGTTCCATGCAGATGCGAGGATGTGTGTGTTTGTTTTGTTTGCTTGATTTCTTCATTCATGCTTGCTTTCTTCATGTACTAACTACTATCATACAGCTTAAACTTATCTCAAATGGTGGCTACTAAAATTATTTAGCTCTTACCGGGAGGTGTTATGCAGGATCGACAGACAACAGTCTGACAAAAAATGCAATTTTGTTTTTAGTTTCTTTGTTATTATGTTTTAATCCAACCAACTTCAATGACAAGGCTTGCATGATGCTTATTCAAAATGCAAGCTATTTGTGTATTCAATGTTTCTAGACAGCAATGAGTGAGTCTGTAGTTTCTGATAATGACAATCTTACAAATGTATTCCTATTCTTGGTTGCAACTATTGATTCATCTGTCCTAACTTGAAGAACATCTATATAGATAATTAAGTTCTTAATGTACTTAGAATTCCTAATGCTAGATGAGGAGATATCTATAGAGGTGAAAATTGAAAATGTTATATAAATATAAGTGTTCGGGAATAGCTGAACATCACTGCTGGGATGATTTTCGATTAGTTAGCAGTGAACTTCACTGTATCTCATGAATTTATTTTTTTTGTAGCCCAATGATAGCCTTGCTTTTCTCTGCTTCATTTTGTATTTTACATTACCTTTGTCAAAAAAATTTATCATATCAAATGATTCATTAATGATGCTGAGCTTATTTATAATCTACGCCATCTGATAATCTTCTCCATTTTATATAAATTTATATCAGAACCAGAATTTGTTGATTGAAACTGATGGTGGAAGCATTTGCATTTCGTTCATCAACTTCTATTTTGGCAGCTTCAGTATTCTACTTTTCGTTTATCAACTTATATTCTTTATGGTTCCCTTTCAGGATATTATTTGCTACATATAAGCTAGGGTGTAAAGGATCAAAAAGTAGAATATTATTATGGCAGTTTCTATGAGAGATTTGGATCCAGCTTTCCAAGGAGCTGGACAAAAGGCGTATCCTGCATCTAATTAACATGTTGTACTGTTTAATATTTATCAGATTTTCAATATTTACCAGATTCTTTCTAAGTTTCTCCCTCAATTGGTTCAATTCAATGCGTAAATTAATTTCATGCTTTGATCTTAATGCATTATTCTCCTTAACCATAAATAGTGGACTTGAAATATGGCGTATTGAGAATTTTAATCCAGTACCTGTCCCAAAATCCTCCTATGGCAAATTTTTCACTGGGGATTCCTACGTGATCTTAAAGGTAAACCATATTTTTCAAGTGATTATTCATTCATACTTCCATACAGTGCTAGCCTGAGATTGGTATTTTTTTTCTTCTTATTTTATAATTGTTTTCCATGGATTTTGAACTTTGAAAAAATTGATGTTCCCAGCATGACAAAAATCACAACATTGGTATACAATGACTTGTGAAATTGATTTCTGTCTTAATTTTTCTTTGGCAAACATTCATTATGTAACTTCTGTACATTTTTCAGTTTGTCCTTGCTTTAAATTGATGATAGCTGTATTTACAAAATCAAAATATATTATCGTCTCTTTATCATATATGAGCATGAGTTTAGCTTAAGGAGATTGTTTTCTTCTTCTCAGTTCTGTTCCTTTTTCTAAGGACAACAACATTCATGTTGGAACTTCTATACATTTACCGGTTTTGGTAGAAAATGTGTCCTCAAGTTAAAAGAATGATGTATGTATTTACAATTTACATTAGTTTTTCTTAAATCATATGTGATCATGAGTTTATCTATAGAGCATTGTTGGCTTCTTTCCCATGAGCTCTGATTCTCCTTGTCGAGAACGATAGTTTATGTGGGGTCTTTGATACAAGTCTCATATTCATCAGTAGCACGTATTTTTGGCAAGATTCACATTATTCTCTTGTTTCCTTTTATTATGCTGCTTGTGCATACTGCATCGTACATGATGCATGGTTTTTTCTAGTATGAATATAATCATTTTGGATTTTTTTTCTTTCTCTTTTTCTGTAGACAACTGCCTCAAAAAGTGGTGCTCTGCGTCATGACATCCATTACTGGATTGGTAAAGACACCAGTCAGGTAAAGTTATTATCATTAAGTATTAATATGGTGATATTTTATAAATTTATTTTCCTTGCTATTATTGTTTGGCATTAGTTGTAAGGATTGTAATTTTAAAACAGGATGAAGCTGCTGCTGCAGCCATCAAGACAGTTGAGCTGGATGCAGCTCTCGGAGGACGTGCTGTTCAGTATCGGGAAGTACAGGGCCATGAAACTGAAAAGTTCCTTTCTTATTTCAAACCTTGTATTATACCTCAAGAAGGTGGAGTTGCTTCTGGTTTTAAACATGCCGAGGCTGAAAAACATAAGACACGGTTGTTTGTATGCAGAGGGAAACATGTTGTACATGTCAAAGAGGCAAGTTTAAAATTTTTTGGTATGCCATTAAGGTTTGAGTATTACATGTCATTGATCACACTGGATCAGGCATGTACTCACATAGAGAAACATTGTTTTCTGCTTGCTGAGTAGCCGCTTGTTTTTGTTATAGGTTCCTTTTGCTCGATCTTCACTAAACCATGATGATATTTTTATTCTTGACACCGAGTCAAAAATCTTCCAATTTAATGGTTCCAATTCATCTATTCAAGAAAGAGCTAAAGCTTTAGAGGTTGTACAGTATATTAAGGATACCTACCATGAGGGGAAATGCGAGATAGCTGCTATTGGTAAGTCGACATGTATATTTTGAAGTTTGAAAGTTGATTACAGTTTTTATGAATTGAACGTGTTCTTGAACTTCCAAGCAGAGGATGGAAAGTTAATGGCTGATCCTGAAACTGGGGAATTCTGGGGTTTCTTTGGCGGATTTGCTCCTCTTCCACGAAAAGCAGCCAGTGATAATGATAAGTCTGCTGATTCTCACTCTACAAAACTGCTTAGGTATAATGTTGTTTCAGTCTTCCCTCTCATGTTTTTTGTTTCTGGTTGCACTACCAATGTATTCCATTCTTTCTTAGTGAAATGATGTTAGGATGAAATATATTGATGTTTACAGTTTTTGCAATCTTCTTACACCCTTTAATTTCGGGCTGTGTGTGGATTAGATCTGGGGGTTTGAAAAGGTGAAAATGGCACCCTCCCACCCAGCTTCTCACTCTGAAGTTAAAATACAAATAAAAAATACCGCACCAATTAAACTGTTAAAAGGTTAGCATAAGTGTGACATGCTGGTGGTACTGTTAGAACATGGTTTACCATATAAACCAAATCTTTTCCCATTACGCGGGGTTGGTTACATGGATTAAACAATATCTTAACACTGTCTTAAGTTAAACCAAAAGATGTATCATTTATCTCTAAATCTCTCAATAGTCTGGTTTATAGTTTTCTTTTGTGTGCTTTTATCTCTAACTATTTTACTATCCTCTATTTGATCAATCTTACTTACTGTACTGATGCTTTTACGGATCTTCTCCACTCAATTATGCAATAATTAACTGAAAAAATAAGTTTAAATGAAAATGAAAACGGTTAAAAGGGTAAAGTCTAGTTTTCAGTTTATATGGTATAATTTGATGACAAGTCCTGTTTGGTGTTATGTGCAAGTCACACATTTCATGATTTCCAATTTTTTTTAATGGTTTGCTTGATTAAAGAGGTTTTACATAGTTTGTGTTTGGGTGGTCATTTGCATTTTTTTTTTCTTTTTAATATTTATCTGTATAGCGTCCAAATTGAAGGGTGTAAACTGTAATTTACCGTTGTTTTTATTCCCCTCTAGCTGTCAAACTTATGGTGTTTATAAATGTGAAACTGCTACAAATTCATTATCCTTTTAGCCTATAGTTTTATTGGTGAAATTATTTTGATAATACATTGATGAAATTTGTTTGTTGCATTGAATTTTTGGATTTTGTAATGCTCTAATTATCATGAAATTATCGACTTTACAGTGTTGAAAAGGGACAGGCAGAACCCGTTGAGGCCGATTCTTTGAAAAGGGAGTTTCTAGACACAAATAAATGTTATATTCTGGATTGTGGGTTGGAAATGTTTGTCTGGATGGGAAGAAACACCTCCCTTGATGAAAGAAAAATTGCAAGTGGAGTTGCTGATGTAACACCTCGTTTCCTTTTGCATCCCTTAATATTTCGCTATAAGTTTTAATTATGCTTCATATTCTAATTACTGTTAATTTGCTGTGGACCAAATAACAGGAGTTAGTCAGTGGCATTGATCAACTTAAACCCCAAATAATTCGAGTAATTGAAGGATTTGAAACAGTGTTGTTTAAGTCCAAGTTTGATTCTTGGCCTCAGACCCCTGATGTAACTGTATCTGAAGATGGACGTGGCAAGGTAGCAGGCAAGTGTTCAATAAATATGGATGTTATCATGTCCTGAATTGATTTTTTAACATTACATTTTTATTTATAGTCATTATGTCATCTCAATTTTTTCTCTTGTTTATGACTTTGTACACATTGTAGCACTCCTGAAACGTCAAGGAGTAAATGTCAAGGGTCTGTTGAAAGCTGACGCAGTAAAGGAAGAACCTCAACCTTACATTGATTGCACTGGACATTTACAGGTACTCTGCTAGTTGCAAATCATCTATGGCTGCAGTTGATATATTACCTGTTACTTTGAGTCGCTTTGCAGTCATTTTGATAATTAGTATTCAATGGTATCCTCTATTTGGGTGGAGTTGTGGTTTGGTGTTGTTCAATCTCAACATTTCTCTGTTATTTCTGTAGTTAACACAAGTCTTTCTCTAACTGTACAGGTTTGGCGCGTGAACGGTCAGGAAAAGATTCTTCTCCCAGCTTCTGATCAATCAAAATTTTATAGTGGAGATTGCTTCATCTTTCAATATTCGTATCCTGGAGAAGATAAGGACGACTGTCTTATTGGAACGTGGATAGGAAAGAACAGTGTTGAGGTGAAAGATTTTGAGTTCAATTATAGTTCTTGTCAGATGTGATTTGAATATCAAAGTAGAGAAATAATCTGGAAGCAAAATATTAGTGGTTTATTAATCCGTTAGTCCTTGTAAGTTTTGGTTGGGAATTCATAAATAGGTTCCTATAGTTTGAAACTTATAATTGGTTCCTATTGTTTATTTTAGTTTTTTTTCTTTCTATTCAGACTGAGTCAGCATAAGGACCTATAGGAATACTGGAATTCAGGGATCCTATTAAAACGGTTTTTGAAACTAGAGGAACTATTAGAGATGTAAACTGCTTAAATTTTTAGGGGAGTTGGTGTTGACTGTGACCTATTACAAAAATTCCCAAAATGGGTAAAAACTAGGGATTGATTTGACGTTAGCCAATTGTATCCTTATATATTGCCCTATACTTGGCATCGGCAACTTCTCTGCGCCCAGAAAGTGTTAAGTGCGTCGATGAATATATTTCAGTTTTGCTATATATTTGTGTTCGGAGCACTTATTGCCTGTATTGCTCACAATGTTTTAAATTAAAAATAGGAAGAAAGAGCTTCAGCTAATTCACTGGCTAGCAAAATGGTTGAGTCAATGAAGTTTCTTGCTTCTCAGGTAATTTTTCTGGAAATTGTGTTTTTGGCTTTTTGTTAAAATATTAGTTATGCTTATTTTTCATCTCTTCACTGATATTATGCATTTTAATTGACTGTAGGCTCGTATATATGAAGGAAATGAACCAATTCAATTTCATTCTATCCTACAAACCTTCATAGTTTTTAAGGTAAGTAGGATCCTAATATTGTGGAAGCTCACACCCCATCTATTACTGGCGATATAACTTTTTCCTATTCATTTTTATCAGGGAGGGCTTAGTGATGGATACAAGACTTACATTGCGGAAAAGGAAATTCCTGATGAGACATACAATGAGGACAGCGTTGCATTATTCCGCATCCAGGGCACTGGACCTGATAATATGCAAGCTATACAAGTTGAACCGGTATGCCCCATTTCCTCTTTGTTGTGTGGTCATTTGTGCATCCACTTATGTCGTATTGGGCAACACACCTTTTGAATTTACTGGCTTTGTTTATGTAATGAAATTTTCTTTTCATGCGTGTCAACCAGGTTGCTTCTTCCTTGAATTCCTCTTATTGCTATATACTTCATAATGGACCTGCTATCTTTACTTGGTCTGGAAGCAATACAACTGCAGAAGACCAGGAACTTATAGAGAGGATGCTGGATTTGATAAAGGTCTGATGTGTGTTTAAGATATAGTGAAGTTTTTTAATGGGTCTAAGCAAACACCAAAAAGTTAGCTTTTGTTCTAAGGTCAAATAATTGTGTTGGACAAGCAGCTTGACGTGGGCAAAGTTTTATATGCTTTAATTTTGAAAATGGTTAAAGATATGGAAAAATGAAAAAAGATTAGTCTCAGTGTAATTCCCTATTACTCAGTCAGGGAATTACACTGATATGAAAATGGAAAGAAAAAAAAAAAAAACTAATAATGTTAGTCAATCCATGGATGCAAAATTGATGTGTATGAAAACTGATTTCAAGTTTTTAAACTTTCAAATGTTCGAAGAGATTTCTATCAAATATATTAATTATATTTTTTTAGTCAGCTTTCTCCGTTAATCTAGTTTTCATATGCTTGCCAAATTTCTGCAGCCAAATTTACAATCAAAACCACAAAGGGAAGGTACAGAATCTGAACAATTTTGGGATTTGTTGGGAGGAAAATCAGAATATCCCAGTCAAAAGATTAGTAGGGAGGCTGAAAGTGATCCTCACCTATTTTGTTGCAGTTTCTCAAATGGTAAGTGATCATTTTTCTGTTTGCTGGTTACATACAGATCTCCTTTACCCCTTTGAATGCAAACAGCTGACTTTCTTTTGATGTTTTTCTTCTGCTGCCCAATTGATCACCGAGCAGGAAACTTAAAGGTGAGTTTACCCACTGATCTATTGTCACTGGTAACAATATTCTTAATTTTGGAACTTATGCAATGGTATGAAGGTGTGCTAAAGTAGGTCTTGTTTCCTGACTTTCAACAATATGTCATTTATAGCATGTTAAGTTGCTAGTAGTAAAGAAAAACTTAATGATGTGATCCATCTTAAGCACCAGTGATATGTGATTAATAAAATTGAAACAAAAGTGAGTTTGATCAATCTGAGACTGTTGGAAAAATATAATAAATGGTCAATGTTAAGGTACGAAACAAGGATTAAATACAGTGTCCAAAAACCCATTATCCACATCATTTTACCAAGGAAAATGAAATGTATTTTAATAGATCCGAACACAATAATAAACTGAAACTGATGAAATGATATTGGTAACAAATTCAGAGGATGAATCCTCTATACCAAAGGATGAAAACAGTAAATGAACAAAGGATGGAGATGAATCTCCTTGCGAAAGGAAGAAAGTGATGATACTCTCAACAATTAGAGGATCCCTTTGAGATGGAAATCACCCCCCATATTCAGCCCCTGTATTCCTACTTCACACTATCATACCCCCCACCCCTCATTATAACCACCTCGCCATTCTTTTTTACCCCCTAATCACAAAGCCCCACCTTCCCATTCTGTTATAACTTCCCCTCTCCCTTCTAAAGGTTTCCCTCTACTCATTGCACTTTTTCGTGTGCCTGGCATATTGGTATCACCATTAACAATGATATCAGTTGGGAGCATTCTTCAGTTGATGGTAAAAACAGGAGATGAAAATGGAGGCAGGTGAGAGAAAAACAGAAAGAGCAAACATCAGAGCAGCAAGCTATCTTTGCTCTAAGGCCTATGCCACCCTGAAATTCCTTCCCAGTTACCTCTCATCCCAAACCCCAACCCCCTAATATTAGGTGTTCATAAAGTTACTTATAAAGATATTCAGTATCTGATTACATAATAAGATTACTCAATAGCTGCTTTTAGAAAAATTATTGAAATTGGCATGTTATTCAAAATTAAACTTATGGCTAATTGTGTAAGAGCAGCAAATTAGAACAAAATGCAGATAACCTGATTAGATATTATCAAACATGTTAAGGCTCAATTATTCACTGAGAGGTGGTAATGGCCATCACAGCTTCTTTTGAAGACTTAATTTCGGCGAGAAATGAAGACATATAAATCTGCTATGGATTACTTTTTTTTATCCTCAGTTTAATAAAGGAAGATTTACAAAATTTTCAGGGTGAATTTACTCAGTCCTGTGTGCTACGCTGCTTATGACAATTTGAATACTTGGATTTATTTCTGCTTCAATGCATTAATCTGGAGCAATTATTTCAGGTTACGGAGATATACAACTTCTCCCAGGATGATTTAATGACAGAAGACATTTTCATCTTGGATTGTTACTCAGATATCTTTGTTTGGGTTGGCCAGGAGGTTGATTCCAAGAGTAGAATGCAGGCACTCACAATTGGTGAGGTAAAACTGGTTTTGCTAGTAGTATAATTTAGTGGCTACTCTTTCGAACACTCTGATATCTTTAGTTAATTTAATGCTTATTTGAGTCCTATAACATCCTTGTATTATTAGGGAAACCATGAGATTTTAATTTAACCATTATCATGTTTTTTACATTTTGAATTTAGCATCCATTAGGTTCTAGATTTGGCTGTGGATTGATTAACTTGCTATTGTGAACTGAACAGAAATTTCTTGAGAATGATTTTCTGCTGGAAAAATTATCTCACGCGGCTCCAATATATGTTGTCATGGAAGGGAGTGAGCCACCATTTTTCACTCGTTTTTTTAATTGGGAGTCGGCAAAGTCTGCAGTAAGTTTATCTGCATAATGGCATAACCATGTGACATTTTAACATCCTGATATTGACATTTCCATTGTAACTTTGCAGATGTTGGGGAACTCATTTCAAAGGAAGCTTAAAATCGTGAAAAATGGGGGGACTGCACCATTGGATGTAAGGCACATTTCATTTTCTTAGCTACCTCTACAGTCACTAATGAAATTTTCCCTTCCTTTTCAACACCACTAATTTATGATGATTTTTCTTAAATTGAGGATTCAGGGTAACTGACAACTAATTTGGCTTTGTGGATAAATGTTTAAACTGGCTAAAATAGTGTCAGATTTTTACATATTTATTGCCTCTCAACAGATAGGCTAAATACTGAAGTGTGACAATAATGCTGTGATGGCTCCCCTGAAAATCTAAAACCAGAACTAAATTATATCATGGAAATAAATACTTTTCTGCAATTATTTATTAGTTAATCTTATTTTGTATGTCCAAACCTTCGACATCAATATTAGACCCAAGTTTTGAAGACCTTTGCCAATTGACTAGAAGTCATTTTAGCAAAGAAAAATTTGTATCACTATTGAATCCAAGGATGTGCTCTTGTTTGCTGGTCCTTGGTAGAGAATGAATATAGTTCTCTTAACCTTTAATTTTCTCTGCTTCGTTTGTCTAGATATATTTTCTTTGCATTTGCATTTAATCTGTATTTTTGTGGAAATGATTATATACATTATCAGAAACCCAAACGGCGAACACCCACGTACGGAGGAAGGTCTAGCAGTGTGCCTGATAAATCCCAGCAGCGTTCCTCCCGTAGCATGTCTGTTAGTCCTGATCGTGTTCGTGTGCGGGGCAGGTCTCCAGCCTTTAATGCACTAGCTGCTACTTTCGAGAGCCCCGGTGGTAGGAACCTTTCAACTCCACCTCCAGTAATAAGAAAACTGTATCCGAAATCTACGACACCAGATTCTGCAATACTAGCATCAAAATCTAAAGCCATAGCTGCACTTACTTCTAGTTTTGAACAACCACCTTCTGCACGAGAAACTATGATACCTCGGTCAGTTAAAGGTAAACATTGGATAAAATAATTGCACACCACCTCTCTTTTGCCTCCCGTTTTTTAGTTACACTTTTGCTTTGAGTAATATAATTCACTTTGTTGCAATGTGCTTTCTGTTCTGGGTTGTTACAATGTATAGTGAGTCCAGTCACCCCTAAATCAAACCCTGAGAAAAATGACAAGGAGAATTCGGTGAGCGGCAGAGTAGAATCTCTTACCATAGAAGAAGATGTGAAAGAAGGTGAAGCTGAAGATGAGGAAGGTCTCCTGATTTACCCATATGAACGCCTCAAAATAACATCTACAGATCCTGTGCCGGACATTGATGTAACTAAAAGAGAGGTAAAATGGACTATATAGTCTAGCTATATTATCATTATATCTACTTCCTTTTTATTAGGCTTTTGTTCGATTAGTTTTGATTTGTTTGTGCTTGATGCATACAGACTTATCTATCATCTGCGGAGTTCAAAGAGAAATTTGGGATGTCCAAGGATGCTTTTTACAAGTTGCCCAAATGGAAACAAAACAAACTAAAAATGGCTATTCAGTTATTCTGATTCTTTAACTTACCCTTCTGTCAGCTCCCTGCAGTTTAGGTTCAGGTAGAAGAAACTTTTATCATAAAATTGTATATTATTCTTCCATGATGATTTTATATCTACATTTTCTAGCTGCTCATCTTAAAACCAGGGAGCTTCTTTGTTTTGCAGTAAGGAACTGAACATATGGAAGTAAAAGGGACAGCATCAGTGTTTTTTTTAGCATAACTGCGACTGCTCCCAGGAAACTTTTCATGAAGAGAAACTAGGGATTTTCCTCCTCTCTCTCTACTTCTCTTTGTTGTGGTTTGAATGTTTAGGTTTTTGTTGAGTTAGCTGCGTGGCATTAATTTTATAGGGCAAAGGTTGTCTGTGAGCTTGGTTTTTGAAAAAAGAGAAAAATTCTTTTGGGTTTCAAATTAGTTTCTTCATTTTATTTTTTAATTTAATTTAAAATTGTTTTGGTCAAGCAATTGGGGTTGCTAATGCGGTCTAATTAGTTTGTATTGATATTGAGGACAAAGTGTGTATAGTAGAGTGCAAAACCAGTCAGCTCGATACTTGTTGTGGAAATAAAGTGTGATTTTTTGTTGTTGTCTGCAATTTTCAAGCATGGCTTTGAAAGGAGCAAAATGGGTCAGCCAGAGTGCTAGACAACTCTGTTGTGTCCTTGTAAAACATTAAGGACACCAAATATTTAGAGAGTAACTTTCTTCCTACATTTTTTAAAAATTACGTTTTTAGCCGTGTATTTCTGGATGACATTTTATCTGAAGATGTACTTTTGATGTGTACATCCTAAGTGATGTTGGTGGGATCATGGAAAGTTCCTATTAAGAACGAATGTATTGAACTTAAAGAATGGAAAACATGAGCTAACCCACTATGTTAATCTTTTGGAACAAATCTATATAAGCACTAGTAGGTGTTCATGATTAAGGTAAAATAGATTGCATCTGTTCTTCATCTTTAACTTGTAAAAAAACCATGTGGTCTGAATCGTGTTATGAGAGTTATCGGTTATCTTCTGGTATATGAGATTGGAAATGACAATTTCTTTGCCAAGTCGTGAGTATGTGAATGTAGCGATGCCTCTACTGGTATGTATCTATGTACAAACACACATACTTCAAGCACAATACTGTAGTTGGTCACCTCAATGGGAAAATATTTCTTATTCTACTCACTTGGAAGAGGATGAATACGGGTTTATGGCAACCTTAATGTCTCATCGATTGTGACTCTCACTCATGCATCATACAAAGAGATGGCTAATTAACTCATGGTGGATGGACCAAGTGGTCCTGACATTTTAGACACGCAAAATCAAATACTATATTTTTTCATTACAATCTACTTTCGGTCAAAAATTACTTAATGATTTTTTTAGCTTAGTTAACTAATTCTTCACATATAAAACACTTTAGAGTAGTTAAAACTATTGGTTGAGGGACATAATTATTTCCATACAATATTGGCTGAAAAATTGAATCATGGTTGATAAGTATTAGTGAATCATCCAACTCGAATCAATAGACAACAATAGTAAAAAAAAAAGTCCTCTCAAAAATAGTTAAAAAATATATATAATCAACAAGTAGCTACGACAAACTAGGTTAAGACTATATATACAAATGGAACAAGTTTTACATTTAATACTTCACCTTCACAATTTACTAATACAACCCATTAACTTCAATTTTGCTCAAGTGACAACTTTTCGTATTCAATTTCTTAAAAATGGTAACGTTCACTAAACAATTGAATAAAAAAATATCTAACCAAACATATGGAAAGGGAGGCTTCTCAACAAGTCGAGGCACATGGTTTTTGCTAATGAACGGGGTTCTTAACTCCCTGCTATCACATGTGACGCAGATCCAATGTTATTCTCAATGAGTATATAGTTGTCTAGACAAGGTGGCTTGCAGGTTTATTTGGAAGTGTTCTAACGATAAATTTACCTATTTGGGTAGTATAAGATGACTGGTCCTAAAAAGGAAGGAGGGGTTTGCACCAGGATTAATGCGAGATATTTTAGAATATTTCCCTCCTTGGTAAGCTTGTTTTGGAGATGCTTAACTCTAGTGACACGCTTCAGGAGAAAATGCTTCTAGATTCATATCTGAAAGATGATTTTATTTTAAACAATCATCACAAGGGATCCCCAACATGAAATTCTATTATTAAAATTGAATAATATCAGGAGGGGTGAATTTCATTTCAAGCTTGGGATAAACAATGAACCTTTATGCAAGTGCTTGCCTTTTGTCCACATTTTTCCAATTTTAGTGTATGATATTCCATATGTGTGGATTTGGAATAATTGTGTTATTGGGATCTACTTTGTGAAAGTCGACTATAAGTGTTTACATTGAAATAATTTTAGTGTATGATTGTTGGAATTGAATTAGGAGCCTTAGTGTGCCTTCTAATATTCAATTTTCTTGTGGCAATTATACCATTGACTCCGTCCCATTCACATTCGTTCTCATGTCCCGGGTCTTGTTTTCTACTAATGCGTGCCATATTTGTAGTACATATTTGAGACATGCACTTCATGCCTTGTTTATTGGCCAAAACGCCAAGGCGGTGAGGTCTTTTGGCATGTGGCGTGTTTTTTTTGTGTGTGGAAGTTTTGGTGTTCTCGCAACAAGTGTGTGTTTGAGGGCGTTAGACATTCGACTCACGACATTGGTGCTCAAGTAGGCGCGCTATTATAGAATGTGGTTAAGTGTATCTTTCGCCTCTTCATCATCCTTTGCACATGGCTTCTTGGTCCCGAACAAATAGGACAAATGTTGCTGTTAACACGGATAGTGTGTTTCCGAAGTCTAATCAGGGTGATTTTGGTGGCATTACCCAAGACCCTAATGGACATTTTCATGCATGGTTTGTACAAAATTATAATAATCCCTTGCATTGTTCATGCTGAGATTTTTAGAATGTGCATAAACTCACTCTTCGTTGAACTTATAAATATAATATGGCGTTGCGTCTTTATGACTCTATCATTGTTATGGATCTTGTGTTAAAAGAGCTCAATGTTTATCACAAGTGCAATTATCTTATGGAGAGACTATCATGTTGAAGTTTGTCCTACTTTACATGACCACAATGTTGTTGAAGACTTTCTTGCCAAAAAGGGTGCTATAAGTTACATTTCTTTAGTTTTTCTCCCCTTTCTTCGTGTCTT
>Ga0315913_1002319_pt1 | contig 22209 bp, 18 predicted proteins | sample MpolsnodulesMG_FD_207736 | JGI IMG/M metagenome (GOLD analysis project Ga0315913, IMG submission 207736) | Medicago polymorpha root nodule microbial communities from Los Angeles, California, United States - small nodules | ecosystem: Host-associated > Plants > Roots > Nodule | place: USA... | reverse complement strand
AAAACATTAAACTCAAACAATTGGACGAAATGGTAATGGATCCCTTTCACCTTAATCAGAGGCCTCATATCTATCTATGAGAATACACTAATTTTAAATCTCTTAGAGGAAAACAAATGCATTAATGATCAAGGAAATTCATTTAATGCGGTAGTAAATTTGAGAAGGTCGGTTTGAAACAGGGTTAACAATTTATTTTGGACGGACCTTTGGCTGGATGACATTCCTATGAGGGACAAATATAAGAGGCTCTACGAACGTTCAAAGAAACGCTTGTTATATGTTGCATATATGTTTACTTTGGATTAGGGAGAGGGGGAGAGACTTGGAAGTTGAGGTGGAGATTGTTTGTTTAGGAGGAGATGTGAGGGGGAGTGTTGTGTTTTGCTTCATAACGTTGTCTTGCAGGTTGATGAGGTCGATTAGTGGCAATATATTTTATAGACCCTGTCAAAGGCTATACTATCTATGGTTCATGTTAATTATTAACTAATGCTGACACATTTGCTTTCTCATTTTACGAATTTTATTTAGCATAAAAAATCTCATTTGAAAGTCTCTTTATTTGTTTGGTGTCTTCTCTGCAATCATATTCCAACAAAGGTTAATTTATGTAGACGAGACATTCTTCGTCAAGAATTTCAACTGTGTCAGTGGTTGTGGTTTAGACAAAACGACGTATCATATTTGTTATTGGGTTGTAACTATTTTGGTAATATCTGGCATCTTATTCGAAATTAGATTGATATCTCCTTGGTAGACATATTATTCTTATCAGACCACTTTATTCAATTTGATCATATGGGTGGAGCGACAAAACCTATTCGGATGCCTCCTACGAAGCATCATATGTTTTTTTAGGAAGTGAAATATGATATGTTGATAATGAGGAGTGAAACCATTGATACAAGAAACATGTTTGATGTTCTAAAATGATATTTGACATGATTTCATAGAATAAGATAATGTACCTAATTTTAAAGAGCCATGCCTTATTTACAAACCTCGAGTGTGGAAATATCAATTTTACCCTTATGAGGTGATGTTTGTGGGTCGTTGGATCGTATGAACATTTCATAGGAGCTTTGAACTTGTGATCTCGTGCGACACACCTTTCATGGGTGCATGTGGGCCACTACAACATGTGAACACCTTACTGGGCCTCTATTTTGGTAATGTACTCAAATCCAGAGGATTCAATCTTGATTAATTACTTTTCCTGCCCTCTCAAGTTCTCTCGCGCCCTATAAAATTACAAAATAGCCCTTTAGATTTTATAATCCGGATAGTTTATTTCCCAGAAATTTCTGGATTATATAATCTGGAAATATCTTTTACCAGTATTTCAACACATTTTGCTTTATTTTATATTATTTAGATGTTAAATTCATAAAATAAATGCAAATATAAACACAAATATACGAACAAAAATAATACACAAAATCTCATTTTATTAATATAATGGATACATTTACAATGGAGTAAAACTAAATTTGGGGTAAAAAGAAAACCACAAGAAAACCAACCTCCCTAAGGTAAAACTAAATCTGCAGATTTAGTTTTACCGCAAGAAGGTTGGTCAAAGGGCAACCTTGCACCCAGACAGATCAACCTAACACCCAAACAAACTGTGCTTCTTTGCAGCGCGTTGCCTTTCACGTTGACCGTTCATATAATCTATGAGTTTCCAAAGTAGCCTCTTTTTATGAAAGGCTAACGATGGAAACACATTGTGCATAGAAGAAAGAGGAGGAGAGGGTGTGATGGTGTGAGAAATGGTGGGATTTTGGAGGCTATTTATAGGATTTCTTTAAGCATAGGTTATATCTACACTTAATGGTGAGTCAAAAACGTGTTTCAAAGGAGTTTTACCAGCCATTAATGTTGGTAAAAACATTTGAAAAAGTGTTTCTAGCGGTGCAGACCATCGTCCAAAAAAAACTGACGCAGTCCGGATTATATGATCTGGATTCCTCCCATGGTTTCCGGATTATATAATCCGAATTTTTACGATACTGGACCAAACTGAAGGAAGTTGCGCACCTTCTGTGGATTGAGGGACATTTCAGATTATACAATCCGGAACATGATTTTTTTCATGTAGTCCACATTGCACCGACGATTTCTGTGGTCCAGGATACCCATGGACCTCTATAAATAGGTGTCAATGTGTTCATAACCAGAAACTGCACAAAAAAAAACCATGAAAAACTCTGTCTTTGATCCGAACACCAAGCTAGCTGCAGTTTACTACAACGGGGGGAAACCACCCCATCTGTTCAGGATTCCCACTGATGTCACCCTCTCCAGGTTGAAGATTCAGCTGAATCAAATCAACCTCGAACTCAACTACAGAGACACACAGAGGGTGGATGGTGTTGAGTATCGACGTCCGTCAACTGGCTCAGTCGGTAGTGTGTGGTTCACTCGAATGAAGTTCATGAACGACGACGACGTGAGAACCATGTTCTCGATCTTTGGTTAGTACAATATTAGAGGGCAGATCGAGTTGCACGTTTCGTTGGTCAGATCTGTTGAACATATTCAACAAAGTTTGATCCAGCCCAGGAACTACGAAGAGATCAGGGCACTAATGGATGCACCACACGAAGACATTAATTTAGATGATCCGTGATTATGTGTTATGTTTTATTTAATTACGTGTTTTATGTTTTATTTAATTACGTGGATTTTTGTAGTTTTTATTATGTGTTTGTTATATGTTGTTGAACTAAGTTGGTTTGTTAAGTTTTAAATAATATATAATATCTCAATTTTCATTATGTGTTGCTTTACGTCAAAGATGTGCATTTAAACGCTAAAATAATTCGAATTTAACTCAATTTTATATGGTTTAAATCAAGTTTGGATTACGTAATCCAAAATGCTTCAACATAGGATTCTTTTGTATTGACCACAATTCACCGACAGTTTATGTGGTCCAGAACGTCTAGAAACCTCTATAAATAAGTGTTTCCGGTTTTCATCTTCATTTCCAGCAAAAACACACAAACAAACCAAAGAAACCATAGACATTTTTGTCATTGTGCTGAGGATCTTTCTCATGCTGTTTGAAGTAGATAACTATCCATTTAACATCATGATGAAGATCTTCAACATGCTTTCAAAAATAGATAGATCTTGCTGCCGGAAACCATGAAATTTTTTGTCAACATTATGTAGATCTTGCTGAGGATCTACCTAATGCTGTTGCAAATAGATAGCTCTCTATTTGACAACATTATGTAGATCTTCAACATGCTTTAAAAAATGTTGCTCTATATTTGAATACCAAGTGGTTTGCTATGAGTTAGATCTTGCTGCCTTGGCGATATAAATATCTCAGTTGGCAAGGCAGCATGATCTGACTCAAAACAATCCTCTTGAAAACCTTGTCTTTCATCGTTATGTTGCAGATCTGAATCCGAAAAGGTTTTTATGAGCTCGATCCAGTTGGTCTTCCGATAGAAATATGTCAGTTGACACTCATACTAAACTTATCTAGAATATTTAGCATGTGCGTTAAATTTAGTACTAGATACATTAAAATTATAATAATAAAAGTTTTCAATTGAATAAGTATATACATCATTGCAGATCGTACATTTGTTAAATACATGCATGTATGATCATAAGGAATAATCCAAACTAATTCAACACGAGCATATGAAGATATATCATCCAGTCTCCTGCATTGCCTCCTTTGCCACGTCTAACCCGATGATCTTAAATAAATAAAAGGGACTGGGGAGACATGATGTCTCAGTGAGTTTCATCTATCCTAAGCGGTAGGCAATCTTAGGGAATCTAGGATCGCCATCTGCATCTAAACTCAACCTATTTTGGGTTTATACAATATCTTGATGCGTAACTGAGCGTTTGAGGGATAACTAGGATCGCTGTCTAAAATACAGGTATAATCCTGATACTAATGCTAAAATCATAATCATAATTATAATCATAATGTCTGTCATATTATGTTAGAACTGTTAGCGTTGAACAAGCAATTGTTTTTATAATGTCAAATATTGTTACTATTATAATAGAAATAGTTATTAGTTTAATAGGATTTAGAGTCTGTTTGTTATAGTTTTTTTAAGAAAAAAAATCACCTTCTTTTAAAAAAAAAAGTCACTTTGAAAAGTATTGCATTCGTTTGTTACAACTTTTTAAAAAAATTAGAATCTAAAAAAATATAAAAACAACTTCAAATGAGGAGCTGTTAAGAACATATTATCAAAAAATAGATTTTTTTTGTAGAGGAGGGGGAAAATATGGATCAAAATATTGAACTAATTTTGTAACAAAAAATAGCTTTTATATAGCTGTATCCAAACAAACTAAATTATTTTTAAAAAAAAGTGATTTTTATCAGATAGACAAACATAAAATAATCTTTTATTTTAATCCGTAACAAACGGACCTTTAACTATTTTTTTTATTTTTTATTTTTTATTTTTTTTTATAAAAAGATAAGAAAAATAGAAAAGGGGGTTACTTTTTTTCAATTGATTAAGCATTAACTTTCGATTATAAAAATATGGGGAGAGGCAAGGATACAGTTTTTAGAATTGATTAAGCATTAACAAGAATTGATTTGAAAAATTGAGAATAATCGAAAGTTTTGATTACATTTTTTAAACCGGGTTAGTAGAAATATGGGGAGAGGCAAGGATACAGTTTTTTGGAGTGATGAATGGGTTGGTGCAGCCACCTTAAAAAGGGGGTTTGACCGGATTTATTCCCTGTCATTATGTAAGGAAGCTAGAGTCTCATATGTGAGGAGGAAAGTTGAAAATACTTGAGTGTGGGATCTGCACTGGTCTAGAGAGCTATATAGTTGGGATGGGGACATGTTGAACACAATGTTGGAGGAGTTAGAGGAAGTTAATTTTAGGGAAGGGAGTTTCCGATAAAAAAACTTTGGAATAAAATTATTCCGTCGAAGGTGTTTGTGTTTGTATGGCAGGTAACGCAAAATCGTATTCTATCCAATGACAATCTATGTAGAAGAGGAATTTTAGGTAGGGAGAAGTTACATTGCATAGGTGGATGTGGAGAGATAGAGACTTCTATCCACTTATTTTTTGCTTGCCCGATTGTCTCAAAAGTTTGGTTCAGAATTGCGCAATGGCTGTGTGTACAGGTGGTGTTTCACAGTATGTGTACCATCCACTTTATTACATTTACAGGGCTGGTTTGCGTGACGAAATATGCAGTTCAGGGAATGGAAGCCATCTGGTTTGCGAGTATGTGGAGCATTTGGAAGGTGAGAAATGCAAGGATTTTTCATCATAAGAATTGGGATAATGAATCGATTGTGGACGGACAGTGTCAAGCTTTTATCGTGGAGTTGGCAGATATTTAAGTCGTCAAAGTTTAAGTATGAATTGAACCGGTGGTTTTTATCGTGGAGTTGGCAGAGATTTAAGTCGACAAAGTTTAAGTATGAATTGAACCAGTGGTGGTTGAACCTGCTAGCATGCTTAGGGGTATCAGGGGATGTTGGTTCTCGATAAATAGGTGCATTTTTGGAAGCGGTTTTGGTTCAGGGGGGTGGCTGCAATGTTTTTGCCATCTGTTTGCAGTGATGCAATCCTGTGTTCTGCTATCGCTGGTCTGTGTTGAGGTGATGTGGAGTGGACTGTTGCGGGGATTATAATGTTGCACTGCGTTGTGTTATCACCGGTCTGTGTTGAGGTAATTTGGAGGGGGCTGTTGCAGGGATTATAATGCTGTAATTTATTCTTCTATTTGTGCAACCTTAAAACATGTATCAGATGGATTCTTGGGGGACTAGTGTATGCATTCAGCAGTGTTTTTGCTGTTTGGTGGTTTGTTTTGGTGTGTCATGTGAAGGATTTCATGTTATTCTCCGCGGCTCCCGTGTGTATTTGTGACTAGGAGCGAGATCCTAGGGCGGCATGTCTGATTTAATTGCCGCTATAATAGATTCTGCTGCTGCATTTGTCAGTCCTTAGTTGGGAGGGGTGTTTGGTGCATTTTGTTTTTGGTGTGCATCAACGCTTTATCAGGCTGTGTTGAATTATATTGGACTGGGAGTTGTATTTGGCATATCTTATGCCAAATACAACAATTCTTTAATAACATTCTCTTTGTTGTTGCCAAAAATAAAGTTATGATCATAATATGCAACTTATTATTTTATTAGACTATAATGTTCCTTAATTTGTTTTGTTGTGAATGGAATATCCCTTGCGCACAACAACAGAGAATAATAGCTCGAGACTGATAGGACCACAATTGATGATAAAGATCTTCCTGAAGAAATTTAACACCGCTGCATTTTCAAATTTGAATCCAAGACCTCTAATTAAGCTGGAACAAACCCTTACCATCTTCTCCAAGTGCTCTTGGGTTACAGAAAAAAACCAATTATAATTGTAAAGTATGGTTCGAGACACAAAATCTCGTTTAATAATATACATTTCTTTATAATGTCAAAATTAAAAATGAGAATCAAAGTTGACAATCGAATTCCAACTAGGATGAATCTTTTGGTGAGAAATGTCCTTCCGACGGATGTCCCTACGTGTTGCGCTTTATGTGAAAGGGGGGATGAATCATCATTGCATCTTTTTCTCCATTGTGAGGTGGCCGGTAGAGTGTGGCAGGGTGTTTTGGTGTGGTGGGAGAAAATTCTGTTAATTCCCCCTAATCTTTTTATCCTTTGGGAGAGTTGGTGCGGAGGGGAGAGGAATAAGAGAACTCGTAATGGTTTAAGGGTTATTTGGCACACTACGATTTGGGTGCTATGGAAAGCTAGAAATGAACGAGTTTTTAATAATCATATTACGGAGGTGGCCGAGATGGTGGATGAGATAACGGTGTTATCGTGGCGTTGGTCTTTGGATCGTATCCTCATGTCGCCGTGTTTGTACTACGAATGGTGTTGGAATCCAAAAGATTGTCTATTGCGTCGGGTTTAAGGCGGCCTGCTGGTCTTTACGGTGTTGGAGAGAGATGGTGAGTTTGGTCCCTGGTGTTTTCCGCAGTTTCTGCTAGTTTTCATCTGCTGGCTGTTTTGTTTTCTTGGCTGCGGTCTGCTTCTGTTGTTTCCGTTTTTCTACTTCTGTCTGCTGTGCTGCTGTGATTTGGGGCGTGAATGTGGTGTTTGTTTGGCGGGTTGCAGCAGATTTTATGCCCTGCTGCTAGGGGTATAGCAGCTTCTGCTGCAGTTTTCCTGCGCTGTTGCTAGGCTGTGTTAGCGGGAAATCCTTGTTCCGTTTGGGTTGGCTGGTTTTTCTGCGTTTGCTGGGTGTTGTGAGCAGCTGTTTAGAAGGTTTGGTGCTGGCTGTAGCGTGTTTCTGCTAACTGCTGGTTGCTGTGCTGCTGCCTAGCAGGTTTGTTGACGGCTGAAGCGTGTTTCTGCTACTGTGAAGCAGTCCAGGATTTACTTTGTTATTTGCTTCCGCTGTTTGTATTTTGTTTTGTTCCTGTTATCTGTTGGAATGGAACATAGGAGGTTTTTTAGTGAGCTTTAGGTGGGGACAGTTTGGTTGCCTTATGTGTGCCTAATTGTACTCTTTTTCCTCCGTGCAAGTATAGTGCTTCTTGCGCTAGCTTTGCTTAATAAATTTGCTGTTTCAAAAAAAAAGAATCAAAGTTGACAATAATTGTGAACAGTGAACTCTATATCACTTTATTCCATCCAACAGTCATCAATTAATGCTGTTGGAATCTGTTATATTTCTATACTAAACAACATTTCTGCTCTACATAAAAACCAAAATGTATTAGTATCTTATGCCATAAAGAAATGAGCATATTATACATTTCTTAGTAGAGGATAAAGTGCACAAGTGAGAATTGTTGCCAAGACATTAGATGTTACAACTACTGAAGGAGGAATTCTTCCTTTATCTTTCCTTATAACAATCCCTTCAATGATTGGATAGTTGACAAGAATGATATGAGCCATAAGAAAAATTTGTATGAACATCTTGTCCAACTCTCCCAAAGACAACACTCTATAGATGCCTCCTGTGAAACAAGATATGTTGATCATGATGAGTGCAACCATTGGTACAAGAAACATGTTTGGTATTCTGAAATCATATTTGTCCATTTGATAAAGCATAGTTTGTTCCTCATCTTTCACTTTATTTGTTGGCATGAAACTAGCTTCTCTTAAACCAAATTCCTTCATTAGACAATCTAAAAATCCATATAGATGACATGTGATTGATCTCATCATCCGCATTCTTTGTTCTATTATCATTGTTCTGAATGTTCCTCCAGTTGAGAGTGCTTCAAATAAATGTTTGGTTTGAGCTGATAGATAGATGAATGCATAAATGAAGGAAAATGGTTCCGAGACCTGAAATTCAAAACATAAAAAAAGGAAACGTAATATGAGACTGATTGAGTATATGATAAGAGCTTATACTATAAGCGCTTGATTAAGCTATTTATCCAAACACAACCCAAGGAGAAATTTATATGGCATAGGAGATGGATAATTTTTGTTGTTACCTTAGGGTACAGAGAAACTCCAGATAGTAGACAAATCTGTGGAACAATAGCAAAACACCAAAAAGACAAGCAATATAGAGGGAAACATGTAATGTATGTAAGACAGAATCTATGAAGTAGAGACATCCTTAAAGGGCAATTTATAAAGGGACACACTTTGGTCAAACCACTTTCAAGCAATCCAGAGCTCCATCTAGTTCCTTGAATGAATAAATCATTCAAATTAGTGGCACTATTTCCAAGGAACTGTGGTTTAGGTGGATCACAGTAAACTGAATTCCAACCATTGCAACTTAGCATGATTGAAGTATGAACATCTTCACATACAGTACCATACATAAAGCCAACCTACAAACAAGCATACCAAATAAGTATTAAATAAAATTAAAGTGCATTATGTATGTTAATATTAAACAGATTTTTAATCATAAAATCTGCATACCTCTTTACCCCATTTAGTTTCAATTTCATAATTACAAGAAGCCAAAAGCAAAGTTTCTTTTATAGGCAATGTATTTCTATCAATGACTATATTTGGACTGCAATCTTGCTTTAAGGATTTGATGAATTCATAGGATGTGCCAACATATTCTTGGAGTTTAGAATCTGTGTCTGAAATTCAAAACATAAAATATGAATATGTATATGTATAGTACTAGTAGTACAAGTAATATGTAATGTACCAATGTATGTCAAAGTTGCAGTGTTGTTAAATAGCGGCTATAGCTGCGCTAAAGAGCTATGTAGTGGAATATTAACAAATTGTTATTGTTCTGCGATGCACTGTTTAGTACAAAATGTTGTCAAATAGCGGATTTAGCGGCTCTATAGCACTGTTGCATAGCAGCATCTGAAAAATTCGCTATTTCCCGCTATCTGCATTTGACAACACTGGTATGTTGGTCCAAACATACAACCTCTCTATTATAGAAATTAACTAAACCATCATGATCTATACCTTTAATTTTGTAATTCCCATATAATGCTTCCCTTTTCATGTAGAATCCTGTGCCAGACAATAAGGGACCCGTAATTCCATCCATACCTTGCCATAAAACCTTAAGTTGTAGAAAGAAAAAAAATAAAAATAAAAAATACAGAATCATCATTTTGAAGATATAGATTATATGAAATAATATCAAAATTTGAAGTGTTTACTGTATATGTTGATCTATGCTGACTGTCATATATGTCATTCTTGCTTATATTGTGAAATTTCTGAGGGAATTGAACAAAAGCAAGTGAAGGTGATTTCTTGGGATCAAGGTGAAAACACAATGCTTGTCTTGCTGAAGCTGGCTCATTGCAGAACATGTCACAATCCAGTACTAGAATATATGGAGAGTTGCTGATAACTGCAGAGACACGATACTGCAAGAAAATATACATAATTGAGCAAATTTTTCAAGAGGTTTGAGAATGATATTGTATTATCATGTTTCATTTAACATAATCTCAATTTGAAGTGGTGTTTGGTGTCGGAAACAACGCAACACATGTCGACGTGTTACTGTCTTGTTCGGTGTCTGTCATTGTGTCGGTGCTTCATAGTTGTGGACTCGGGTAACACATCACCAATCACAAGAGATATAGAGATAGAGAATCTTACAAGGACGTTGAGGGCTCCAGCTTTGAAATGATGAGGATGAGAAGGTTTTTTCTCACGGGAAACATATACAAGTAATGGCAATTTCACTTGCTCTATTTCACCACTGCTATTTTCTTGAATCACCTGCCACCAATCAGTATTTATAGAGCTTAGTGAGATAAATTGCTCAATTATGTGTAACAATGACACGAGGGAGAAAAAAATGAAAACATACGATTAATGCAAAATGTAAAATATCCTCAATTTGATAAGTTGTGTAATTGGACATGCTATAATCACAGTTAAGTTGTTAACCAAACATCATATGCAAACATACAACTTATTAGCATTGCTCATCAAAGTCGGTGTCTGTAATACTTAACGACATAATTAGAGACGAATTTCACATTTTTCCGTCTCTAAAATTCCGTCACTATTTCAACTTTTTTTCTAGCAGTAGTATATGCTAATTGATCTTTGAGTAAGCTAATTGGAATTCAAATAAGTCCATTTTAAGTTGAATTAATATTGTGCATATGTAACATTAATTATACCTCTATATTAGATGGATGATTTTGACCTGTTAAGCCAGTGGTATGGTTCTGATCCTGTTTTACTCTCATTATACCTGCTTTGAATGCCTCATATTTTTCCTGCAAAATAAAATTAACATCATATATAAAACAAGCATATTCATATTAAACTCCAAAAATTGAGAAGCAATCCAATTTACAATCTACCTTAATGATTCTCTTATCTGCAATAAACTCAACATTCTCAGATAAATCATCGCCATCATTCTGAGAATCCGAAAAGTAAGCCTCAGGACTCCTACACAAAATTATGTATCTTGTGCAAAAAGGAATCCACCACTTTGCAAATTTCCAAGCCTCCTTCATACCATTCAACGTAATAGGCGAACCACCGTCATCAGAAACATACACATGAAGTTTCTCAGGTGGATAATCCATTGCCATAGCTGATAAAACAGTGTTCATAACATCTAAAGTAGGTTCCTTAGTAGGGTCTGCAGTGCATATAAACACATCAATGTTAGGAAGTTTGTCATTTTCAGGTAATCTTTCTGGAAAGACGGTTCTTTTAATCGGATTCCAACGGAATGCTTGGTCAAAAATCCATATCAAAGAGAGAATGATTTCAGATGAAAAGACTAGAAGGTAAGGTAACAATGGTGTTTCTCTTGTTATTGAGTCTTGAAAGAAGAAACAAAGCCTATAGTAAACTAAGAAACAAAGAGCAATGGAATGGAGGATTGTGTGTAACCTATTGATGAAAACTAAGGACTTGTTGACATGGATGACACTCAGAGGGAGAGTTTCCTCCTCCATTGAGCTCATAGTACAGTTAATGGTTTAATGGCTTATGGAATGTATATTCAATCTTAGTCTTGTATTTATTTCACTGAAATATTAGTAGTTGTTGAATAATAGTCTCACACATATCGATAAGTTGATAACTTTATGTCATTCTCACAAAACAGACCAAACACTATCAAATGGTTGAGAATCTTCTAAATTTAACTATAGTCATTGTTTTTTCCCATGATAAGTCTATAGTACTTCCTTTGTCTCATGTCTTATTTGCAACACTTTTAGATCTCAAATTAATTGTGACTTTAGAATACCAATAATTTTTTTTCTATGAATATATTATTATTTATTATATTGTAATCCTTCAAACTATTTAACTAATTGTAATTAATAAGAGTATTTTAATAAATAAATATTCCATCATTAAAATCTACACAATTAATAATTTGATTAAGAATGCACACAACTCAAATGCGACACTTATAACGAGAGGAACATGGATTAAAAATCGATGTTTGTTCAACAAAAAAACTTAATTGCACTTTTGACCCCCCCAATTTCATCAAGCTTGTGAAAATAATCACCTCTTTTCAAACTTTCATGTTTTAGTCCTCCAATTTTACATTTGCTGCAATATTGGTCACTTTAGTCCTCCAATTTTACATTTGTTGCAATATTATTTTACACTACCGTTTATTTTTTTAGTAACCGTGTAAAACTAAAAAAGAACACCTAATTGAAACGAGCAAGGATCCTCTACATTTGTTAAAGTAAATAGAAGATGCAATTTGAATAGAGATATATAGATACAAAAAGTAGATAGTGGGTCCTACCATTAAATGAGTCCCACCATCATTAATTATTTTATACTTTTTTCAAACTTTTTTGTGTATTTATCTCTTCAAATTAAAGAAATGGAGAAAAGCATAAATGGAGAGGATCTTAACTTAATTGAAAGGCGAAAAATTGTTCCAAATTAATATGATACACACTACTCTCAAATTATTATTCTTAGTAAGTGTAATTGGGTAAAATCAACATTTTATTTTTGATCAAGTCAATATCTTTCGTTTATTTATAATATTTTTTAATTTGTGTAAAATACTCAATTGTGGAGAATAGGAACTACTACATTGCAACGTAAACGGTCAATTAGTGTTTGACTAATAAAACTTGGAATTGTTGTTGAGTGAGTGCCTTCGAATTGGAATGCTCGATATTTTAACTTGCATCCCAAGAAATCTGAAACAAGTTTTGGACGCTTATAGCTGTCGTAGTACGAAAAGTCATTTTTTAAGCCGCCGCCTTTGATCTTATGCTCTTTCTTGAAACTTGAAATTATATTATATGCTTGACAAGTTCAAATTGTATTTCCCCTCTTTAATTTTTTTTAAAAACTTTCTAAGACCCTGAGAGTAAATTTCAACTACTTGTTGCGGAGCAATACGACATCAGGATGACTTAATATCCGATTAAGAACTTAGGGCTTTTTGTTGTTAACGGTTGTAAATACAAACTTTAGATGGTTAGTTATTGATTTAGGAACATGCAATAATCCAATAAAGATATAGAGGAGAATCGAAGAATTCTAATTGTCGTTAGATCTTTGAATTAAAACTTTTTTTCTCATCGCACAACAACATTCTTGCAAACTCAATTTACAGTTTTTAATAATAAGTTTAGTAAATTTTCTAGTAGAAAATATAATCTTTATGAATACGATAACTTACTGCTTTATTACTTAAAATGGTTTGATTTAGTTTCCACATTTTTTCATCAGCCGGACAGTTTCCAATTACTCTCTATTCGACAAATATAGCCTTAATTCCTAAAAGCAATTAGAAAATCTCTATGGAATATTGAAGACTTATTGCATTAGGTGTTGAAATTCCTTGGCGAAGCTTTGGGGTTATCGCACGCTATACATTGGGTGCATGATCTTCGATTTGATAATGTGGACTTCTCTCTTGATTCTAAAAAGGTTGAAGATAACTTTCATAAAGGAAGTAATGATGTTACTACTTACTGAGTTTGGTGCGGTATGTGGTGTCTGAATGTAAACATTGCTTTTAATTTGTTTTTTGAAAACTCTTTTGTCGAATTTAGTCGAAAACAAACAAACGAGGTAGCTCAAGATAGGTTAGCCACATCTTTAGCTCCAATTTTTTCATTAATTAATGTACTATCATATGTACAATTTGATAATAACTGAAATGTTATAAAGCATCTTTACATAATGAACCGATTACAAAATGTGTTCATAAAAGTGTGCTAGAGTGTCTATTACTAGTCCCGGTGAGTATAACTCAATTAAGAGAGACAATTCATTGAAGGGTCTTGTTAACAAGTGTTCCCGGAACACTCTTTAAGAATTTTGAAATAAGGAATTATTTTATAAAAAAAGTCAATTATTTTGATTTCTGATGCATTGATTACACATATTTTCATAAAAAGTTACCATTTAAATACCTTAAAGAGTGTCCTAGAGGAACTCGTTAGCATTTTCCTTCATCGAAATATGCAATGAATGAAGTTCGAATCTCGAATTAGGGATGACAAAGCGGATCGTAAGTCAATCAATCAAGCAAACCAGCCCTATAAAAATAGTGGGCTAAACAGGCTAACCCACCCCATCGAGTTAGGCGGGGCGAGCCAACTAGAGTTGACAGATTCAAAACTCCAGCTCAGTCTGTAAAAAATAACGGGCTACATAGGCCGGGTCACGGACCATGCCTGTTTTGCCATCAGTACCTCGGATTCTTTACTTATTCACCTTAATGCTAAAATTCTAGCAACTTGATAAAAAAAATGTACTAACCCTCTTACCTAATAGGAAAAAAATTAAAGAGCATGTAAATAAAAATGGACCATTTTATTTTTTATTTTTTTACGTATTGTATCCGAGAAAAAAGCAGAAAAAAAAACATGTAAGAACTAGTAGCTAGCATTTTCCGTTTTAGCAACAAGGAGGATTACAGTACATTACACGTAATATCTCGTATTCTTCGCAAATAACAACGTTGGCAAACCCATAATCACACGTGAAACTGCTGTCAACAACAACGTTAAACTAACAACATGCAAACCCTTTTAATACCAACTACGTACCTTTCTCTCTCCCTCCTCCTGATCATACCATTTCTTCATCCTTTCAAACATCGCCACCACCACCGGTTATCCTGACCCTCCGGCGCATGGGTCAGCATAGCCGCCGTGAGTCCTACCCTTCTGCGTCATATGACTTCCTCCAACAAAACCGTCTCGAAACGGTCCTTGGTGAAGAAGATGAGCTTGAATGGCCGTTTGGAAAGGTGGAAACTATGAGCGCTGATGAGGTGAGGGAGACAGCGTATGAGATCTTTTTCACGTCGTGCCGATCAACGCCGGGGTTCGGTGGACGTCAAACGCTGACGTTTTATTCTAACCATGAGAATAATGGAGGTGGTGGAGATGGTGGAAAGCCGAACCAGACGGTGTCGAAACCGACGAGTAGGGTGAAGAGAGCGTTGGGATTGAGGTTGATAAAGAGGTCGCCGTCGAAGAGAATGGCTGGTGGTGGTGTAATATCTTCATTGCCGTCCTCTCCAGTGGGTGGAGGTAGTCCTCTTTCTCATACGGTGCCTCCTTTTAGGCCGCGGCGGCCCATGACTGCCGCGGAGATTATGAGACAGCAGATGAGGGTTACGGAACATGATGATAATAAATTGCGCAAGACTCTTATGAGAACCCTTGTTGGTCAAGTATGTTCTTTCTATTTTTTCAATGTTTCATGTTCATTTCATGTCCTACAATATTATATTTTAATTTGGGGAAAACAAGATGATGAGGACATGCAAATAATTTTAAGAATGGAAAAAATGTGATGTGATACGAAGAGAAAGATAAAAATGAAATTAAAAGTTGAATTAATTATAATAGATTTTTACAGGATAATCAATCATTTTGGTTCGTAAATATGTGAGGGTCCGTCAAAATTGTTCTTGAATGTAAGAAAATGACAAAAGCATGGGTTTTTTGTTAGTCATTTTGATTATCAAATGTGTCTTTTGTTGGTTAGTTTAGTCCTCAAATGTGTCTTCTTCAATTAATTTAGTCTGAAAATTATTATTCAAAAAGAGACACTTGGAGACATTTGTGATTTCGATAAAAATACATACAGAGGCGATATTGACACCACCTCGCAGACGAAAATGACTATTTGCTCCACCGTTATATCTTTTGTTGCATAGGATTTGACAATGTTTCTTTATGTCATAAATGAAAATGACCCTGGACATGTTTTTTGGTCTAATAACTAGTTTCATGAATAATATTTGCAGATGGGAAAGAGATCAGAAACTATAATTCTACCATTGGAACTCCTGAGACACCTAAAGCCATCAGAATTCAGTGATTCAAATGAGTACCATATGTGGCAAAAGAGACAGCTCAAAATCCTTGAAGCAGGGCTTCTCCTATACCCATCACTCCCTTTGGAAAACAACATCACATTTGCCACACGCCTCAGAGACATCATAGACAGTGGTGAATCAAGACCTATAGATATAGGCAAAAATTCAGACACTATGAGAACCCTTTGTAACTCTGTGGTTTCCTTAGCATGGAGAAGTAACAATGGTACTCCAACTGATATTTGTCATTGGGTAGATGGATTCCCTTTCAATCTTCATCTATACACTTCTCTTCTTCAAGCGATTTTTGATATACGGGACGAAACATTAGTCCTTGATGAAGTTGATGAGCTTTTTGAACTCATGAAGAAAACGTGGTCAACATTTGGGATCACATTGCCAATTCACAATATTTGCTTCGCTTGGGTTCTGTTTCATCAGTATATAGCTACCGGACAGATTGAACCTGATCTTCTTTCGGCTTCATATGTTATGTTGACTGAGGTTGCAAATGATGCTAAGAGGGAGAAGGAATCTTTGTATGTTAAGATACTTTCTTCGGTTTTGATTTCAATGCAGAGTTGGGCTGAGAAGAGGTTGCTCAATTATCATGAATATTTTCAAAGAGGGAATGCTTCTCAGATAGACATCCTTTTTCCTGTCGCGTTGTTAGCTTCAAAGATTTCTGGAGAAGATCTTACAATCACAGAAGGTGAAAAGGGTGAGAGAGGAGACTATACCATTGTGGATTCATCTGGTGATCGTGTTGATAACTATATTCGTTCTTCCATGAAAAATGCATTTGAAAAGGTTAGTCAGGTGTCTTAGCATGTTTTATGATTAACTTATTATCTTAATCAATTATCAATAATTCCTAATCAGTTATCATATTCTACCTAATCGATTAACAGTTCAAAACAACAAATACGAATTAAACAGAATCAAAAAGGTATGTTTGTGAAATATGTAATCATAATGTGTTTGTTTTATTTATGAAGGTATTGGAGGCAGTGAATGCAAAATATGGTGAATATGAAAGAAATAAAGAATTGAGTGAAGTTCTGCTTCAATTAGCTCACGAGACTGAAGTTTTGGTGATGAAGGAAAGGCAACTTTTCAGTCCAATACTAAGGAAATGGCATCCAACAGCAGGTGCAGTTGCAGCAATGATGCTGCACACATGTTATGGCCAAGTTCTGAGGCATTATGTTAGTGAAGTGAATTCATTGACATCTGAATCAGTTCAAGTATTGCAAAGGACTGGTAAATTTGAAAAGCTAATTGTCCAAATAGTTGTTGAAGACTCTAATGAGTGTGATGATGGTGGAAAAACAGTTGTAGGAGAGATGGTTCCTTTTGATGTTGATTCAATCATATTAAGTCTTCTTGGAAAATGGATTGATGAATCACTCAGCAAAGGCAAAGAGAGTTTGCAAAGGGCAAAAGAGACTGAAGTAAGTTTTGTATTTATGAATTATGATAACTGTTCTTTCATAGTTGAAGGACATAAAAATTATGTGTTAATTTGTTACCATAGAATATATGGTTTACTACTTTTTTTCATTTATATTGCAGACATGGAATCCAAAGTCTAAAACAGAACTATATGCACAATCAGCTTCTGAGCTAATGAAATTGGTCACGACAATCGTGGACGAATTCTTCCAAGTTCCAATAGCAATTACAGAAGATTTAGTTCAAGACCTTGTTGATGGATTGGAAACCCTCTTCCTAGACTACATGAAATTTGTTGCATCATGTGGTAAGAAAAAAGAGACTAATAACATAATAGTATAATACAAAATTGCCTCTTTTCTTTTTTCATTTTATTAATTAAAGTGGCACCGATGAATATTTTACAACCGTTCCCGAGGACATATGAACTTTGTACCTCTGAGCTAGCGCCTCAAGTGTCTAAATTGCCTCATTACCTTAATATACAAGCAAAATGTGTAATGTACATGTATTTTCTTTTGACCTGTATTTTGTTTTTCAGGTTCAAAACAAAGTTACATTCCTTTACTTCCTCCATTGACAAGATGCAACCGGGGCTCAAGATTCATCAAGCTATGGAAGAAAGCTGCTCCATGCGGTTCTAATAATGAAGATACATATCAAATTAACGGAACACACGAAAGTCACAATCCTCGCCCTTCAACTAGCCGTGGAACACAACGCCTCTACATTCGTATCAACACCTTGCATTATCTCCTGACTAACATCCACTCCCTTGAAAAATCTCTCTCAATGAACCCCAGTGTTGTATCTTCTAACCGCCTTCGGTTCACAAACAACCGCAGGGCACAAACCAACAACAATTCATATTTTGAATCCCTTAACTTGTCTATTCTAGCAGCATGCCGCCATGTCTCAGAAGTCACTTCATACCGTCTTGTATTCCTCGACTCAAGTTCTGTCTTCTACGACAGGCTCTATGTTGGCGGTGTAACAAGGGGTCACATTAGGCCTGTAATAAGAAACCTAAAGCAGAATCTGATACAAATGTCAACAATTTTAACAGATAGAGCTCAACCATTGGCAACGAAGGAAATAATGAAGGCTTCATTCGACGCATTCCTTATGGTTTTGCTTGCTGGTGGAACCTCAAGGGTGTTTCACAGACATGATCATATGGCACTCCGAGAGGATTTCGAGAATTTGAAGAGAGTCTTCAGCAACAATGTGGAAGGTTTGATAGCAGAAAATGTTGTGGATGGAGAGGCTGCAGTGGTGCAAGGAGTGATTGCATTGATGGGACAAAGTACTGAACAGTTGATGGAAGATTTCACTATTGCTGCATGTGAATCAAGTGGAATAGGTATGATGGGAAATGGACAAAAGTTACCAATGCCTCCTACTACATGCAAATGGAATAGAGCAGATCCTAATACAATGTTGAGGGTTTTGTGCTATAGAAATGATGGTGCTGCAAATCAGTTTTTGAAGAGAACATTTCAGCTAGCTAAGAGGAGGTAATAATATAATGTAACTACAAAAGAAGGACAAGATATTAGTGAAATGATGAAATCATAGATTTGAATTGTCAATGCAATTTTGTTGTATGATTCTTATGATCTTCAAGACAAAGAAGAAGTGAAGAACTTGTGCAACTTTGGTGATGGGAAATGGATGTTTGTATCTATTCATTCTTATGGTCATGAGAAGAGAAGGGAGCACATGTGTATTTGGAAAAGGACATAAGTTGTGGAATGGAGGAAAAAAAAAAAGAAAAAAAAAAAAAAGAAAACAAATGTTTTGTTTTCATCATTTGATTTTTGTACAGAATGCAGAAAAGTGGTGAAATGTAATTATTCAAGCAAAAAAAAAAAGCTTAAAAAAGATTTATGTTACAAACATGTTCATAACATCAAAACAACCAGGTTAATGGCTGATCTCAACAATATGGAAATTAAGTATTTGTTTTGATTCACTTTTAAAAGAGATACAAGTATAAAATTGATTTTCATACTTTAGATGTTTACAAGTAGAATTGCTTGTCTCCGAGTATAATTTATGACCTCAAATTTACCGTGGAACACGATTTTTTTACGTGAATGTATTTAAACATAAATTAATTTATATTTAACTCACATTTTACCAAAATCATTTCATTCAAAATGCCACCACAGAACACTGAATCTCAATCTTCCACCAAGTGACCTTATTGAACAAGGGAAACATAATTTATAAATTGCTAGACAATAGCTACCAAAATGAGAGAGCAAAAGCTAAAAAATAGTGTTCTTCGAGAACGGTTGTAAAATGGTTATTAACGTAACTTTATATGCCACATAAGTTTCTAGAGGCGTGGCTTTGATATTGGATCCATGTAGAAAAATCACATGTTCATTCATTATATTGGATGGACTCTGCTACAAAAATTATATTGGATGAACTATTTTAATTAACATGAGTATTTGTATAACTATTTTTTTTTAACTTTTGAGACAAGAATTTCTTCTCTATTTTTTTGGGACAATAACAATAGCAAGGTTGGCCCAACATGTCAAGAGGCCTAAAACAAAATTTATAATGAGACCTTTTGGAATCAGAAAAAAAATTACACAATGCTTATTAAAAGCATAATAAATAATTCAAATTTTGTTGAATCCAAGATTTGAACTTAGGATCAAAAGGGCCTTAAAATCGACCAACTATGCTAGATAAATATTGATTATTAGTTGAGGTCATATTATCTATTTATAGTTAAATTGACTTATTTTGAGGCTTTTTTAACCTAAAATCCTGAGGCCTAAAGCCCTTGCTTGAGTGGCTTGGCCCTTGGGCCGGCTCTGAACAATAGAGACGGGAAGAGGAAGGCGAAGAGAGAGTAAGAATACAATGTGAGTATGAGAGAGAATTGTCGTAAAATTTGTCACAAAATGATTATTTTTTTTACAAAACAAAGTGGTCGTACAAATATCATTTATCTTCCAACATCAAAATAGTTTTTTGCTTTTGTCACTTTATTCATAGATGTTTTTGTCATACTCATTCATTCATTTCTCCTCTTTCATTCTTTTATACTTTTCTTAATTTTGTTCATCTATTTAGAGACCATCGTTGTTGATATTTTGCTCAAAATTGGTTGTTGAAGTTTTGAAAAAATCGTGGCACGTGAGAATATATCGTGGCATGATTTTGATTCATTTTCTGGAAGTTTGCCACTAGAAATATTGTGACATTTGGGTTCGAAATCGTGGCACAATGGTTAGAAATTGTGGCACGATTCGTCGAAATCTGAAATGTATATAAATCTTCATTTTTCACCTTTTCTAGAGTGCTTCAAGAGAAAGAAACTTGAGAAACCAAATGAGGGAACTTTGTCGTTGAGTGCCTTTAGTGAGAGATTCTCTTGACTTGGGAAACATTTGTAAGCATCTTAGGTAGTGAGATCTCATTAAAGGAATGATCAAAAAGCTTCCTTTAGTTCTTTCTCTTAGAATTCATTGTGAGTGTAGAAGGCTTGAAAAATGGGTAGAAATTAAAGTTTGTTCTTTGTGAACTTTTAAGCTAATTTCTTGTAACCTCTTTGTATCACCTTTATCATAGTTGATCAAATAGCTACTCTCTTCCCCAGAGTAGGTCATTTTGGATTGATTTGGTTAAAAAAAATATTTGTGTGTTGTTTTCTTTCTCTTCTTTCTATCATTGTTGCTTTAATTATATTTGTGGTGTTGCTTCACACTTAGATTGAGGTATGTTTTGTTGTTGTTGCTTGAGGCTACTTTGCTCATTGATGGCTATTTCCTTTACTCCACACATATAAATCCCATTGGTGTGATTATTTGTTCGAATTCACAACAATTGTTGTGATAGTTATATATCTATTATTGATATTTTTACTCTTCCAAAATTTCAAGTTCTAAAAATTAGAATGGCTTAAATAATTTTTAGTCCTTATATAACTAAGTGATATTGATGATATTATTTTTCTTAACATAGTTATACAAAATTTTCAAAGTTGAAACAATTTTGAGCTAACAACAACGATCATTTGTGTAAATAGAGATAATTTGGAGGAATAAATATGCAGTTTTTTCAAATTTGGAGACATTCAAAATTTTGTACGACGAAAAAGTTTGGTCCCCTGGTCTAGTGTCTTGGATTTGCCTTTGCCTATATTCCATTTAGATGTAATATATGACATATATATAAGAATAATTAGATTTTTGGCGGCTGGTCCAACAAAAAATGGTGAAATAATATTTGAAAGGATTATTTCCTCATTTTTTTTAATCATGGAACCTCATACCATATTCTGTCTCATAATGAGAAAGAAAACTCATATATTTAGTATATTGAAATTGAGAAATTATAGCTCATTCTTATAAAAAGAAACATAAGAGATATGTGGATATATAAATTACAATGAGGTTTATATAACATTTGCTTATGAAAAAAAACATATTTATACAAATAACAAGGAAGCAGAACTGGAAAACAAATTATATATCTGTAACTTTTCTAAAAAATAAATAAATAATCTGTAAGTTGTAACATATCAAAAGATATTTGTATTAGATCTGCAGTATAACATATCAAAATATGACAAGTCTATAATTACAATTTACAATTGCCTTATTTATACAAATTGTCTATATAAAAGAACTAATTAATCCTTTTTTTTACACAAATAGTCTTCAATAATGAATGAATGTTAACCCTTTCATCAAGGTGCATGTATCTCACCTTGAAAGAGAGCTTCATTGATTGTTTGCAACTCCAAATGGAACAAAATGACGGGGATAACCTCGGCGGTGATGAGCGTTTCCGGCGACATTCATTTCCTTGAGAGGGCAGTCTGGGCCACCACTTCCGGGGATAAAGGTGCAGCCAGATGGCCCTGAAGGAGGAACAGGACCCTTGTCAAGAGATTGTAAGGTCAGTTGAAATTTGTTTT
>Ga0315913_1002315_pt1 | contig 22214 bp, 11 predicted proteins | sample MpolsnodulesMG_FD_207736 | JGI IMG/M metagenome (GOLD analysis project Ga0315913, IMG submission 207736) | Medicago polymorpha root nodule microbial communities from Los Angeles, California, United States - small nodules | ecosystem: Host-associated > Plants > Roots > Nodule | place: USA... | reverse complement strand
GTTAAGAGTAATAGTGTAAAACTCATTTTCTCTTATCTCAAACCTATTGAGCTACCCAACCCCCACAATTTGATTCCTTAATAAACACACTTCATATTTAGTCATTAAACTCATATTTTCTTTCTTTTTGTCAGTTGTTTCAAATTGCCACATGTTAAAGAACCAACTGCAAGAGTATGCACATAAAGCAAGACTCGCCGCACCTCTGTATACAACTACTCCCTCCGTCCCATTTTAACTGAGCCTTTGACTCATTTCACACTTATTAAGAAAAAGTGTATAAGTGAAAGAGAGAGAGAGAGAGAGAGAAAAAAAAAAGGGTTTGAGTGCCCTTATCAACTATTTGTGCATTCTTATTTATCATAAAAGTAAATTAGAATTTATTGAATTGGGAGTGGTGAAAGTAGTACTCCATCCGTTTCAAAATGAGTGTCGTTTTAGCCAATTGCACACATATTAAGGAATATAATGAAATAATCATTAGATATAACACTTTTACTAAACTGCCCTTACTTTATAAGAAAAAAACAAACTTAAAGTTGCATTGAAAATCGTGTGAGAGAAAAGTTGGAAGAAAAAAATTAAAGTTGTATTGAAAATGTAAAGTGACATTCATTTTGAAACAATTTTTTTTTGCTAAAGTGACACTCATTTTGGAATGGATAGAGTATTAATTAGTGTTATAATTGAAAAAAAGTACTAAATATTGTATTGAAAAGTGAAATGAGTCAATTTTTCTCGGATATTATTTTTTTACAAATGACTCTGTTATTATAGGACAAAGGGAGTAATAGTGAAGGTCAACGGTGCTTGTGAATGATGTTCTATATGATTCTTTGACTGGATTTTCTAAGAAGATGCAGAGCAGTCAACTGCAAAGGTTGCTTTGATGGAGTTGACCAAAACTAGTAAGTTATTCCGTCCATCACTCAACTTGTTGTAACTAATTATCTTTACTTGTTGGTAGTAATTGAATGTTGAGTGTAGCGAGTATTTTCAATTTATATTTCTTCTACTAATCGAGATATTTGACATTTGTATTTTTGTGGTAGAAGGTCCTTAATATTTTACTTTCGTAGTTGTTATCTTCCCACCATCTTTATGTTCATTAGCTAATTATCTTCTCACCATCTTTATGTTGATTAGTTAATGATTATTTTTCTAGTTTTATTAGTATGCATAATGTAATAGCCTGCCTACAGAATTGGTGAGCATTACTTTATCCGTGTGATTTGTGTTTATTTATTTTTTCATGACTTAAATGTACTTTTTGTCCTCATATTTTAATATAACTAAAATTTTAATACTTTCACATGACACGTTAATCATTAATGAGAGTGACAAATCATCAAACATAACAAGGATTAAAAAAATAAGTTACTTGTAAAAAAAACATATTATTTATTTTTGTCAAACAGTCTAGTGGTTAATAGTCTAGTGACTGAAACTTAGGAGAGAAAAAGAAAATCATATTATTATACTTATCCAAAAAAGAAAATCATATTATTATACTTATCCAAAATGTCTATGTATCTAAATGTGTTTCTTTGGCTAAACTTAAAAAAAAAAAAAAAAGTTTCTTTCTAGCTTCTGCTCTCCTCTGTTGAGTCATCCTCGATGACTTATTGATGGCTTACCTTTTGTTGCCACCATTGAAGTAAGAAACTTGCAGTCTAATATTTTATTTTCCAATTTCATCCTTCGCCTTTGTACTTGGACGGGTATTCATCATTTCATGATAAAAAAATTGGAGTTTTGATTTTTATATTAAATTAAAATATGTGTTCCTTCATTATACCCACTTTAAAGAACTTTATATTGTTCAAGTCAGAAAGAAAAAAAAGCTTCATTTTGTCTACCTTTTAGTGGAGTAATATTTATAAATAAAAGGAAATGAGTCAAAGTTAACAACTTACTATACCTACAAGTACCCTGATCTCAAATCATCCTCCGCCAAATTGTGTTAACCTTTTATGGCAGGATGTAGCCGATTTTTATTTTAACCGTCATGTTCTGTTTTTATAGAATAGTTGGTGTAATTAAGTGTTCTGTTATGTACCAAAAAAATAAATAAGTGTTTTGTTTTATTGCTACAATTATTGAGATGATCGTTCAGATCATATTTGGATAAATATTACATGTCAACATAACTGAATGTCTAGTTAGATGGTAGTTAGGTGGTGGCGCGTATCTTAATCTATCATCTTTCTTCTTTTAATCTTACAAACCTTTTCATTTTTCTCATTTTCACCATTTTCACAATCTATAGTTATGTATGTTTCTTTTGATGAATTAGAGTTTACAATGTTGCAACCAATAGTATATAGTGTGTGTTTGGTTCTGCGGCGACGAGAATTGATTTTGATATAATTGATTTTGACAGAATTGATTTTGACTAAAATTGAGTTGAACGTAATTGATTTATGTTTGGATATATTTACAGAAAAGTGATTTTTACCAATTCAAGTTGTTTGGATAATTTGAATCAAAATAGCTTTTGAAAGTATAATTACTAAATTAGACATCATTTATATTATATATAAATAAATGTAAATTTGGCAGAATTGCTTTTAAAAAAATTATAACAAAATGGAAAAGTTTTTAACACAAAAAAAATGAAAAAGTTATAATCTTTTTTTCTTTTTCCAACTTACACCTTTTTTTTTGGAATATTGAGAAACAAAATACATTATGTATAAATCTATGCTTTTTCAGTAACATAAGCAAAGAGCAGCAAGAAAACCCATATCGCTGGCAGCTTGGCGGAATCTACTTGAAAGAAAACAGAGAAGATGGAGAGCAGATTCAGAAAAGCAAAGATAAAATAGAAACTGAAACAGTCGTTTCATAAGGAGAAAAAAAACAAGTTGGATCTGTGGTAAAAGAGAGATGGAGGAGAGGGCAAATAAGGAAGAAGAAAAGTTTTTTAACTACCAACCAACAGTAAACGTAGAATTGATTTGGAGAAGCTAGGATTTGGAGCTTCTCCTAGAATTGCTTTTGGGAGACTGAATTGATTTGAGAAATGATAGCCAGACATGTTGCAAAAGGCTGAAATCACGGTGGAAGCCTGAAAACGTGCTTTTAGAGGTTGCAAACGGGCAACCAAACAGACACTTAGTGGTATGAATAAAGCAAACATTAAACTGCTCCCAAACTAGACATCGTGTACAATAATCCAATTCGAACGGCAAAACAACCAGCAAGGTAGGAATTTTAATCTCCACTGTGAAAGTAATTTTGTTTTCAATTAACTTGTTTACATGTCCATATCATCACATATTGCTCTTATTATATAAAAACTTTAAAGTTAACTAAAGTAGACTATCATAAGTGGCACTAGTAATTTTTGTAATATCTCAATGTACACCGAAAACACAACATAGCCAATATTTATACATTTGCAGGTTGAATGATTTGAATGTTTTTATTTACGTATAATTGGTGTCCCCCAAAATACTATGAGTATTTTAAGGTGGAAAGACTGAGTGTAAGTATACACTTCCCAACATTTTCCAAAAAATATTAATTCCACAAGGACTGTGGAGCTATAGTTCCACGTAGCTTTTCAGCAGAAAACTTATTTGAGTGAAAATAAAGTAAATCATTTGTCAGTAAATATAAAAGGTTAAGTTTGGGAAAGCAATAAAAGGTTTTAGAAAATCTCAAGATGAAAAGTGTGATTTTAACTAGGTTTGGTTATGATAAAACATTACTGTGACATTGTGGTTGGTGACATTGTGACATTGTGGTTGGTCAATGTCACTAATGTCACCCAAGTATTATCCGCAATGTTTAGAATTAGAAGCTATATAGAGATATAACTATGTGAATCTCAATTAGCTTAAGATGTTAACAAACGATCATAACGCTGAGTCACAAAGGTTATACCTGGATAATACTTGAGTGACATTGTGGTTAGTGACATTGACCAACCACAATGTCACCCAAGAGCTACCCAAACATTGCCCTATGTTGGGGAAACCATAGGTACAGATTTAATGATTTAACAAAATGCTCAGGATTGACTAGGATTGTTTAAATATTTAAATAATTTAAATCATCAAGATTGAACCATTTAACAAATCGCTCAGGAATGACTAGGATTGTTTTATTATTTTGACCGGCAACTTGTACAGATTTTACATATTATGACCTTTTTTTATAAAGAAAGACATTTTTCTTTTTAAGGATGTTTTTTTTAAAAGAAAAACATGAAAGATGTACTAAACGAATATGACGATAATGTAATGTATTTTGACTTTTTCCATTGCAAGCACAGCTTAAATTTCTTTAAAGAAAAACCGTGCTGGAATTTTTCTATTGTATCTTTAATAAATATTATTATAATTCGGTGATGAAATAACTTTTTTAGCATATATTTAACACCGATGATACCCATTATTTATAAGAGAAAATTGTAAAAAAAAATTATCACAAATTAGTTAGTTGTACAAATATCATTTATCATTAACACTGGTGATATAGATATAATCAATTATACAACACTTAAACCGGTAGTGCATATAAAAATTAAATAAAAAGGTAATAACCAGTAGAAACAAAGGTAAGTGACCCATAAAAACAAATGAGCCTAAGATGGGGAAATTACGCAACTGGTTCATGCTAAAAATCATCCTATTTATAGTCAACATATTGGATTCAAACTCATTCATACTGAAAAATAGACCACTACAAAATGCCTCCCCACTAGAAGCATCTTAGACATTACTTGGGGGAAACGAGTTTCTATAGTCTAATAATTAGGAATATGAGCGTCTTTGACAGACACTAACAATATGCCGCGAAAATAATAATTCGGTGCCAATCCATTATCAAATTATTGGCAGGGCCCCTTCAAAGTTCAAACAGTTCCCTTCTATTAGAAGATTCTGAATGTGCTGATGTATCACGCGCGAAGATGATCAATATCTTGAAACTTACTTTTACAAGCAAATTGCATGCATGCAACAGATTAGACTGCAACTGGTTCCTTTAGTAGGTCGGAAGCTTGTGCTTTAACCTGTCTTGATGATTGAAGAAGCGAGCGCATATATTAACGCACCAAGCACAACAAATTATTTGTTTAATAAGTGTAAGGATGGAAGTAAATTGTAGATAGTTCACCTTTGCTGATTTAAATAGCTCATCAAGCACCTCAGACAAAGTTGGATGAGCATGAACTGCAAATTTAATATCCTGCATTTGTGACACAAAAATGTTCGAAGTTACCAAATAGACCGGAATTGAAAGATTCTTACAAGTAAATTTATCAACACATGGACAGAGAGGACCTTTTATATTTCTATAACACTGCATCACATGTAGCCATTAATAATTCAAAGCCAAGGCCAATCTCTCACAAATGACAGCATCGGAAAGAAAATTTACCTGAATACGTGTCCCTAATGCGATTGCATTGGAAGCCTCGTGGATGAGATCTGCAGCATGCAACCCAAATATATGAACTCCTAGTATCTCTCCGTTGTCAGGTCTGTATATTAACTGCATGAAAACATCATGATGACAGTTAAACAATGATGAAACTAGTTAGAAGTAAAAATCCACCCATTCTGCTATCAACCATATACATTTTGTTATCGTCAAAGTAACTCCTTAGAAGTTAATTCATCACCGCCGTCTGACTGTTTGGTGTTAGGTCAAGAAGAGACCACTGGTTGTTCAGATTTTAGAGTCTATAATCATGTTTGGCCATTAATAGGGAGTCCATGTTTGGGTGGTTTTACAAAATCAGCTCTCACAATTTTCAAGGTGTAGAAGTGACTATAAGAGAATAATGATGTTCTTGCTTCTCCGCTGACTTTTAATTTAGTATCGATATTAACAAGACCGGCGTAGTTAATTTTCAAAATTATCTCTGTAACAGACTTTAAAATAATTCTACTTTACAACACCCAAAGATTTAAAAAACATATCTTTTAACGCCATTTTTTACAATCCAACCCAATTGATCATTTATTAAGAAAAAGACACAGAAAATTTACCTTGGCAAGACCCTCTCCTTCATTTTCTGCCAAGGCTTTTGTGTTAGCTTTAAAACTTGTTTTGGCAACACTTACGTCAAACCCTTCCTTTTCACCTTTCTCCCTTGCTTGAGGCTGCAAACAACATATTTGATCATAATGAACAACTTCATAAGGCACGGACAACTAGTAGTGAAGTTATTGCATAACTAATACAGGAGGATAAAAAGGAATAGAGCAAAGGAATTGAGGCAGAGCTAACCACTGTGTAAGAAAGATTGAAACAAGTAGCAAGTGGATGATGAAACATTAACCAACATAAAAAGTATATCATACCTCTGTCAAACCAACCATGCTAATTTCAGGATGAGTGAAACAAGCAGCTGGTATGCTTAAATGATTGAGCACATGATCTCTTCCAGTGACTTGCTCAACCACTGTCCAATAATATTTTCAATCAGTGAACTGGAAAAATCACTTGGAACATTTGTAGCCAAATTATATAGTTTTTTTACCTGAAATTCCTTGTGCACTGGCAGCATGAGCAAGCATCATCTTGCCATTTGCATCGCCAATACAATATAAATGAGGGACCTAGAGTTCCATATCCTAAATCAGTAACAATAGTAGATCAGCAGGAAAAAATAATGCTTGCGTGAGAGTTTTGAAACAAACCAGGTTTCCATTTGCATCAATTACTCTCATACGCTCATCCACGGGAACAAAACCACGCTGTGTTGCAACGTCAATCTGCAGGAACATGCAACAATAATATCGAATCGCTTCCTTCACAGAAAGCTTTTTGTACTAAATTACTAAATATATTTCTGTTTGGAAGGCATACATTCTCCAACCCCAGACCTTGTGTGAATGGAGCCCTTCCAGTTGCAATTAATGCAGCATCCACCTGCAGAATATAAGAAACAACAGATTATAAATATTCTTTTTATTGGAACAGAGTGTAAATATTCAATTATTAAATATGCATGCACAATATATGAAGTTATGTATTTTTGAGATTTTCAGATAATTGCAATGGGTTTACATATCCTAATACTAACATTACAAGTTTTCAAGAATTTCAGCCATACAGAAGCCACTAACATATAAAGCTACATAAACTTATAAATTAATGAAATTACAAAAAAAAGGTAAACAAGAGGGAAGATGCATGACACAGTTCTGTATCATTCATAGAATTGTCGGCGCGCACTTGTATTCTCTTCTCTCCCTATGATCTCTGGATCCTGAAAATTTGATGAGGTCATTACAGGGTCTAATACCACGAGGGCCTGTTGTATTGAGGGTTGTTCTATAAAGCATATGACCAGAGATAATTACTAATTGTAAAAATATATTATTCTTTATTAATTGTTCCCTGCTCACATATTCTCCAATCAACCTTTTCCAAATAGTTTTTTTAGGAAAATTTATACAGTTCAAAACAAAGTGATTAACTAAAAACATTTCAAGAGAAGGTACCTCTAAAGTTTCCTTTTTCTCCTTGGTTTTTGCATCAATAAGCTCAATCATTACAGGTTTTCCATCTCTTGCAGGAGTTATCTATACAGAAAGCATATTTATTTTGACGTGAGTGTGACAATTCCAAATATCAACCCAACAAAAATTTATGGGAGAAGTTACAGACGTAGTTACCTTGGATGCAAAAACGCCAGTATGATAGTCAATATTCCTGGGATTTATGAGAACCCTCTGAGCCAACTTGCTAATTTCAGGATCAAATCCAGGCATAAGCTGATCTAAAGCTTCAACAAAAGTAACCTACAAAATAACTTTATTACTAACATTATCCCATCTGCATATAGGACTTTCAAAGTTTACAAGGACATAATATCAATTGTTTGTTTTATTTTCTTACGTTAATAGAAAAAACTGTAGTGTAAAAAGAATGTGTAAGTTTACGGTACACAGCCTTTGGGCATCATACAAGTAGTAAACTATTAGCAGTCCTTTTCACAAACAAAATATAATAAATAAATGGGGAAAGTTATGTCGGAAAAAGTGCTACCTCACTTCCAAGTGCCGTATATACATCACTGAATTCAAGGCCGATATAACCACTTCCAACAATTGCTATCCAGTCAGGAACTGTCTCCAACTTAAGTGCATGGTCACTGGTGATCACAGTCTTCCCTGAAGGTAATTACTTGTCAAATTTTAATTGCAGTGAGATATACTGTTAGGAACCCAAGAATTGGATTCCAAAGAAATAACAATGAAACATTAAGTCGCGTTACCATAACAATGAAACATTAAATGGTACTTTTATTACTCTCACTTCTTTCAATTCTTTAATTTATCTTTCCTCTACTATTAATGAAAGATAATTTTGTAAAATTACTTATATTTTCTCTTTTCCATACAACATTTATTATATTTTTAAATTTGTGTGAAATGACCAAAACGTGATATAATTTGGGACGGAGGGAGTAACAAGAGAGCAAGCTCTCCTACACTGGTTATAAAACCAATTAATCTAATTTCCTTTTATTCTATAATCCTATCATATCATAGTACATAATAAATCTTACAATAAGAGATAGGAAAACTAAAAACAAGAGCAGCAGTATCAAACAATCAATAGACTACATAACAAATATCTACTTGGAGTCTAATATCCTAAATACAAACAGACTACTAATCAGACAATATCTACAATACTAAATTAATCCATTCTTTTTTCAATTGGATTCTGACTGCTTTTATAACTGATAGCATTCTATCTTAAATCACTTGAAGCTTAACAGTAAATGTAGAGAGAATACATGCCTATAACAAAGTCATTCCATTGAGTAAAAACTAGAGGCCAAACAAAAATAGTACTAATGCCATTGAGAGAAACAAAAAGAAATACATAGTGTAAGGTGTACCATCGACTTCAATTCCCTTAGGAACAAAAGGAGTGGAACCAGTGGCAATGATAATGTCTTTTGCAGTTACTACATTGTTGGAAGAGCCAATTTTCACCTTTTGAGGACCCTGCAAAGATTCACAAATAAGATAGGAAGTAAATAAAAATGATAAAATTTCCATTGGCGATTTAAATTCAAGCTCAGTGTTGGCAATCGCAAATTATGGAAAATAGCAGTTTGTTTAAATTCAGCTACGTTACACTGTTATAGCGCTACTATTGAAAACATTTCGTACTAAATAGCATATGACGAAACAAAAATTATTTGTTCGAAATCCACTGCTCTATAGCACCATTATAGAAACTATTTGACAACATTGTTCAAGCCTTAGCTAACAAACAGACAAGTCAATTTCTGAAGAGAATCATAACAGCATAAGCATGTATCTCTGATAACCACTGACTTTACAGAGCAGAATAAGTCGCTCACCAAAATAGTTCCAAAACCAGTGAGTATATCGACTCCAAGTGCTTTCATCGAGTTGGTCAAGTTACCGCGAATTTTCGAAGCAAGATTATTAGCATGGTCAGCAACTGCTTGTCTGTCATATCCAGCATTAGAAACCTAACATGACAAAACCCAACTGATAAGTTAACCAGTTTAAATATTTTTAACCATGAAGTAAAATTCTAAACACATTTCAACAAATACATTGTATTTTCTATCAATGAAGCCAGATCAACTAATGGTTTGTTTGGATTTACCTATTTGAGCTTACTTTCTATCATAAACATTTGTGAAATTATTTCAGAGAGCTTATGAAAATAAGTAATGATATGTCCATAAGCTGTTTACAGATTATTTTCACAATCTCACCAAAATAGTTTATAAAAATAATGTACAACTTATATGAAGAAAAAAAACTTGTTAGAGAAATGACTTTTTCATAAGCACATATATGGTAAGCGCTTAATTAAACTGTTTATCCAAACAGGGTATCAGTTTTAAGTTTTTACCTGAATGCCGAGCGACTTCAAATGATGATCATTCCTGAGGTCTCGCATACGACCACTTACAGCCAATAGAGCTTTAGAAGGAACACAACCTCTGTTGACACATGTACCTCCCACCACATCTCCTTCAACAATTGCTGTTTTCAAACCCTGTAATTCACTAACTCATTTCAAATTTCATATGAAACTTGATCAATACAAAAGTTCTTTATCAATTAAGGGCATGTTTGGATCACTGTTTAGAAAAGCTCATCAAAGATAACTTAAGAAAACAACTTAAACGTATACCAGTACAATTTGACGAAATAGTAATAGTGAAAGTTTGGATCGAGCTTATCTATTGACATGAGCATATGCGAGAATGTTTGGAAAAACTTAAGGAAACAACTAAATAACGTGTTCATAAGCTGCTGATAAGATAGCTTATGAAAACAGCTTATAGCTTGCACATAAGCTGCAAATTGGATCAACTCAGTTTGCAAAAGCATGTAGCGTACCTTCTCGACGGCGTGAAGAGCGGCACCGTGACCACCAACACCAGCTCCGATAATAAGCAAATCGTAATCGAATGATTTAGGAGGAGTGCCGTTATTTGAAATTGCGGCGGATACTGCATTGAGGTGTGTTCGGCGGAGGGAGTGGTTGCGTGGTGAGCGATGGCGGAGTGAAGTGAAAGTGAAGGCTTCGGGTCTGAGAGTACAGAAACGGAGATTGAGTGACGTGGCAGTGGTGTTGAAGAGGGAAGAGTGGTGTGGTACCGAAATGGTGGGGACGGAGGAAGAGAGTGAGATTGGTGATAGCGTCATTTTGAGAGGAAGTTAAATTGAAGTGAGAGATGTTTGGAGTTTGGAGAGGGCGGACATATCCAAGTGTAAGTCTGTTGGAAGGAATGGGACAACTCGCACATGGATGAATGGAAATGTTAGCATGGGCAGCATTTTTTTTTTTTTTTTTTTTGAGAATTGCTAACCGGTACTCTCGGAGATACCGGTTAAGGAAACAATAATAGTACGATTGCATTGAAATTTATACAATTAACTCCTCAAAAGTTTAAAATATGTTATTCTCACCTTAAAAGTTATTATTTTTGTTTCCTTAACCATATCTTGGACATCGGTTAATATGATTTTATAGTTTAATTGTTAGAATTATACTTCTTAACATGGATAAGTGAGATTACATTTGAAATATATTCCTACCTTCGTCCCTAATTATAAGACCCTTTGGGAAATAATTTGTCTCTTTTTATAAGACTTCTTTGGTATTTTCAAGTACATTAATTATTTCTTTATCAACATACCTTTATTTATTTTGCATCTTTTTCTTCAATCAACAATAAATATTATGTTGAAAACATAAATTAACTCTCTCTCTTAAGGATAAAATTGTAAAAACAATTGTAAGAGACCCATGTTAGCAGTGTAGCACAATCTTTATAAATTCGTTGAGAGGTAGTGTAATTATAAAATCGAATGAATATATAATTAATTATATCCAAAAATCGAAATTTCTGTATGAGAATTTATAAGTTACAAATTCTTTTTTTGTTAACCCTTCGGTTCATATAGAAAGGGCCATGGTAAATTGAGTTTGGCCAAAGGTAAATAAAGTTTGACAAAAATTTGTTCCCATAAGTTCTCCTGAAAATTTTGTTTGTATGAGAGGAGTACTTATTTTAAAATGACAATTTTTTAATTTATAAATTATTATCAATTAATATAAACAAATGTTAATATAGTGTAGTTTTTAGTTAGACCTAAAATAATCACTCCAGATCTTAAAATTGTACCATTATAGTAATCATTTTAAGAGTTAAGTGTGAGTACAATCGATCATTTTAAATGCGAGGCAAATATATTATATTTAGAATTCCATGGTGGATTCTATTTTATTAAAATGGTTGCCTATAATTTGACAAATTTGGTAGATATAAGTGATGGTTGGATTGTAGAAAAAGACCATGAGCCATCTATGAATTAACGATACAACAACGTCTATCTATTTTGTTTTTTCCTGTTACCAAGATTTGCAAGTTCCTTAATTATCTTATCAAATGATAAGATGAAATCTCATTCAAGAACTTAATAACAAAAATGATATTAACTATATTATTAAACCAACAATCACAATATATCTTGATTTTAAAAAAAAAACTTTATTGATAAGTGGTAGCTAAATTAACACTTATCTGAAAACCCTGTTGTTCATACAAATTGTCCTAGAACTTGCTCAAATTGTAATGGAAAGAGACAATTGAAGAGAGCACGACACATTTTAGTTCGTTGCCTTGCCAAACTAGGCTGATCAATTTATCATTCTCAGAGTTTGGAATTTGAATATTTCATAATAAGTAGCAACTGTCTTTTGAAATAGGAGCGAAATAAAAATCCACGTTTTGGAATCATTCAGGAACAAAATTAAAAAAAAGGACAACATGATCAGAAGAAGATGAAAGGGTGGCAGTGTGTGATGGGAGAGAGGGCATGATGGGCGGGAGAGAAGGAAGAGGGGACAGTTGAACAAGAGATGAAACAAGCGAGGTAGAAACATTGGAGAAGAGGAAGTCAGATTAAAATTAAAGACTTTAAGGGTAAAGAGGTTGTTCAGTTTTAAAATCTCATATTCTCTTACGAATCATGCATGTATTTAGCTAAGATTTTCCCACCTCATTCCCATCCCTAATCTTTCCTCTTTCAAATCAAACATATATTTAATTAAAATATTTCTCATCCTTTCCCTTCCCTCCATTGAAATCTCTCATCTATATTAACCATTGGACCCTAAGAAGAATAAAAGGTTCAAAAACGTCAAAAGTTTGAATAATCCTATGCTCTTCCACCAATCAACTAATCAGCTAGACTCGATCCCATTTGTAACTAATACTTTGTAAAACAATCTTGAATTTATATTTTAGTAGAAATAAAATATTAACATCTTTTTATTTAAAAACTAGCAATGTTATTTTGTTTTTATATAAATCAAACCTTATAAACGGGGATGAATATTTATGAATAATTTTTTAATATAATTAACATCTTTTTATTTTAAAAAGATCAATATTCTTTAAGTATAATTACTATTCAAAACTCTAGGGACGTGAATAAATTTCTACAAGTAAGACAATACGACAAAAATAGTCTCCGTGAACATATTTCAGCTGGTAGATACAATGTATTGTTAAATGCAGAGATCCAGATTTAAACCTAAATATCACACTTATTTATCTTAAAAGATGAATTTCACTGTGATTCAAAGTTGAGTTCGTCACATTGTGATTAAAATGACTCTAACAATGAATCATCATCCTTTTATTAATTTCATTGTGACTAAATTATTTTCTTAACACTAGTATGTTACCCGTGCTTGCCACGGGCTCCATCCTAGTTTGGTAAAATAAACTTGAAACCAGGATAACATTAAATAAATTTCATAAATAACAACTTTGAATAGGTCCCATTGAACTCACAATATATCCGACAGACATTCATATTTGTAAATCAACTTTTCGTTATTATTTACACCAAGAGAGTAGTACGGATGAAATTTCGCACTGCACGAGGCATGTTTGCAAAATTTGGAAACTGCGCAGTCAGCCAAGCACCCAAAGATTTCCTGAAACCATCGGCCAGGACAATGGAAAAAGTAAAAAACCACCCATGTTTTCTAGTGACGTGTCTGCTCTAAGCTTCCATGGAATGTTAAATTTGGTGAAGTGTTAAATTAAATTAAAGTTAAAGATTAAAGATTCAACCATGCAAAAAAATAATAATATTTTACTAGTGGTATAAAAGTTATCTATTCAATTTTGGATGTGAATTTTCAGCCATTAAATCACATGATAAAAAAATTTGAATAAAATTTTCAAGTTTATCATACATAATTTGTAAAATATAAGTTTACAAAAATAAATAGCCTACACTTAGCCACAAAAATGGAGGTAAAAGTAAATGCCTCTTTTTAAGTTTTTAGTTCTAAAGTCTTTTCTATTTTGAACCTAAATTTGATTTTATCATTTCTTTTAATAAACCATCAAATAGGCCCGTCTTGTAATTGCAAGACGTTCTTAAATTAGTTTCTCACTCTATTAATATTTTAAACTAATTATTATCTTAGACAAAAGTTTCTCAACTATATCTTTCGTAATGCGACAAAAACATAAAGACAATAACCCAATTGAATAACTTTTAACTAAGAAAGAGATTATTTTAAAATATTAATAAAGTCGGAGACTAATTTGAGAATGACATACTCCCCCGGTTCCATATTAGATGACTTAGTTGACTCCGACGCACGTACCAATGCATATTTTATCTTTGATATCTTCAATTCTCTATTAAAAAAAATTATGAAAATATAATATTTTAAAAATATTGATCGAGACGAATCCAACAACATCTTACATGATATAATTTATCTTTGTGAATTAGTAGAAAAATATGGTCAAACTATATTAAATCAATATTATTTTTTATCAAATATGTCATCTATTAAGGGACAGAGTGAGTACAAAATATAGATCAATACCATGGTTTACTTTTTTTTTCCTTTTTGAATTTTCTTTTTAAACAGCTAATAGTGTGAGAAGGAAACACGTGTATCCACATAGAGAGAAGACAAGGATAAGCGCGGGCAAGGCACTGAATCCAATGGCGCATTCGTAGTTTCACCAATTGCACAGTGGCTTTTCCGCCATTCTACTCCCGCCTAATACACAATTTTCATTTCTACTTCTTCTTCTTTTCGCTTAATCCAACTTCATCAATGGCGGTTTAGGGTTTCCAATTGATCCCCCAAACCTCAATCCCCTCTCTTTAAACCCTAATTTCAACTTTAACCTCCAAGATTCACTTCCTCTGCTTTCAAATTTTGACTTTGCTGTCATGGGCGCACCTGACAAATCGCAGGAAAACGTTAATTCTTTGCAGGCAAGTTCGCTTATCGTGTAATTCAAGCTTTTTGCTTGTAGTTCAAAGTTTGATTTGATTTATTTGATGAGTTGTTGATGGAGCTGGAAGCATTTTGAGTTGAACTGTGTTTTCAGCAATTACTGATTTAATATTAGTGTTTGCTGCATCGTTTTGCTGTAATAAGCTAATACTAATTGTTTTCATTCTGCTTAATTAGCTTCAAATTATATCTTCAAATCATTACAAGAGTATATGTTTTTACCGGCAATTGTTAGTTGTAGTACTAACCAACTGTGTATGATTCCCTAAACAAAGTTTTCGTTGTTAAAAGGCTTGTTTGGATTGACTTATAGTGACATAAGTTTTGTGAGACTTTTTGGGACAACTTATGGAAACAACTTATGACATTGTTCATAAGCTGTTTTCAACTTATATGCATAAGTTCCCAAGATTAGACCAACTTATAGCAACAATCTAACTTTTTTGTATAAGGGAAATGCTAAAGAGGGCCCTTAGGGCATTGATTAAGGGAATAAAAATAGTAATATTGCATTGGAAAATGGTGAAAAGTGATAGATTTGACTTTTTAAAAGTTAAAATATTATTGAATCCAATGCAATCCTACTACTTTTGGTTTTCTTAACAAGTGCCCTTACGGCACTAGTTAGCATAACCCTTTTGTATAAATAGCTTATAAGTAAGTGCTTATCATGATCCACAATGTTACACCACTTGTTAGTATTGTTATTAATATTATTAGCTGCAGTTATTATACCATCAGGCAGCAGTTATATGTATTAGGACAGCACTTTTGTTATTATACATTTATTGAATGAATGGGGAATGGAAGAAAAATCAGTAGGCATTTATTTCGGAACTAAACAGAAAATATTGATTGGGAGAGACCAAGCTCTCAAATTCTTGCATGGGAGAGACCCAGACTCTTGAATTTCTTGGATAGGAAGTGTCTATCCTAATTTTCTTTTGCTTTCTCTCTTATACTCTGTTAACTAGATTTCCTGTTGTAATCCAAACTCTTGCGACAGTGACCAGAATTGTTCAATAGAAGTCAACTATTTCCTTTATATTTCTATGTTCGGCACCAGTTTCTATCTCAATATTGTGTCTTTGTATTTCTTTCTTACCCTTGTATTTTTCTTATTTTACTCGTATTATGGATTATGGAAGAGAAAATGAGAAGTGGCGACATTCCCATTTCATTTGGTTAATTAAAACTGTTTTGGTATTGTTTGCTGATGCTTCTTGCTTTAAATTGTTTCAACCAGTCCCTCTAAAATACTTGAATGAAAAAGGAAAAGAAAACAAATGATGGAGTAAGGAATTCAGTACTCAGCTAGTCTATAACTATTTTCATCACAGTCAGCAGTTGGGCTGCCTGAGTTTGTTCAATGAATATAGTTCCTATATATCTTTGTTATTTATGATGTAATACAATTTATACATTTGCAATATAACTAGGGTACTGTTTTGCACAATTCTTTTCCCTATCGATGTCTTCATTTGTTGTGACTATTATATTACTTATTTTTTCCTTATTGAATTTCAGCGTGTCAAGGTCTACCGTCTGAATGATGATGGGAAATGGGACGACCAGGGCACCGGGCATGTCACTGTTGATTATTTAGAGGTTAGTACAATGTACATTGTAAATAACGGGTACTATATAAATGTTGAGGTGTGTGCACACACTTTTCAAGGGGCATCTCATGCATGATTTCCCCTTAATGTATGGTTATTCGTATGCTCAGCGGCTTTTACCTTTGCATTTTGAATTATAATATTAATTGCAATTCATAATAAGATACAATCTCGTTAAGGATTTATGATACCGATAGGTACTGGTTTTCCTCATTGTCTGATGACAGTACATCTTCCTCCCTCTCCACATGATTATATTACTCAAAAGAAATAGGCGTTTGATTGGTCTTGTTATTACATTCTATTACATATGTATTTGAAGTTGGTTATTATTTTTTAATTGGATAAATCTTAAGCTTCTTGCATTTAGAATGAATGAAATATCATGACATCTCAAAATGCAGCGATCAGAAGAGCTGGGCGTATTTGTTTATGACGAAGAAGACAATGAGACTATACTTTTGCATCGCATCATTTCTGATGATATTTACCGAAAACAAGAAGGTAATTGGTAGCTATTATTTTCTCTTTTTAAAAAAAATTGGTAGCTGTCATGCTTTCTGTTGCTCATCAATGACTAGTAGTCATCTGTTCATGCTTTAAAATATTCGAGGATTCATTTTATATAGCGGTTTGATTAAAGATTTTATAGTGGTTTGATTGAATATTTTCTTTTATCCTTTAGATACAATTATTTCATGGAGAGATCCAGAATATGCCACTGAGATAGCGCTAAGCTTTCAAGAACCTGGTGGATGCTCTTACATATGGTTGCTAGTGACTTTCTAAATTTTAATTTCTTCACACTTTTCTTTGGGTTTTCTTCCTTCTGATGTGGAGTTTATCTTAATTACTATGCTTGTTTTATTTAGGGACCATATTTGCAACGTGCAAAGGAATATGCATTTTAATACTTTAAATAGTAAGTAATGCACAGTTTGAATACTATTTCTTTCTATATTTGGATAATGTTTGCATGTTTTGTTATCATTTGAATATTAACTCCTAACATTAGTTTTCATAGTACTTGGTCATCACCATCATTTGTTTATTGAATTCCTCAATTTATTTAAGATTAGAAGTTTTTTTTGTTTGGGGGATTAGAAGTTTTGTATCCCTATATATAGGAGTTAGTTTTTTGAAGTTATTGTCAACAATGTTCAACTTTTTATTATTTCTCTTTTCTCCTTTTATCGAAAACCCACACTTAAACCGCATCTTTAAATATTAGATATACAAAATTACTAAAATCAGTTGACGATTATCAATTTTGTTAACTGAATATTTTTTCTCTTAAATAGTTAACGCTTAACAGTTATAAATGATGTTAATGTTACTATATCTTTGGTTCAATCAATGATTTATTGATCCTATACCTTGATTGAGTCAATGCCAATCCGAGTTCTAACATTGCCTTTATACCACTAGCAAACTTAGCCATGTCACCTAAGAGTTCTTGTTGACAATTTCTTTGGTTTTATTTGTTGCCTTTATACTACTAGCTTAATGTTTATTTCGTATATCTCAGATGAGGCATTTCACAGTGTAAACAGTGAGTTGAGGGAGTTGCCTGCAGTTGAATTATCAACGCTTCCATTGATTCTTAAGGTTTGGATATATGCTTTAATCCGCTCATTTGTTTTGTTTCTACTTTTTATTTATTTATGGATCTGCAATTTTATCATGGTTTTATTTAGGATTATCTCTTTATTTGGAATCTTACTTCACGCAGATCAACTGTGGCCACAACTTTTTGTTTTTAATCTTCCAAGCCACAATTCAGAGTGAAGTTTAGAAGTACTTGTTTTATCACTTTAATGTCTTACCACCTTAGTTTGTTTAATTGTGTTGCATCAATTCAAAGTTTCTGATGTATTTCCAAACAATTTCGCTGTGTAATCATCAAGAGTTTAGTGCTGCATAACGAATCTAGTTTTGATCTCCGATTTTGATACATACATATGTTATGTTGGTGTTTTTTTTAATGGCATATGTTATATTGGTGTTGCTTTATGTTATTGCTTCTTGTCTTCCGAGAGGAAAAAACAGATTCACAAGATTCATGGTCAAATACTTATATCACTTTTAGGTCATAATAAGGATGTGACAAATTTTATAAACTATACGTTATGGTACAATAAATACAGCCATAATACAAGACATAAAATTAGTATGGAGTTAATATAGAAGTTTAAGATAGAAGAGAGGATTCAAATTTATAGATTTGTAAAGGTTTAATTACTCTATAGGTCCCTTGAACTATTTGAGAATATTTAAATAGGTCCCTAACATTTTTCTTTAATTGGATCCTTGAATTTGTTAGTACTTCCCCGTCCCTAATTATAAGCTCCCTTTGAAAACAAAACTGTCTTAAATATAAGGCCTCCAAATTATTAGGTGCATTTATTACTTCTTTTCACACATAATACTACTAACGTTTCTTGGAAGATGAAAAGTAAACATTAGATACATCTACACACAAAAGACAATAAGTAATAGTTAAGCACCAAATGTACACATTAATTACACTACCAAATTTTCTTAATACATGTGAAAAGTGGGAGGGGGATTATAAAAAGGGACAGAAGGAGTAATTTGTATTTAGGCCCTTAAACAACAAAGTTTTTAATTGGGTCCCTAAAATCTAAAATTTTAAATGATTTGTAATTAGGTCCTTGAATTTTGGGACCAAATTACTAATTATTTATAAGTTTAGGAGGGACCTAATTAAAAATCAATTAAAAGTTCATGGACTCAATTAAAATAATTTATTTAAGGGTTCTAATTAAATATTTATGAAAAATTCAGGGACTCAATTACAAATATTTGTAGTCTATGGACCTATTTAAAAATCTAAAAATAGTTTAGAAACTTAGAGAGTAATTAAACCATTTGTAAAACACCAGTAGAAGTATTTGAAGTGTTTGGCTTAGTATGTGTTTCATAACGGCATACAGAACAGACACAGTTCTTGTTTGAAGTATCTTGACTTCTTGGTAGAGTATTACTATACTTCCAGCAAATGAGTTTGACTAAATTACTTTGTTCTATAGTTCTAACCATTATTCCTTGTTTTTAAAAGCTTGCATTTATGACTTGAATGTAATTCATCATCATCATCACCATCTTTTCTTTCTATGTTCACAGACTGTGGTCGAGAGTGGCATTACGGATCAGTTGCGACTTACAGAACTAATATTAACTGATGTAAGCTAAACTTGATTTCTAGTTTACATGCTTGTGATGTGTTCATAGAGTATACTGGTTCCCCTCATTCTGCATGATTTGATGATTTCTCACAATCAATGGAGATCAGCCATGAATTGAAGTATTAATTCAATCAACAAAAAAAAATCCATTAATCAAGTTGTTATCATTTCATTCCAAGCAATCCCATTTGGTACTTTTTGCATTGACAATTTCAATAACTTCAATTTTGTTTGTGGCGGTTTTTAGTATGACTATGGTGGAATATTGTGTAAGCTGGAACCAGGAATTTCTTGTCCCAAATATATGTCAAAATATTTATTCATATTGTTGGTTGTGGACATTAGGCAGCCTTTACAAAACTTTTATTCATTTGTAATAAGCAATCAAGGACCAAAAGGATAAAATGACCAGAAATTTATATGAAGTCATGTATGACTTTTCATTTATGCAATGTGTTTAGATTGATAAAAATACGGAATATTATTTCAGATTCAAATGTTCATAAAGTCATAGACACAGGTTACAATATATAGATTAAGGTACATAAATACTATTAATGACCATTCTAAAATTAAGTGAATAGTAAAAATAAGAGGAAATACAAACAGGAAATTTAACATGGACCACCACCATGAATCACCTACCGATTATGGTTGACCATGAAAAGAATTCACCTAATACAATAGCCCATCTTGTTTGCAAACTCAGAGTGTTTTGTGCTCATTTTGTTCATTTTTTTGATTCCATTGTTCATCTGTATGCCAGAGTGCGTTAGAATCTTTTGTAAATTTCTTTTTCATCCTCTACCTCCTCTAATTTATATTTCTAATGCAGCAAGAGTTTTTTCGGAAGCTCGTTGAAGTATTCAGAGTTTGTGAGGATTTGGAAAATATGGATGGCCTTCACATGGTTTTCAAAATAATGAAAGGGATCAGTCAGTATCCATATTTTATGCCATTTTGATTTCCAACGCTTAATTGACAATTTATTCTTGTTACAATTTTGACATATTTTTGTTCTGATGCAGTTTTGCTTAATAGTACACAGATTTTTGAGCGAATGTTTAGTGATGAGTTTATAATGGACATAATTGGTGCTCTTGAATGTAAGTTTATAACATGATTTTTTTTCTTTCCTTTCTATTATATGTCATTTCCCTCTGTATTTAAACCCCAAAAATGATTTTTTTTTTCTTTCTTTCTTGAAACTCTTTTTTTTTTCTTTCTGTTATTTCAGATAATCCAGAGGTTCCTCATGCTCAACATCATCGTGAGTTCTTAAAGGAGAATGTTGTTTTTAAGGAGGTCTATTTTGTGATCTTATTACTTTCTTCTATTGTGGGAGAGAAGCAAGGTGGTAGATAGACTGAAGAATGTTTTACTTACTATGTTCAGCTACTGTGTTTTTCAGGCCATACCTATCAAAAATTCAACTGTGTTATCAAAGATACATCAAACATATAAAATTGGTTTTTTGAAGGTTTGGCTCCTTCTTAGACTTTAATTTTGTTCTCTCTCTCTCTCTCTATATATATATATATCTTGCTCTTTCTCTCTGATAAATCTGCATATCTTCTCTGACTGCTTTCAGGATGTTGTTTTGACTAGAGTATTAGACGAGGCAACTGCTGCAAATCTCAACTCTATGATACATGCAAACAATGCCACTGTAAGATTTTTTATTAGAATGGAAAGAAGACTTCTATTTTAATATATTGATTGTTATCTTTAGTTTTGACTGCATCGTTACTTTTTAGGTTGTTTCTTTATTGAAAGATGACAATGCATTTATCCGGGAGTTCTTTGCTAGGTTTAAATCTCCAACTACCTCTCCTGAATCAAAGAAAAATATGGTATAGTCTTCTGTTTGTCTCAGTGTTGGCAACATTCTTATACATTTATCTGGGATTGTAGTTCCTCTGTTTCATAAGTTTCGAAATTTTTCCCAGAACCCAGTTTGAGGCTTATTTTTTATGACGTGTCACATTCACTAATGATGTGGAATTACATCTGATGATGTGACATTGCTGATTTGGACTAGAAATTGCGGACTTCAGAAGGATAGGTTTACATTTGATTAAAGAAACAAAAAAAAAAGTTGTAACAGGGTTTCTGGTCCAAAATAGCAATGTCACACCATCAAATGTAATTCAACATCATTACTGAATATGACATTGTCATAAAAAATACTACATCCCCCATTGGGTTCTCTGAAAAAATCTTGAAACTTGTGAAACTGGGGGACTAAAATCTTGTTTCATTTAAATTAGACTGGAACGAGCCTTACTTCACCCAAAAGGCTACCTTTAGGGTGAGAGTTATACAAGTCACTAGTGTGTATTTTGACATTATACCTAGAAGTGTGATCTTATGTACGCTATCAGGCTAGGGTTAGACATTTGGAGATGTTAAGATTGGGTAATAGGTTGTGATTCCATATTTTATTTGACAGCAAATTAGCCAAAAACTAGGCTCAGCTCAACCCTAAATCTAATAGTATTATGGCCATATAGCTAGTCGATGTGGGATCTTTAATAGGAAATATTTGAAAATGTTTTTTTTTTTTGTG
>Ga0315913_1002314_pt1 | contig 22220 bp, 8 predicted proteins | sample MpolsnodulesMG_FD_207736 | JGI IMG/M metagenome (GOLD analysis project Ga0315913, IMG submission 207736) | Medicago polymorpha root nodule microbial communities from Los Angeles, California, United States - small nodules | ecosystem: Host-associated > Plants > Roots > Nodule | place: USA... | reverse complement strand
AGCTCGTCAACACAAGCTAAATGAGGGAGAAGAGAGAAAAGTTCTTTGACAACTCAAGAGAACTTTTGGTGTGTGAAATTGTGAGGGATGAGGGCTCTATTTATAGGTGAGGAGGTTGATGAAAATGAAACATTGGTTTAATGGTTTTTGATGGACAATTATGATGAATTTTGAAAAAGGAATGTTAAAGTTGACACTTGACTTGAATTTTTTTTGGACCTTGGACATATTTTTTGTGACCTATTAGACATTGAGACTATTATTTTTTGGACATTTTGGACAATTAGTAAAAACTAAAATAAAAGTGATTAAAGTAAAAGAAGAAAAATGACTAATTAAAAAATAAAGATTACAACTAATATTAAAATTATGATTAAAAGGGAATTAATAAAAGATGGAAATTTAAAAGATAAAAGTAAATAAAAAAACTAGAAATAAAAATAAAGAGAGAAGAGGGTCCGAATCGGAACAAAAATGAGGTATTTTAAAATACCTTTCTGCCGAATTTTCTCACTGAAAAGTCAGAGACTATTCAGGATCAAACAGTGTATGAATATAAGATGTTAGGTCAAAAATTGGGGTATGACAATCTCCATCAACCTTCAACAACAAAAATCCGAGAAAAATTCCAGAAAAAAATGAAGAAAACCTAACGTTTTTGAATTAAAACTAACGGAAAGGACCAAAATGTGTAACAAAGAGAAGTTAAGATACCAAAATAAATCAAATTTTAATTAAGGCACCAAAGCGATACTAATTAAATAGTTAAGGGACCAAAAACATAATTTAGCCAATAAGTTTTATGCTATGCTTTGTAACAATGTTTTAAACAACCGGTTCAATCAATTGAGCAACTGAAAATTGATCGGTTTGATCTTAATTGAATCGTATAAATTTTATGCTACGCTTTGTAACAATGTTTTAAACATTGTATTGAACCAACCTGTTCAATCAATTGAGCAACTGAAAATCGACTAATTTGTTGATCGGTTTGATCTTGATTGAATTGTAATGAAATTTACCAAAAGTCAAAATAGTTGAATCACATTTGATTTAATTGGTTTTGTGTTTTTGTATTTTCTTAATATATTTATTAATTTGTTATTCGGTTCAATTGGTTCAATTAACTAATGCTTAGATTAGTGTCTAAATAATTACCATTAACACAAATAAAAAAAATGTGTTTCTTTGATCAAATCAAACGACCTTCTGCATGATCGAGGAGACATAGTCTTGACAAATAAATGATACGAAAGAGTACACCTGTCTAGGCAATACTCATTCTATTTCTTTTTAACCGTTCCTTTAAAATTATGTTATCTTAAATAAAATTATTTTCATTTTTTCATAATACTCTTAATTATATATTATTTAATTCCACTTATTTCTTTTTTGCTTTACATATCATAGTTCAAACTATTATCGTCAAAACAATAGTTAACGTTGCACTGTACTTTGAAAAAAATGAAAGGTAAATAGAAACAAAATTGTTCTTCATAAATTACATACATAAGGAGTAATATATAAACTTTTTATAATAATTTAAGCTAATTAAGTCACACTAATTGGCCCAATAAGAAATGAACTTGGGGATGTATTATCTTGTTCCATATTATTTGACTTGGACCCTGCCAGACTTAGCTCAAGATCAGGTGGTGCTACATTTGAAGAATTTGGTATCACCAATGTCATATTTAAAGACTTTGTTAGAGGATGTAGCCAATCTGGCACATCTTTATGTTCTGCTTCTTCAGAATCTTCAACTTCAACATCTTCAATTTTTTGCATATCATAATCATCTGATTTGGTTTGTTGTTGAAGTGAGTTTATTAGTAGTGACAAAGTTGCATCCTTCTCAACTTCATGATCATGTGTACAAACTGAATCACCTGACTTGCTTTTTGAGATGTTATTTGGATCAACTGTTTTGTTTGTCTTGCCACTGCCAACCTAAACATATTCAACAATATCATTCAATTTATGAGATTAATATTTGTTTTTCATTATGTAAAATGTAAATATTCTTGTAAAATATCCATGTTTTTACCAAAACAATAAAAATAACTCTAAAATATTAAATGTCAGTTAAAAGTAATCCTGATAAGGACTAATTTCACTGACATTTGACGTTTTTTATTTGTCATAGAACACATAAGTCTCTACACCAAAAACCAATTTGTTTACTCTAAGCATATTTTGAACTCTTAACACACCCCTTATGGCTGAGATTGACTATCTCAAGCATGACTCAAGTGATCGGCTAAATTTTTGATAGCCTTTAATGTTATTTTAGAATTTGGGTTGTTCCTAATTCAACAATTATAAAAACAAGATTCTTCGGACACCATGATTCTTAAAAACCACTCACGTATGAATTTTCTCATTTAAACAGAAAAAAACACATTTTTTTTGGATTATAAATCCAAACGCGTTCATGCCTTTCCAATTCAGAGTGGTGTGCTTTTTAAGAAATCAGGGAGAATAAAAAAAAACTCTTACAAAATGAGCATGTAAAGTGGAAATTTTTTTCCCATTTGCAAACTCTTTTATAGACCTTATTTCATCAAATGTGAAACTTTTAATAATATATGAACAAACAAGAAGTATGCATTTCATTGAATTTAAAGGTCATGAGGTGATTAATTAAGAAAGAAGATTATTTTTTTTTATATATATAAACTAAGAAAGGAGTACTAGTTAGTTGATCATGAAATATTATATTATATATTATATACCATGTCAAAGAGACTTGAACGTCTCTTCTTCTTATTCAAGGTTGCAAGTCGAATAAAATACTTTTGAGCATGGCTTGCAACTTGTGTTGGTGTTCTTGTAGTCACATAGTTTCTAGAGATACCCCTCCAATCTCCTTTTCCAAGCTTCTCAAGTCCAACAAGAAATTTTCTATGCTCTTCTTCTGTCCATGGAACTCCTAATAAGTAAAATAACAAAATATCAACAAACTTGTTAGATGTTAATTTTATTTAACATTCTAAATCAATGATTTAAAATTATAGATGAACCACCTAGAATTGATTGAGAACAAAGAATGTAAATAGCAATAAATTCCTTCATGATAATATACCTTTTTTCCTTTCTTGTGTACGAACTATGAGACCATCTGAAAGATAACCAATAGAGGCTCTATCATCAATTGTTAATCTTGAAGAAGAAAAGGAAGAAGTAGGAGAAGAAGATGAAGTAGGAAAAGAATCCATGCTAAAACTCTTTTTCATGGAAACACAAGAAGAAGATAAATCAAGTTGAACACCAAAAAGTCTAACTCCAACAAAACTACTACTTCCTCTTAATGAATTACAAGTCCTTGAATTATGACCTATGTTTCCACAATGTGAGCACTTTCTGCCCATTTTTTGAACCGACACAAACCTTAACCTTAAAAACTACAATATACCAAACTTGTGTTTATTGTCTCTTAGAGGGAGAAATTGAAATTAGAGATCCAACACAAAAGAACTTATGTGTCTGGTGATATATATGATGATTGATGGGTGTGAGCAGTGGAATTTGTGAAAATTGGACGCACACCAACACTATTTAATTGGTTGGACATAGTTTATTCAATGTGGATACTTTTATAATTGATTTTTTTTTTCAAAACTTTTTTTAAGCATAAGAAATACTAGATCACAAGGATATATAGATACCTTATCTTATTTGTAAGTACTTGTGTATGGACTATACTAATACACACCACATTGAATTCACCTGATTTTCCTCTTTCCTTCTTTTTGTCAATAAAATCATAATTATGTCACACAAAAAATTACCAATTAAGATATGTTTTTGGATGAACTTACTTAAGTTGGTTTGGCGGTATTGACTTAGGATTTTGAAGTGTGATTCTTTTAAGGTCTCAGATTCGATTATCTCATGTGTCAATTTTGGTGGTCTAGTTGCCTTCTTAAAAAAAAGTTATTTTTGAATACTAATTGTATTATGTATCTATCAAGTTATTATTTATTTTTGTTAAAAGGCAAAATATATTTATCTACTTATTCAAGTATTTTTTAGTTACCATATTATAGTTGTTAAAGAGTTTCATATTGGACAAAATATGGCATGAACATATATTTATAAGTGGGTGCAATCCTCACCTTACAAGCCAGTTTTGTAAGGATGAGTTGGACTTCAATTTCTACATGGTATCAGAGCCTCCTTCAAGATCTGTTGAGCCACCTGCTATTAGGTTTCCGTTATCAGACCATCCACCATTTATATCCATGAACCAAGCTCATAGTGCTGATCGTGAGAGGTTGTTAAAGAGTCTCGAATCGAACAGAATATGACATGAACATGTTTTTATAAGTTGGGCAATTCTCACCTTACGAATCAGTTTTGTAAAGATAAGTTAGACTCAAATATCTACAATAGTTGTAAAGTTTTTTTATGTCATGATCCAAATTTCTTATGACTTAGACCTATCGTCGTATGTATGTACATATGAACATATTTTAAGATGCCTCGAGGAATTAGTCCTTACTCTAGTTAGGATCAATCGGTCAAATATACAAAGAAGACTTTACATTCGTAAATATTATAAATACTACATGTTTTCACCAAAATAAATAAATTATAAACACACGTACCTATGAATTTGTAATTGTTGGTCCCAAACGTATTGTCAAACATCAAGGAAGTTATTAAGTAAAAGACAGATAAGGTCAGAATTCCCTCCCCTCCAATCTTTGGGATGTCGGTCTATCATATATGCATGACTTTCGGGAAAAATAGATAGAAATATCATAGAAAAGAATTACTTTGAAATTCGTATTTTTCAACCACTATTACTCGCCATGGAAATTACTAAAGGTACATATGTATAAGTATAACCCTATCTTATATTATTAGAAAAACGTGACAAGGACGTGACAATCAAAATTTGTACATTTTTTCTTTCACCGATCTTAGAATTGAATGTTTCAAATTCAGATAGTGTGGTTCTTAAAAAATCTATATGAAGAAACTATTCCTTTTGAGATGCTATTCAAAGTCAGAATCAAAAGTAATAATCTTGCTTTCTGAAAGGCTAGATTAAACCCTTAAATGGGGTACTTCTCTTTATTCAAACATTTTGATAGAAATAGAATACAACTTTTTACAAGACAAGATAGAAATGTTGTTCATAACCACTTTCATTTGATTGACATGAAATCTAATCAACAATGCATATGATGAATCATTAAAGACAGCTAATTATAATTAGATTAGATCATTCAATGATCCATCATTATAGTAATTATCATTTTGATTAAATCCCTTTAATAGAAAGAAAAGGGGCCCAGATGGTAGATACCATATTGGACATATCACATCATGTTTTTAAAATCACCATACAACATGGCTTTGCTAAAGGTGAGTTCCCACATAATTAAAATCTTAGATTCATTAGTAAAAGGGATAGGATATAGAACATTCATGTTCAATAGGGTATAATATATATCCTCTGATCACTATTATAACTTATAAACAAAACTTTGCATTTTAAATTCATTCAATTAACGATGTATACGGTCTTTATTATAGACCACATACATCATTTAATAAATAAATCTAAAATGTAAAGTTTTGCTTATAATAGTGACCGGAGAGTGTATCAAATATTCACATTTTGGGATAGTTATATATCCATCTTACAATGTCACATAGCTTATGTCCTACCTAGCTTAGCTAGTGATATTTTAATTGTTAATTAAAGTTTTTGTTATTTTATTTGAGCTAACTTCTTAAGAATTTCAGTCCAATTTTATTAATACAACTTGTATTGCAAGTCAAGTTGAGGATTGTTTAGTCTTTTAATTACTTGTACAAAGGAAATTACACAACCATTTGGCCTTACATGAGAAGGAATCTTTTTTGTGAGGGAAGATACTATTACTGATTAGATACTACTATATGATGTTTGTATATTCTTTCCAACTTTTTTTTAGTCTTCACTACTTTCAATATCTTTGAAGAGTATTATCTATATTTAGATAAAAAAAACATTTATTAGTGCTATCAAAGAACTTTCCACTTCAAGTGTCTTTGTTTTATGGTTGCAATAGTTATTTTTCTATCTTCAAAGTACAAACTTTTGAGATTTCATATCCTAAAAATAGTCATAGTTTTCGGAGAATATTGATAGTCTAAAAGAAGAACATGCAGCCGTTGAGAATTGGTGACTAAGCTAATATTGATAGCTAATTTTAGCACCCCCTCCATATATAAAGATTTGGAGGGAAGAAAATACATCTATGTCACGCATAATTATGGAGTGTTGTGTTTTAAATAAATAAATTAAAATATTCTCTTGAGGTACCAAAAGCTTTTTACACTCCACTTGCTAGGTATAAAAGCGTATAAAATTCAATTAATTTAAACTTAAGCACAATACTAATTTGCTTATGTTTGCACATAGTTCATAGCACCAAACCAAATTGAGATATACATGCATCTAGTCATTAGCCATATTAAACACTAAAAATTTAGTTTTTGAGCATAAGGAAAAAGAAGCACCGTTTTTTGTAAAAAAAAAAAATATTCACTGCTTTCATACATAGGGTGTAAATAACACATAATATAAAATAAAATTAAACAAGTAAAGAACGGGTTAGGTTAGTTCATAGGTCACAATCAATCAAATAAATATAAACAATGATTACATAATTAAGATTAATCTTTCACTTATAGGCTCTTTTATCATGATCAATCACATTATATAAGATAAAACTACAGGGACAATGTGCCCACTTATACTGAAAAGATAGATTACATCACTAAATTATCAAGTAGCTGGATGAAATTTTTACTAAAAATGTCCAATGTACAAGCACTTTGTTACTCAATAAATAATTCCACTCCAATAAATTTGCAACATTTGCATCCTATAACTTGTCTCAATCCAAAGGTTCTACTTTGGTGGATGCCAAGGATCTTGATAGCTACATCACACCATTTTTTTAATCCTTGATGGCCTTTTAATTTTGCAAAGAGTTATCACTTTCCTTAAGTCAAGATTAGCAACAGAAATTAAGCAATAATCATTTTGTATAGATGAGGAAATTGGGAGTTGTATTCGGCATATACACTAAAGAATTTCATTAATATATGTTGCAATCATTTCAATAGTTTATATACTACTATCACCTATTATCAGGATCCATTCTTGATTCATCTACTCATACAATAATCAATTATTGATACCAATGAATATTTTATATTGTGCATCAAGATTCATATCTATTTGTTGATCACTTTTTTACATAATATTATATGCATTTACTTTTAACATTGAAGTATGATACAAGCACAATTGAAAACAATTATATAATAAAAAAAAAAGCATATGTATGATAGAAATTAAGTACGTTTAGAAAGTATGATCTAGTTATGAACATGTTTGGAGTGCGCGACTCAACATAGTCTTATATTTTGATGGCACAGAAACATACACCAAGAAATATAATGGGTTCAACTAGTCAAAAGTTCAACATTTAGGTAGTATTTGATTATTATAGAGAATCTGAATTTGAAAATATTACCGTTGTTAGAAGAGAATAGAGATTAAATGTGTTAGTGTTTTAAAAAAAAAATGGTGGTGTTACAAAAAAGTATTTATAAAAAACTCATTTTCAATCAGCCCAAACACTATGATCTCATCTTATATTTAAGATTATGTGTTTTTATATGTCATAAATCATTCGAATTAATCAAGTGATTGTATTCAAATGGTTAATAAGTTTTTCTAAAGACGAATCGCTGCAAAGAACCCAAATTCAAATTCTGATGAAAACAATTCTCAACTAGCCTTTAATTATCTTTTGGCTGAACTTCAAATTACTAGGGTTCTTTTCATTAGGAACCGGAGGGTTAACACTAAAAAAAATCAATCAAATTGTTCCCTAAACATGTATTTTTTTATAACATTGAAAATAAATTAAAATTAGGTTGCAAACAATCATGAAACGTATACAATCTTCATAATTTGTTTTGGTAATGCATGCATAACTCATCACATAAAACAAATTTTTTCACTATTATTGTTCTTGGAAGAAACTCATGAATGGTTGTTATAAAGATATATGTGGATAGCTCTCATTGGTGTGGACAACATTTGAGTAACATTGTAGTGTTAATGTCATGTGACATTCGTTAACCACAATATGACATGTGTCATCCTTTATTTATAAAAATAACAAAAAAAACACAAAATCATGACGAAGGAGAGAGTAAAAGACTGCTTGTCAAGTTGTGGTTGGTGGTGTTGGGTTGTTGACTCCACCGGGGAATAATTTGTGATCATGATAGGAAGACTAAAATTCCAAACAAAAGAAAAATAGAGATGTTAGAATTTACTTGTTGTGTTGAGAAGTAAATGTGACAAAAAGGAATTAATCAACATTTCAACAAAGAAGTGACTTTGAAGAGCAAAGAAAGTGCTTTTCAACGTTCACACCTCTACAAAAAAGAGTAAATAGGTAATTATTTTCCTGAAATTAATAAAATTTCAATTACCCTTCTGAAATTGCACAACGTTAATCAATTTACTCCCTCCGTCAAATTCTTCTATTAGTCAACATGACGTTTTGCAAATACCCCCCAAACTTAAAAATTTATATATATTTTTTTCTTATACTTGACTCAAAAGATATTAAAGGCAAAAAAGAAAGCTTGAGAAATGCATTTAAAATTCAAGGAATAACTTAAAGAGTTACTTGGTGAAGATACTATGGTAAATGAGGATTACCAAAAGTGTTTATTGAAAAGAAACACACCGGTGGAGTTGAGGAATTTCAGAAACTTCATATGATGACAAGAAGCTTGATAAATTGTTTGATTGTTGTGAAAGGATTGATGACATTGAAGGAGGTGATGGTGGATGTAAGGCTTGTAGTGATACAAAGTTTGTTCTTTGTGAAACATGTTATGGAAGTTGCAAAATATACTATGAAGGTGATTATGAAGAAGATGATAATTGTGAGGTTGGTGGGTGAGGGTGGATTCCAAAGGTGTTCTCATTGAAATGAAAATGGCCTAATAAGATGTTTCATATGTTATTTCTAGTTCCATATTTCATTTTGACATTTAACAATGAAAATGACCTAAGTTAATTGTTTGCCTTTAATATCTTTTGAGTCAAGGATAAGAAAAAAATATATAAATTTTCAAGTTCAAAGGACATTTTGCACATAAGTGCAAAACTTCAGGGGGGTATTTGCAAAACAACATGTTGATTAACAGAAAAATTTGACAGAGGGGGTAAATTGATTAACGTTGTGCAATTTCGGAGGGTAATTGAAGTTTTGTTAATTTCAGGGGGGTAATTGACGAAACTTACAATTTCAGGAGGGGTAATTGCCTATTTACTCCTAAAAAAAGCGTAACTGAAAAAAGCAATTCTCTTCTCTCATTTAAAAGAAACCCTTTGGGTGATAACCATCGAAATACATCAGATAGTAGATAACTCTCGAACGATTCAAGACGTATCACCCATAACATTATTTATAGGGCAAAATTGGAATTTTGGGGTGATAGGAAGCAATGAGGAGGCTAGAAAAAGCAACATTCAAATTGTTAAATTTCCAAAGCCAAATTTAGGAGAATTGCTCTTCTCCCATCTGTTTTTACTCATTCTCGTCCAACGTGAGTTAACTCACTTATATGCGTTTGTTAGCGTGAGTTAACTCACGTTGAAAATACACATGCGTGAGTTAACTCACGTTCAACTTTTTTTATGGGAACGAGGAATTCTAAATGGGAGAAGAGCAATTCTCCAAATTTAGTGATAAGCACATAGGAAAGCCCAAAAGAGAGCCCATTCTATATAAATTCACAACAGCAATAACTACCATGTTTTATTAGAACTCGCAGAAGCTTCATCAATGGCGGAAGAAGAAGAACAAGAGCATCCCTCAAAAAAAGAAGAACAAGAGCAAGAGCAAAATCTCCCTCCACCTTCCGACCCACCATTACCATTTGATCCCAGTCGAAGTAACTCTCCTTCTTTCTTTTCATTCTCTTTTCAATTTTCTCGCACATTCAATTTTACTGAATTTAGGGTTTCAATTTCATACATTGCAATTATGAGTTTAGGTTTTGATAAATGATTAAAAAAACTAATTTTTGATTAATTTTTGTTGAATTGAAGTGGTTGGTATCATCAAAAGAAAAGCTTTGATCAAAGACTTAGCTGCTGCATATCATGCTGAGTGTCTTCAATACTGTCAAGAGCTTTTGGAACTACAAACTAAATGGGAAGAGGTTACATTCAAATCCACTCTTTTATATCCCTTTATATATGAATTTAATTTATATTCACTGTCTGTGTAAAATTATTATTTTACACATGCATCTAATCATGTGTTGCCGCACCATGAAATGTATTTGAAAACACTTGACTTGTTAGATTTATTAGTGTCTATGTTTGGATAAACACCTTAGTTGCAGCTTATAGCATAAACGCTTATGTATATAAGCTATGTCTATAGTAAAAGATAAAGTAAAGTTAAATTTTTTCATATGAGAGTTATAAACTGATTTCATAAACTATCTCGGCGAGTGTACCAAAATAAGATGAAAACAACTTATGAACATGTCATAAGTTGTTTTCATAAGTTCTTTCGAACAATCTCACATAGAATTTGGAAATGCCCGGTTTGGATAAATAGCTTAATTAAATGCTTATAGCATAAATATGTTTCATGTAAGTGCCTGTGTATATCTATGATAATATAAAGTCATATTATTTTCATATAAGTTAGAAGATATTTTCATAATGTTTTCATATAAGTTAGAAGATATTTTCATAAGCTATCCTAGAAAGCTTATGGAAGTAAGGTAAAATCAGTGTAGGGACATGTCATTAGTATTACATTTACGTTCATTGATTTCATAAACTAATAATGCCCTGTTAGGATAAATAGCTTAATTACGCACTTATAGCGTAAATACGTTTTACGTAAGTGCTCATGTATTGGATACGATATGATAGTATAAAGTCAAAATGTTGTCATATAAGTTATAAGTGGTTTTCATGAGCTATTCTAGAGAGTTTGAGCCTGTTTGGATTGACTTATTTGAGCTTATCTGTTAACATAAGCACTTGTGAGGAGGTTGTTTGGACTTAGGAGAGCTTATGAAAATAACTTATGACCTGCTCTTCAATTTATTTTCATATGCTCTCCAGGATAACTCATAAAAACAACTTATAGCTTATATGATAACAATTTGACTTTATTTTATCTTATGTTATAGAAAATTATAAATAGCATATACATAAGCAGTTATGCACTGTTTGGATTGCTTATTTGAACTTATCCACTGACATAAGCACTTCTGAGACTGTTTGGAAGAACTTACGAAAGAACCTTTATCGATGTAAGATGGAAACAACTTATGAACATGTCATTATTGTCTTCATAAGATCTTCCAAATAGTTTGACGAGTACTCATGTCAGTAAATATGTTAAATAAGTCAATCCAACACAGGCTGTAAGTTGTTACTTGTTAGCATTTTAGTGGTATTAGAAAGAGGGTAATGCTTGATACACATACCTTATAATCACATCACCTTCATTATGTTGTGAAATGTGGTGGAAAGTAGTAAGATAAGCTGTGATCATATTGTTTTAAGAAATATTACCCATTACAAAGGCTTTGTTTGGGTAATATTTCTTGGAACAATAAGCACTATCATATAAATTTGAAGCCATAATTGGTTATAGTGTTTCAATGTAGTTGATTATACTAGTTATTTGTCTCAATTGTTTCAGCCGTTTATTGACTTAAAGCCTCTGGAGGAATCAAAAAAGGAGCCAGCGCGTCCCTCTAAACGCATGAAAAAGTTGCGCTAGGTATGATACAGCATAATCTCATTGTAATTACAATGTGTCCATAGCTTATTTAGCTTATTGAACATCAGTTCAAGTACATAAAGTTAATATGTGGATTCAGGGAGCAAGACACATAATATATCCATCTTTGATGTCTGTGTCGTATAATATAACACTTCCATTATTGCATTCAGCTTTTGTCAAGAACTTGTAACCATAGTAGAATGATCAGATGAAAAATAATTCAATTGTCATCTAATTCCTATAGTTTATTACATTCTATGAAAAGTGAGATCGAATTTAATTACAAGTACTTTACGGACATCATTCTTGACTAAATTTTTAGTTCAAGATTTTAGGAGATTACATTACATAATCTAAACAAGTTAACTATTTGAGAACCTTCATAATTCTATATCCAAATATGATATTAATTTTTCAGCTTTTTACATGCAAAAGATAATGATTAATTTATTTGGATGAAACAGCTTCTAAGCTCTGAAGATATGTGGACGTATGCTCCAATTGCTTACAATGGAATGAATATTGGATTAGACCTCAGCTTTTCTTCTCCAACAAATTAAAGGAAGATGAATATGTGATCATGATAGTATAGCAATTAAAGAGGATGTAACATTTCATATATTTTGTTAATTGTATCAAAGGGTTGCCAACTAATCAAGACTTTTGGTCCAGTGGCTGTACACTCAATTCTAGAACACACTAAAATCTATGTATTTTCAAGTTTGATCTTCGATGGTGTCAAAAAAATCTATGATTAGGATTAGCAACAGTGACATACTTCAACAATAATTAGTCTGTGATTGAAAGCTTAATCAAACAAGCTCTTTTTATTTTTGAGCAATGAGACAAACAAAACAAAAAAACAATCGTAGAGCATTTGTCACACAAAAAAGGAACAATCTTGAAGCACATGACATTATGAAACTAAGTACACATTTTTACTCAATTTTATTTAGATGTAATGAATTATATCTATTTTTATTTATTTCATTATTCTTTTGACAAGATTTATTTCATTATTTATAATGGGGTTTATTGATTTTGACATACACACACTCACCATTATATTTTTATTTTTAAATTAATACTCGAATTTCATCCTTGTTAATTTATCTTAGTTGGTAGGGACATTGCATAATATATGCAATGATTGGATTCAAACCCTGGACATCTCATTTATTCATCTTAAATTAAAATGTGAATTTTTAGCCAGACAGGAAAAAAAAAATCTAACATTAGGCATAATGATGATTTAACCAATGACTGAAATTATTATATATCTATTAAAATAATTTATATGTTTTAATATTTAAATTTTTCATTATGATCACAATATATATAACGGATGCAAAAATATCCCAACATATATTTTCTCCTTTTTTTTTTCACATGTGAAAAGTTTGTTACTAAAGCTCTGAGTGTAGTAACAAAATTGTGTAAAAAAAAAAAAGTTCTGAGTGTAGTAAAATCCATAATGACGTCGTACTTTTCAATTGAGAAATAGAAAAATAATTTAATTTGAATGCATTGATAGTTTATATAATTTTTTTACACATAAATCATATCAAATTATATCATATATGCCGTGCAACAAATTTTATAGTTAGTGCATACAAAATAATCCCATAGAAAAATTGAGTGAATGCTTAGACACAATTTCACATTTACATGTACGATCATTGTGTGAAGCTCCAATATATCATATATGCCATCCCATCATATCAAATCTGGTACCTGCTATAACAGTCCAGACAATAATATATCAGATCATTATATTCAACATATATAAATTGCATATTCATCATATGTTTCATTGTACATGTTAGAGTTCAGTTCAGTTCATTTCATATATTCAATTCCTATCGGCCATATAATTGAAACAACTTTCTCTAATAACCTATAATTATTGTCATATGTATTAATTTGTTAAGCCACTACTGCTTATTACCTTTTAGACCATTTTGGTGGCTACCTAAAATTCACAATTCTATTTGAAACCTTTCTTTTACTCTCATAAATTTTTCAGCAATATATATGTATACTTCATATAAAATCTTTTACTCTCATAAATTTTTCAGCAATATATATGTATACTTCATAAAAAATAGCATGACTATAAATTTCCATGTAACTCAACATGCTAAAACAAATCTAATGCCTAATCTTATTTTTTTAAGGGAACCCGAACTCGTAATATCATTATACTAATCAAATTGATTCACACACTCACATGAAATTTCTATCTTATTTCCTTAAGACACAAGTTAAAAAACTAAAGATATAAGTAGTGTTTTGAAAATTGTGTAATCAATGCTTTAAATTTTTAGAGGATATTTAATGTTTTAAAAGTTCAAACATTTATATTTTCAATACAAAATTTATTTCTTTTTTTTTTTTGATTTCTTATATGAGTCAGATCATGTGACACCAAGTGTTAATGAAATCAGTTGACCCCCGATCTTACTGAATACAACCCATTACTCTCCTCTTGTCACACAACTTTGTGCTCTTACACTGATGGAAATGGTGTCTGAATAACAACATGTGCCCCTTCAAAAGAAAACAATTCAGTAACCTTATCAACATCGCATTCCTTCACTCCATCAATCAGTAAATCAGACAAGAATAAATCATACACACCTTGGTTTTGAGGAGCTTGGAGCCATTTACCAACCTCACTACGCTGCCAAGGATCTCCCGTAACTCAGATGTGTGATCCATCACCTATGCTCCACCTACATCCACGTAAAAGAACTCGTTGCGACATCCATATACTCCGCCAAGCATAACTTGGGTTAAAACCAAGCTTAGCATCAAGAAAAGATGTTTCAGGAAAATACCTTGCTTTGAATATTTGAGAGACCAGTGATGTCAAGTTCGTTAAGAAATTTCACCCTTGCTTTGCGACCATAGACAAGTTAAAAGCTTGAAAATTGCGAAAACACATACCACCAAGGTCTTTAGGACACGCTAACCTCTCCCATGTCATCCATTTTATACCACCAGTACATCTGACACCGACCCACCATAAAGAATTTAGCATCCTCTCAATGTCGTCAATAATCAAATCGTTCTTGGAAGCACTTAAATACTCATAATGTAGGAGGGAATGGGTTGTAACATAGACTTAATCATTACTTCCTTACCCGCTTTCGACAATGCCGCCATGTCCAAGAGTTGATTTTCCGCCAAATACGATCCTTAGTATACTTAAAGGTAGCTGTTTTACTTATGCCAATCATCGATAGCCCCATATGTTTTCCAGTTCCAATCACTAACATAACCACCAAGATGTGTGCCAGATCCTCTTGGGCAGCAAGGTTCACATTACGGCTAAAATACACCTCTGATTTAGCTAAATTAATTTCTTGACCTAACACATCCGCGTACGTATGCAGAATTTGAATCAACTTATTAACCTTGTTCACATTTTACTACACTTATTTTTGTGTTTTTGGGTGTGTTACCCTTTTTGGTTGTATGGTGTGTGAGGGCGTTATATCTACTTCAATTAGGTTGATTGTAAACTTTTCTTATATATTTGTTTCGTACTAAATCTCAGTTAGTATTTACCTTGTGTTTTATTTTGTTAAGAAACCAAAATAAATAAACTATTGTTGGATTGGCCTGGTTGTAAACATATTTTTGTAGATAATGACCTAAATTTTTCTTTTATTTCTTGCTTCGAGTAACATGATAATAATGTACATATTTGTCTCATGCGTGTGAATTATACATCTCCGTATTCACGAAATTAGAAAAACTCAAATTGGCGCATTAGTCGTGCATTGCATGGGTTTGCTATCCTAGTTGGAAACAAAAGTGCATATCTGAATCATTTTATTACTTTAGTAAAATCGAAACCCTTTTAATTAAATTGATTTGTTAGCCATTACTGCACACAAAAATCAATGGTCGTTATCTTTGTTGGGTATTAATCCAAGGAGGTGGTTGTATACCTAAGAATTTAGGATCAAGAAGAATCATGATTTCATTGTTGGCCTTTCAGCAAAATGATCATGTTTTGTCGGTTTAAAATACCGAGAAAAAGAAGAAAAGGGTGACGGTCAGGTTCTTTTCCATGTTTTGACTGATTTTTGGTTTTTATATATAATTTTGTGTGCAACTTTTTCTCTCATCAATAATCAAATTCATTTGTACAAGCTAACAAAAAGATCATGTTTTGTGGTTTAAAATACCGAAAACCAAAAATGAAGTTGACTCATGACAAGTGCCTTAAGATGAACAAAAACCTTGTATTTAGTTCAACATTATTTATTTTGGAGTGTGCGACCCAACATAGTCTCGTTTTTTTTGGGCACAAAAACGTTTACAAAAAAAATATAATGGGTTCAACTAGTCAAAAGTTCAATATTTAGTTAGTATTTAATTAGTATAAAGAATCTATATTACAAACGAGGTTCGTTGGAAGCGGGTGCTTACAAACACCAAAACTCTTTTGCTTTGATAAAAAATTAAACTCATAGATTTTTCACTAGTTTGCCTTTAATTTTATTTTTTCTAGCATATCATCATTGTCTATCAACTTTGTGTGAGTATATTTTGGTTCACAGTGCTTTGACTCATTAGTCATTTTCAAATGTTATAAGTTCTTTGTATTCATTTAAAAATATGACTCATATTGTAACCTAAATAACATAGATAATTGTATAGCTTAATACAATTTTATCTCTTGTTTCATTCTCCTCGTGCTTCTCCAACACAGTTTCTACGAAAGTGAAATTGAGAATGAGAAAATTTGTGTCCACTGATAATTTCATATAACATTCTTTTCAAACAATGTTTCTAATCTTATAAAGCTAAACTTTAAATTAACCTTCCAACATTTTAATGTTTAAGTTTGATTTCTTTATTTAGTTTTTATTGTAAATCTAGATTTTTACTTTGATTTCTACTGTCAATAATGAAATATGTTTATATCGTAAAAAGAAATTAGTTTATCAATAAAAATAACATAGTAAAATTATCGAACAAAATAATTTTTTTTACTGAAGTTTCAAATATTTGTTGAATATGTGTCAATTATTCATTTTATAACACTAGTAGTATTAAAATACCATTGAAATGCACATTTTGTGACGCCTTAAACTTATAGATATTCTAGCTTTGGTTGTTGGACGGATAAAATATGATGTAGTTTAGTAACACTATCACCATTAAAATCTCATCAACATAGTTATAGATATCTAAATGTCGTGTAAATATAGTTTTGTCACATGTTAAACTTTAACACATAATTTTTAAAAGAGAATATCACAAAATATGTTCGCTAAACATTTAATATATTTATAAATATGTTCGCTAAATAATAAATAAATAAAATAAAAAATTAAAGTGGAATTGTTAAATTTTGCTAACAAGGAGGGAATATTAATGAATGTCTTGTGTAGTGATTGGTCCACTAATCATTGGGTTAGTAATCATTGGGTCCATTATAAATATGACTCTCATTTAACCTAATTCTTACACATTGAAGAATCATTCTCTGCCTCCCATTTTCAGCAGTCAAAAGAGAAAGACAGTTCAGGGAGTCCAGCTGGTAAATTATTTTAATAAAATGCTATTTATTGTTGTTTTTAGGGATATTGCTATTTATTGTTATCATGGTGAGGCGTCCAATATGCATGATTTCCTGCCGTAAATTTCAACTATGAGGTGTGATTTTCTCACGTAAATTTCACTACCGAGAATTTCTCCCCATTTCTATTTTAAATCTAATTGAATGATGTATATTTTGGCTTGATGTGTAAAATTGATTGTGATTTTGCTTTGGTTTTATTTAAAATAATATATGATTTTAGAATTGTTTTTTACACACAAATTTAGAACTCGAATTCACTTTTAAATAAATGCATTCAAACACATATCACTTTATGATCAACTCATTTTTAGTCATAAAATCAATTAATTCAAAATCAATTTTTATACTAAAAGTGATTTGTATTTGAATACACTTGAATTGAACAATAAAGTTGTGCGTAAAAATCAATTTTAGAGTCAAAAGATATTTCTACTCAACAAGAACCAAACATATCATAATCAATTAATTATACATCTCTAAAATCAGTTTTGGTCTCTAGAGAAATGGAACCAAACATAAACTTCACCTTTCATTGTAGAATTTCTACTTTTCATCATGCGTCTCCTGATAATAAATCTATTTCATTTCCTGTTTACGTACTTGGTTAACTCTAAATGCTAATCTAGGTTATCATTTTTTAATTATAAGTCTCAGCTTTAAATTTTGTGGTAGTTACTATTTTATGCAACTTAACTATATGATTTTATTTTACAATATATAAATGTCATGAGGTTTTGTGAATTGTGTATTGCATTGCATGAGTCCCTGACAAGAAACGTAACATTTTATATAAGAATCTAAGTGAATTGTATATTCATTGTTTTAAATGTTGCATTGATTGTGTCACTGTCAGGTGTCTTGTTTCAAAGAGATAGTTGATAATCTTGTCTTACACCGACCAAAAGCTAGAGCAAGCAATGCTCTTTTACACCCACAATAACGCTTTTGAGTGGTAGCTTAGTTTCGTCTCATCCTTTGCATATTGGATAAGTACGTAAATAGTTTGTTAGACTTTTATGTTCATTCTTAATTGTATAGCTCAGGATGTTACACATTATGTAGCTCAAGTTGTAAGCCTTGGGATGTATTATGTATATATATAGCCTTCTGTATATCAAATAAAGTGAGCAATAAAATATATACTTTATCATCGTTATACCTTTTCTATTAGGATATAAATCGTAAGACATTCTTTCTTTAATGTGAGTACTGATATTGCAGTTGTGAAAATAGATTTTGATAATAATAATGTATTGATGGAAAATTGATCATTGTATTCTTCTATAAATATGACTCATATTGTAACCTAAATAACACATATAATTGAACTATTTAATACAATTTTCTGTCTCATTTCATTCTCATCATGCTTCTTCAACACAGTTTCTACGAAAGTGGTATTGAGAAAGTTGAATGAAAAATAATTTGTCTACGATAATTTAATATAACATTCTTCTCCAACAAAGTTTCTTCTTTTATAAAACTAAACTTTAAATTAACCTTCCAACATTTTAATGTTTAAGTTTGATTTCTTTATTTAGTTTTCATCGTAAATTTAGATTTTACTTTAATTTCTACATTTAATATTTAAATATGTTTTGAAAGTAAAAAGAAATAAGTTTATTAATTGTAGTAAATACTAAAATTATCGGACAAAGCAATTGTTTTTTACTCAAGTTTCAAATATTTGTTGAATATGTTTTAATTATTCATATTATAACACTAATACCATTAAAACTACAATCAAAATGCATGTTTTGTATAGTAAATTTCTACTTTCAATAATTAAATATGTTTTGATTGTAAAAAGAAGTAAGTTTATTAATTGCAATAACATACTAAAATTATCGGACAAAGTAATTGTTTTTTACTCAAGTTTCAAATATTTGTTGAATATGTTTTAATTATTCATATTATAACACTAATACCATTAAAACTACCATCAAAATGCATGTTTTGTATAATAAATTTCTACTTTCAATAATTAAATATGTTTTGATAGTAAAAAGAAATAAGTTTATTAATTGCAATAACATACTAAAATTATCGGACAAAGTAATTTTTTTTACTCAAGTTTCAAATATTTGTTGAATATGTTTTAATTATTCATATTATAACACTAATACCATTAAAATACCATCAAAATGCATGTTTTGTGACACCTAAACTTTAAAATATAAAATTTAATATTTTTAGCTCTATAAATGGTTGTTGGATGAATAAAATATGAGATAATTTTGTAACACTATCACCATTAAAATATCATCAACATACTTATAGATATATAAATGTTGTGTAAATATAGTTTTGTTTGTAAATCTTTCTCTATTTTCTTAAGAGAAGTTTGATACACACTCCCCACTTATCATATACATTTTCTTCCTTTGCGAATTAAAAACCTAGAGTAAAGCATACTTCCGTTTCAGAGATGGTTGAATTGCACTCATTTCTCCTAAGAGTTAAATATATATTTTATGTTAATCCATTTTAGTATAAATATTTTTTTGCATGGCATCAACTAACTTCAAGTCACCATTTAAGCAGAAATAACTTCTTTCTTTATAATTTTAAATGTCCTGATAATTAAATTCGAATATTTTATCACCAATTTCATGATTTATAATATACTCCCTTCATCCTTTAATGTAGGCACTCATTGCCTTTTTCACATTTCTTAAGAAAAGTTGTCAGTGTAATTAATGTGTCTGTTTTGTGTGTTAATATTACGAAATTGTCATTTGTTTGTATGTGTATTAAATTTGACTTTTCATATTTCAAAACAAGATAATAGTATTAATTAGGGGTATGTCTAGGAAAATAATAATAAATGCATCTAGTAATTTGAAAAAGGGTTTACATTTAAGGACAAAAATAAAATTAAATGGGTGCTTAAATATAAGGACGGAGGGAGTACAATTTAATTTTAAATAGGTATATTTTATTGGCTTTAGTCATTTTTTGAATATTTAATTTCATTTTGTATTGCCTTATGTTTTCAATATTATTTAAAATTATATTTTTTTTAAGAATTTATAACTATATGTTAATGATACTATGAATAACAAATAGACAAAAATATGTTTCAAAATTTTGATCATCGTAAAATGAATCCGCAATCAAATAAGTGTCATGTGACCTTATCAAAATGCAAACTAGGAGTCTTCAACAAAGTCACACAACTATTCATTCTATGTCAGGTAAAAACTACAATGGTCATTACTTCATCAACTTACAGAAAACTTTATGAATGTAGTTATCCAAACACCAACACTATCATTGAAAACTTTCCCGTTAGAAAAAAGCTGGCATCAACAATGAAAAATTAAACTAGATTAGGAGACAATTGAAGCATGTTCATGAACAATTGTACGAAGGCAATTCAACAAAAATATTGGATTAGATTGCTTTCACCATCTTACGAAATAAGGTAAATTTTCAACGAAAATATATTACAATCTCTATTATGCATGATTTTAAGTTTTAGCTATTAAAAGAATCTCATTAAATATTAATTTATTTGTTTGTATATATATTGAGAAAGAAAATTATCGATATATGCAAACAAATAAATATTATTTAATAAAAAATGGTGGTCATCAAAATAAATGGAACAAAATTAATTTTAATTCAAAATTAATTTTCTTAAAACCATCGTGTCCCCTGGGACTAACCGCACAATGTATCGAGTCCATGAAGGGATTGACCTTCTTCGATAGATATGGGAGTTAGTCTTATTTGAACACAAATATAAATGAAATATATTTGGGCACACTCACATAAATGGAGCAAAATAAATGAGAAGGAATTTAGTCAAATCATTTAATTCATTCTTCTTTAATTTTTTTATTCATATATGTATGTCTAACTACTTTTTATTTGTATTTGTGACTATGTAAGCATTTCTCTAGATATGGAGTATTGGTTAAAAGTTTGCTTAAGACAATTTTATACTTTCACCATTACTAATATGAGGCCTCTACTAATATGGAAAAGTCAAATGTCTTTTAAGGAACATTTAAAGCAAATGTTTTTTTTAACTATATTTGCATTTAAGACATATGTTGAATAGACTCATCTGACAAATGTATTTGGTCCAATTTCGACACCAATTTCAGCATTTACTAACGAGGTCCAATTAAAGGCAGAGAAAATGTTATAGACTTATCGAACATAAGTTTTGTTAGAAATCAAACCTAAAACTTGAGAAAAGTACATTTTGATGTCCCAAGCTTACACCAATTAACTATGACCAATTAATAAAAAAGATATATCTTACTTTGAATATTAATTAAATAAAATAATCAATCGTCATAATACGCTTGTGGGTTGGAATGATCTTGAAGTAATGGATATTATGAAAGGACATTTTGGTAAATGGGAAAGTTATGAACATAAACATTAGAAGCTTTAATTTAAGGGCAATGGTTAGCATTTTCCTTTAATAAATGGAACATTTAGCGAGGAAGGTAAACAACGGTCTTGTAATCTATCTATCATATACTTTCCATGAGACACGCCACATATGTTGAAGAGAGAGCAATGTGACTACCCTAAACATGATTCTAGCTTCTCTCATTGGAAGGTAATTCGTATCAATTATTCTCTAATCTATTAATTTTAATTTAATGTTCAATTAATTTTATATATATATATATATATATATATATATATATATGTGTGTGTGTGTGTGTGTGTGTGTGTGTGTGTGTATATATATATATATATATATTTGTGTGTGTGTGTGTGTGTGTGGGTGTGTG
>Ga0315913_1002309_pt1 | contig 22241 bp, 14 predicted proteins | sample MpolsnodulesMG_FD_207736 | JGI IMG/M metagenome (GOLD analysis project Ga0315913, IMG submission 207736) | Medicago polymorpha root nodule microbial communities from Los Angeles, California, United States - small nodules | ecosystem: Host-associated > Plants > Roots > Nodule | place: USA... | reverse complement strand
GAGGATCTATTTCCTCGAGCTCAACGACCATGCTCCGTCCGATGGCAAGCAGGTGTTCGGGATCCGTTTCGTCTATCCCGAGAAGGATCTAAATGCCGCGCTCCGCAAGGAGGCTGAGTACCGGGCAGCCTACCCGAACATGTCAAATGCCGATAAGGCCAACATCAACATCGACTATTCGTTTTCCGGTGATCCGGCGTTGAAGCCTTTGGTGATCTTCGACGATGGGAAAAAGACCTTCTTCAAGTTCGGCAGCCTGGTGCCGGCGATTTTTGCCGTCCAGGTCGACTTTTCCGAGACGCTGCGCAATTTCCGCAAGGAGGGCGAATACATCGTCGTCGATGGCGTCGCGACGCAATACACGCTGCGCGAGGGCAATCAGTGGACCTGCATCTTTAACCTTCGCAAGCCCGACTTCGGCGCTCCGGATCCTGCCATTCTCGGTTCGGCTCCTGACACAAAGGCGACGAAACGTAGGAGGAGCGGCAACTAATGAAGCGCAGCCCTGAACTTGAGGCCATGACGGCGGCCGATGAGACGGTCGTCAGCAACAGGAACACTGGACGCAATCAAACCATCGGTATGGCCGCCCTGCTCCTGGGGGGCGCTGTCGCCGCCTATTTCGTGCTTGCCACGGCAGGAGAAAAGCCGCGTGATGTCGTCGATAGCGACGAAGAGTTCCAGACGACGACCTTCCGGCCGCCGTCATTCGTGCGTGAGCAAGAAGAGCCGAAGCCGGAGATAGAACCTGCAGTCATCAATCTGCCGCCGCCCCCTGAGCCGGTTCAAGAAACACCAGTTGATACAACCGAGTTCAAGGTTCCTCCCCCGCCGGAGGTGGTTGAATACACGCCCGAGGCGGCGCCTGCCGAAGAGTTTCCCGAACGCTATAGGTCAGGCCTGATCTCGCTTGATCAGAAAGGCAATGGGCACGGCAACGGCGGATTTCCAGGCGAGGACAATTCCGGGCTGAGTGTCGCTGGCGAGGACCGCAACAGCAAGTACCTGGCTGCGGCCTCGAGTCTCGCCGATCGGAGCGCAAAGGCTCGGCAAATCGAACGCATCGACGCCATGATACCGGAAGGAACGTTGATCCCCGGCATCCTCGAGACCGCGATCAACAGCGATCTCCCCGGCCAGATTCGTGCGATCACGTCGCAGGACGTCTATTCCTTTGACGGGCGGCGCGTCCTCATTCCGACTGGAACGCGCCTCATTGGCGAATACCAGTCCGAGATCACCCGCGGGCAAAAACGGATTTTTGTTATCTGGACCCGGCTCATTCGCGACGATGGCGTGTCGGTGCGCCTCAACTCCATCGGCACGGATAGCTTGGGGCGCTCGGGCTTGACCGGCCATGTCGACAACAAATGGCGCGAGCGGTTCGGCTCCGCAATCATGCTTTCCGTCGTCGGCTCCGGCGCCAGCTTCCTGACCGGCTACGGAAGCGACGAGGCGTTCGGCGACAACAACAGCGAGGCACAACGTGGCGAGGAACTCGCCCGCGAAACCATCGCCGAGACGTTCTCGGATATGGCGAACCAGGCCTTGAGCGAAAACCTGCGCATTCCTCCCACCATCAGCGTCAGCCAAGGCGAGCGGATCTTTGTCTACGTACGCCAGGACCTCGATTTCAGCGCCATGTATGACGACCCGGTCACCGAAGCGATGAAGGAGATTCAACGTGAACGTCGCCGCAGGTAACGCCACTACGATCAAGCGCGATCCCCATTATTTCCTCAACCGCGCTCTCGAACCGATCAGGGAATTTATCGACGATCCGAGGGTGGTTGAAATCGCCGTCAACAAACCGGGCCATGTCTATTTGGAGCGGTTTGGCGCCGATTACATGGAGCATCATCTAATCGACGCCCTGACGGGTGATGAAATCCAGAACATCGGCGAGCGTGTTGCGGCTGCCACGAACCAGTTCATCAGCCGCTCGAAGCCGATCCTCAGCGCCGCGCTTCCGACCGGCGAGCGTATCCAGATCGTCTTGCCGCCTGCGGCACCCGAAGGTGGCTCGATCTCGATCCGCAAGCAGGTGGTCAATAACTTCACGCTCGAGGAGTATCGCGACAACGGATCGCTCGATAAGGTCTCTGTGGCCGTCGGCGGCCTCAGCGACATCGATCGCGAGCTGACAGCGCATCTGCGCGCCAATCGAATTTACGATTTCATCCATACCGCGATCACCAAGCGGGTCTCTATCCTGATCAGTGGCGGCACTTCCTCCGGCAAAACGACCTTCCTCAATGCCTGCCTGAAGAGCGTCGATCCGCATGAGCGGATCATCACGCTCGAGGACACGCGAGAGCTCTTCCCGCCGCAAGCAAATGCCGTTCATCTGATCGCGTCGAAGGGCGACCAGGGCACAGCGGACGTGACCATTCAAAGCCTGCTCGAGTCATCCCTCCGCATGCGGCCGGATCGCCTGTTCGTCGGTGAAATTCGAGGCGCAGAGGCTTTTTCCTTCCTGCGGGCAATCAACACCGGCCATCCCGGCAGCATGTCGACGGTTCACGCCGATACGCCGATGGGAGCTTATGAACAGCTCGCCATGATGATGCAGCAAGCCGGCATGTCGGCGGGTTTTTCGAAGCAGGATCTGATGTCCTATATCGAGATGGTCATCCCGATCGTCATCCAGCTCCGCCGTGAAGGCGGCAAACGCGGCGTCTCTGAGATCTTCTTCGCCCGGGATGAGTCATGACGAAGCAGCTCCAGGCGTTCTACCTGCTCTTTTGCGTCGGGATAGCGTTCGTTGTCTGGATGCTCGGGTACGGCCTGGGGCTTCAGCTCTTCTATAAGGACGGTCGGATCCTCGAAACGACGATCACGAGCAATCCCTTCGCTCCGATTCAACAGTTCTGGCATTACAAAACGAGCCCTGCCCTGCAGAAGGTTGCGCTTGGTTCGATGGTGCCGGCGCTGCTGGTGGCGGGCCTTGTCGCCTACATCGGACTGAAACCGACGAGCAGCCCATTGGGGGATGCCGCGTTTCAGGACATAGCTTCGCTGCGGCGCGGGAAGTGGTTCCGCAAACAGGGACACATCTTCGGCCGGATCGGGCGGAACATTCTTCGCACCAAGGACGATCGGCATCATCTGATCATAGGCCCGACGCGCTCCGGTAAAGGTGCGGGCTATGTGATCCCCAATGCGCTGATGCATGAAGGCTCGATGATCGTTACCGATCTCAAGGGCGAAGTGTTCAAGGCGACGGCGGGTTATCGCCGGCAGAACGGCAGCCAGGTTTTTCTATTTGCGCCCGGCTCCGAAAAGACCAGCAGCTATAACCCGCTGGACTTTATCCGGCCGGAGCGCGGCAATCGCACGACCGACATTCAAAACATCGCCAGCATTCTTGTGCCCGAGAACACGGAATCGGAAAATTCCGTCTGGCAAGCGACCGCCCAACAGGTACTTGCAGGCGTGATCAGCTACATCACGGAAAGCCCCTTTTACAAAGACCGGCGCAACCTCGCCGAGGTCAATTCCTTTTTTAACAGTGGCGTCGATCTCCAGGCGCTCATGAAATACATCAAGGAAAAAGAGCCCTACCTTTCGAAGTTCACCGTCGAGAGCTTCAATTCCTACATCGCTCTGTCCGAACGGGCGGCCGCCTCAGCTCTGTTGGACATTCAGAAGGCGATGCGGCCGTTCAAAAATGAGCGGATTGTCGCCGCCACCAATGTCACCGACATGGATTTGCGGGCGATGAAGCGCCGGCCAATCTCAATCTACCTGACGCCGAATATCACCGATATCACTCTGTTGCGCCCCCTCCTGACCCTGTTCGTGCAGCAGGTAATGGATATTCTCACGCTCGAGCACGATCCTAATTCCCTCCCCGTCTACTTTTTGCTCGACGAGTTCCGGCAGTTAAAGCGGATGGACGAGATCATGACCAAGCTGCCTTATGTAGCTGGCTATAACATCAAACTCGCCTTCATAATCCAGGATCTGAAGAACCTCGACGAGATCTACGGAGAAACGTCCCGCCATTCTCTGCTTGGCAATTGCGGCTATCAGCTCGTCCTCGGCGCCAATGACCAGGCCACCGCCGAATATGCGTCCCGGGCACTAGGGAAGCGCACGATCCGCTACCAGTCGGAATCCCGCACGATAGAACTGTTGGGACTGCCCCGGCGTACGAAGGTAGAGCAGATTCGGGAACGCGACTTGATGATGCCGCAGGAAGTCCGGCAAATGCCGGAGAACAGGATGATCCTGCTCATCGAGGGACAAAGGCCGATATTCGGAGAAAAACTCCGGTTCTTCCAAACGCAGCCCTTCAAATCGGCAGAGGCGTTCTCTCAAGCACACATTCCGCAAGTGCCGGAGATCGAATATCTGACGCCGAAGCCCGTGCCGGCGACGACTTCCCACTATACCAATCGCGAAGACCCGTCGCCTGCACCCGCACAAGACGAGAAGCCGAATTCGGGCGCGACGATCGAGCCAGTTGCGGCAAAGCAGGATACGTCAGTCGCGGAGAAAGCTGCGCCGCCCGTTAAACGAACCGTCAACAAACAGGCGCTGCGACCAAAGCCAAGGGCGTCTGCGAAGACGGTGGACAAGGCGCCCGCAAGCCTGGCTGCCATAAAAGCCCGGATAGAGGCAATTGAGAAAGACCTAACACCTAGGGCCTCCCTGCTCAAAGCAACGGTTGAGACGAAAGTCGAAAAGCTGGGCGATAAGTCACGGGCTGCGCGCCGCAATTACATGGACATCCTGCATACGACGGTTCCAGATCCTGTAGACGTTGGGATTGCAGCTGAATAGTGCTTAGGATCTGAGATTGAAAGGCATCATCACTTCTCGAGCGGGAATCGCTCAGCCGGCGATGTTGATGTCGCCTAACACCTAATCAAACGTTATCGTTTCCGCATTTGCATTTCAGTAGGAAAACCTACCCTCTGAGGGGCTCAAATTGAAGCGCAAAGCTCCGTCGGAACCGCCGCGGTCTCCCGACGAACAACCATGAGACACTGCCCAAAAGTGGATAGTGACAGGAATACTAAAATAATCAATAGTTGTAACGTGACTGCCGGGAGGGGAAGGCGTGTCAAAAGCGGAGCAGTTTGAGGGGTTCAGGCCGAGTTTTGCCAGTGTCGGATTTGGCTGGCCTCCGCCATTGTTCGAGCAAGCCTTTAACGACGGTGCGGATCAAATCCGGCCGATGCTCGGGGCGTTGATAGGCGATATTGCTGAAGCGGAGGGTGTCGTCGGTCTGGGCGTTAGTCGATCTCTGCGCTTTGGACATTTTCCGCATGCCCACACGAACATTCCTGACATTCTCAGCGGCGAAGCAGCATATCGCCTGGTCGTCATGTTCGGTGACGAGGAGAAGCTGAAGTCGGTTCAACTTACCCTCTTCCTGCTCAATCCTCGCGTCATCCTCACCGATAAATGGTTGATTCCAGCGCGCCGGAACGCAAAGGGCCGGTTCGAGGATTTGACCCCGGGCGCCGCAGCCTGCGGCCTGTTTCTGACAGCAGATCCGACGCTTGCCGACGATGAGCGCTTCCAACTCCTGAAGGTAGGTATTCCGGACGCTGCTTTCGCTCAGATACCTAGTGGGGGCGCCGCCTATAGCGAGTCCACTCTCGTCAGCCGATTTGATCTTTCCATTGAATGGAAGGACGACGCCCTTGCCAAGCACTCGCTCGATCTTTTCGGCCGAGCGGTGGGAACGCCTGGGATAATGCTTCCCGACGGCATCGCGGGTCTAACCTTGCAGATGTTTTCGTCTGAGCTCCCAGACCCTGTCGGGGCTTTCATGGACACCACGCGGACGGCGGGTTTTGAGCTCCGGCATGAGGTCACAGATGGAATTCAAATCATACTCGGAGCACCTTCGGATGCCGAATCCCGTCGCTTGCTCGATTTGGCGCTCGCTGAGTTCAATCTCGCGGGCGACTTTACAGGCATTCTGTTTGAGGGCATCCGCCTTCATTGGTTGGATGATGATCAAAACGGCCAGGAAGGCTGGCCTAGCGTAGGAATCAGCCTCACCGCACTAAGTTTCAACAGTGGCGGCGATGCGAAGAACTTCTCAAAATGGTACACGTCGTTCGAAGTCGCCATGCCGAGTCTGAAGGAAGGTAGCTATCTCGGAATGTTCACGGACGCACGGTTCCGGGGTTCGGTCGCGGAAGACAAACTTAGCAATTTTACACTAAGCGGCGTCTTCAAGGCGCTGGATCAGCCATATGCATGGTTATCAGGGCGCCGTGGTGTCTTGTCTGTGCAAAACGCCCCCTGGAAAGATGATAACGGCGACGAGCATGAGGCAATGTCGGTCAGCCTCGGCCTCGAAGCAATCGGCGATGACGTGTTTGCCACTTTAAACAAGGATTCCCCCGTTGCGATGCCGCAGGATGTGTTCAGCACACTTGCGGTTGGATTGACGCTTGCTCCGATTGTTCTGGCTGGAAGCCCAGTAAACGCGCCGGAGGGAGCCCATGCCGCCAATGAGCAGACACGGGGTTACTTCGTCCCAGTTCGTAGCGAACAAGGCCTGCTGCAGCTTTACGGGTCATTGGCATTGGGGTGGTTTTTCTCCAATGCCGTTCAGGTTGACGAGCTTCGGGTTGTTGGTGTCCGGATACAGCGCCAGCCGGCTGTTGTGACCGTGCCCAATGCAAACCCCAATGAGTATCAGACAGCATTGCTGTTCGACTACGAGGCCGATTTTCGTATCGCGATCGACGAACTCGAAATTGAGACTGCACGTCCGCTAACCGCCAGGGTCGATGGAAGCGGTTTCTTTTACGGTGACGACAAAGTAACCTGGGTGCAGGTCCCGAAAGGCTTGCGCGAACTCTCGGTGGCCGATCCATCCCTCTGGAAGCTAGGACCTTTCGGCAGGTTTCTCAAGATCGTCGACATGTCCATGCGGCGGACGCCCCGCAGGGAATTGGTAGTCCGCCTGCGACTCATGGGCAACACCGATATCATTACCGCAGGTGACTTCGTTTTCGTCATTCCCCTCGAAGGCGGTGATCCGCCGTCAATCGAGGCATTTCCGTCCAAAGTAACCGTCGATATTCCCGGTGTCGTAAAAGGGACCGGGACCCTTGTGATTTCGAAAGACGACACCGGCCGCACCGTGATCGGCAGTCTCGACCTCGTGTTCCCCTCGGGTTTTCGGATGTTCGGTGCGGTAAGGGTTTCCGAAATTCCGGGGGGTGCAACGGCAACGATTTTCAGTTCCTCCATCAGTTTCAAGCCCCCCGTTCCCGTGTTTGGAACAGGGCTTGGTTGGACCGGGGTCGAAGGAATATTCGCCACCCATATGAAGCGCAATGAGCCCGCCCGCTCGCCGGCCGTGCCACCAGCGCTTGCCTGGCTGGAGTCGGTCGACGGGGATGTCATCAAGTCGGTGAAGAAGAAAGCTGCCTGGAGCGTCGCGCGCGATCACTCCACGATCGGCCTCGGGGTCATGCTCGAATTCATGGTGAGCGGAGATCTGGCCAACATGAACGCCATGCTCGCGGTCGAACAGCCCGGACCCCGCATTCTTATTTTCAGCAAGGTCAACCTTGTAGAGGAGCCGATAGACAACAAGAAGGCGTCCGGGGATCTAAAACGCGGAATCATTGGCGTTCTGGATATCGACCTGGCAAACGACGAGCTTACACTTTCGGCACTCGCTGACATAGGTTTCAAGGATTTCATAAAGTTACGGGCACCGCTGCAGCTTTACTTCAATACCGAGAAGGCGAAAGCTTGGCATCTTTATCTTGGGACACATGACGATCCTATTGCCGGCACGCTTGACCTCTTCGGTCTCGCAAGCATCGCCATTCGCGCCTACTTCATGGCCTCCGGTGACGTCATCAAGGCCTTTCCGGTTTCACCGACGCAAAAGCGCGACCTTCCGGGTTTTGCCATCGCAATGGGTTTTGGGGCAACGGTCAAACTGGGCGGTGGATCGTTGTACGCCCGAGGCGACCTCGACACCTACCTCGTACTATCACTGTCAAAAGGCCTCTTTGCCCTCGGGTCCGTCCTTCTTTCCGGTGAACTACGGCTCTTCATCGTCAGCGTTGGGGCATCAGCACAACTTACGCTTGAGTATTCGAATTCGATCGACGGGACGCAGGGCATTTTTGTTACCGGCAGCATCTGCGGTCACTACAAGAACTTCTTCATTGAGGTTGAAGGGTGTCTTACATTGTCCTTCGGAGCGCGTATCCCCGATCCGACCTCCCTGTGGACATTGTCGAATCGTGCTGTCCTACTGGCCGGGGCTGACGTTTCCCTTCGCGGCCAGGGCCGCCTTGGTCCGATAGACGTCCCGATTGGTGAGGCCGTCGAAGTCGGTGGCTCGGTTAAAATTCCGGTCGGTGTACCGTTGGACACGGTAATAGCGTTATCGATGGCACAACCACCCGCTATTGGCCCCCAACCTAAGGGCTTCGCGATAGCCGGATCGACCGATCAGAACGATACGCGATTCAACATCGGCAGCCGCGTTGGCCAATATGTACTCCATTCGGTGACACTGAAACGGCGTTTGCAAGGCGGCGGAATCGAAGAAGTCGATTATTCTGCAATGCCCGCCCGTTGGTGGGGAAGCGGGCAGTCGTCGAAGGGCGGCCAATTGACCCCAAAAACGCTCGCACTCCTTACCCGTGATCCGCTGAGCGTCAAGAACGCTGTCGTCGATCCAGCGCAACTGGAGGCCTGGATAGATGCTGTCCTCGGTAATGTCTGCAAGGATCCCATTGAACCTCAGCCTTGCTGGTATGCGCTAGGGCCAGAGGATGTAGGCGTGCCGGCGGACGGCACATGGTGGATGACCGCTGTTCTCCGAGACGCCGAGATCGAAGGCGCCATCGGGCGCTCGGGGGCAACACGGGCGAGGGCCTCCTTGAATCAGCGGGCGCATTACGGCAACGCGAACGATCCGATCCCGGGCTTTCCCCGATTTCCCGGCAGCTGCAGACTGGAAAAGGCGGGAGAATCCGCAGCTGCCGTCTTATCCACCTACTCCAAGACCGTGCTCCTGAATCCCCATGTTCGGGTCTCTGGTGCTGCGATAGTGCGCGCAGATATGCTTCCAGATACGAAGCTCGATCTTCTTCTCGCGCACTCCACCCTGGCTTCAGAATCGTATCTGCGGTTGGAACTTTCTGTGTCGGACGGACGGCGCATCACAATTCCTTACAGTCAGTTGTTGGCGAGCGGCGCCGTGGGAGATCTCACTGACGAAGCGATCATGCAGCAATTCCATGAAGGGGCTGCATACTGGCAGAGACCGGCTGAAGCTTTCGCGGCTCTTCATCGAGCACCGCAATACACGGGTTGGACCTTTTCCAGGATACAAATTCACACCGATTCCATAGGACTTACGGCTGGCACCCACCCCGATGCATTGATGATTGGGTTCGACGGCGATATGGACGTGAACAGCGACGTATCTCTAATCATTGGGGGGCTCCGATTCATCCCCCTCGCTGAAGGGACACGCTATGAAAACGACCTAACACTTCAGCAGAAAACGATCGCCGACCTTCAGGACTATTTCGACGGAAAACCCGTCCCACTTCTAGAGCCAGACTCGGAGTACGAACTGGAGGTCGCTTGGGACTCGAAAGTCGAGGGCAGAGCATCGGTTGGCGAAGTGAAGCGGTACGAGTTCAAGACGACCGATGAGCCCCCCTCCTCGGTAATCGCCTACCTGCTCGCTACCTTCCCACAGGCCAACGAACGTTTCCACAGTCCCGGAGACAATCCTGGCTTCGCGCTTGGATCGGCCGACGCGCTGCGCATGCTTGCAAAGTTTCCGGAAGCCCGCCTCAAGGTCACGGTTACCGAGGACGGAGGCACGGCGGTCACCGACAGCACCGGCACTCTGCCGTGGCACCGAGGCGTACTCGTCACTCCTGCAGATCTTGTCGATCCCCTTGCTCCCGCGCCGAAAGGATTCATTCTTGATAGTTTCGCCAGCTTGCCGTCGGCGTTGAGAGAGGCGATCTTTAAAAAGATAAAGGATGGATCACTGCGGTGCCTCGGCAACCCTACGATCCCAGCTGGTGGGCTCTGGATCGGCCTTGACGTTGCCTTGCGTTCGCTCGCCGGATATCGGGTGCGGATAGAAGTTGTGCGTGCGGATGGAACTGAATGGCCGTGGGCCTCAACGCCCGCCGAACCTTTCCTGCAATGGCAATTTTCCACGGCTCTGCATACAGAACTCTCAGCACATGCGGTCCAGTTTGCAGCGATGGCGCCGAGGCACAGAGTCATGGCAAAGGAATTGGCCACAAGTTTTGTTTCCTCCGCCGGTTCGCGCGTGGCGGACAAGGTGTTCGAAGATACCATCGCGGAAGCACTAGCCGAACGCTCCGACCGGAGCACAGAGACCGCCGTCACGATACTCTGGCATGTTGACCCTCAAACGCAGCACCTCAAGGCAAACGCCTTGCTTTTGGAAAGCCGGGAACCGATCGCCCGAACGACGCGCACCGTCCGCATCGGACTCTTGTCGGATGTCGCACCAGATACGTCCGTAGCCGAGCCTCAGGACGTCGAGCTGCAGTCGATCAATCTCGTGGAGTCGAAGCGTGTGACAGGAATCATATATTCGGAAAGCGGATTTGCAGCCCTGCTCAACCTCGATGACAACACTGGTGACGTCGAGATCGTGTTCGAGCGGCACAGCGTTGATCGAGTTCCCGCGGCCTTGCCCGCTAAGGCAACGGTGGCAATCGCAGCCGGGAAACTCGCTCAGCGGCAGATGCCGTATCGTTGAGGAGAACCGCTCATGTCGTTCCAGCTCTACGCGCGCATGGCGCAGTTTCCCTTGAAGCACCTCGAACGGGTAGACGAGCCAGGCGGGACAGTCGATGATCTCCCTCTAGATAACGCAGCTTCGCTCGCTACCGTGCATTGGATAGTCCAATCCGACCTCGGCTTACCAATCGCGCCGTTCGAGATAGATCTTTGCGCGAGACCGGTCTCTCTTGGGGAACACAATACTGCTAAGATCGCTGAGATTTCCCTCGACAAGACCACGAAGTTCGAGCTTTCCTTACTTCCGGAATTGCGTCAGTTGAATTGCAACGATGCTCTTTGCGTTTCGGCTGCCTTGCAGGCATCGCCTGGTACCGAGATCTACGCGACCGACGTAGCGGGTAACGAGATTCCCGAAACGAGACAGAACGCAGAGGCTCTCCAAGGAACCGCGTTCATCGGCCCGGGTATACTCGGACTTAGAGCAACCGGCGATGTCGCAATTAAGAACGCGACGGTCATCGCAATACACGCCAATGCCGACCTCCATTTCCAGAGGGTGGCCACAGTTGCTCCCGTCTTCGACGGTGTACAACCCTATGCCATTCAATCCTATGACGGTCTGGTCTTACCGGCGCGAGAAGCTCTCAGCCTTCGTGTCGCAATGGATGCGGTTGCGCGCGCCAACACTGCCTCTCCGTCATCGTCAGTCCTCGACATCGAAATTCACCGCGAAAAGCCGGACGCAGCTATCGCTCGGGTACTGACTAGCGAAATTGTCCTGCAGACGATCGCAAATTTCATCGACATCGCGCGTGACCCCTCGTGGAGCTATGCGCTGCAGATCGAGCCAGAGGTCGAAGGGCGGATCTGCCCCGTGAAGATGCTCCAGATGCTTTGTTTTTCAGATTCGGTCACGGCTACAACACTTGGCCAATCTGTTACCATCCCCTTGCCGCCGCCGTTCGAGGCACTAATCTCGCTGCAGACCATCTACGAAGTCGTCGAAGAAAAAGGCATCCTTCCTTTTCCTATCGTTCGAGTGTCCGGCTATCACGCCCCGCCTGGGCTCGGTCAAGTGAAGACCGTCCAGCTTGCGGGTCTGGTCGTCGGCGGAGCGACTCCGCTGACGACACTTGCCGTCGCTGCACCACGCCCTCCACAAGGACCTGACAAGCCTGCAACCTGCGATGTGCGGCTTTCACTCGACCGGCGATCTTCGGGGTTGACCACGTTCATAGACCTGTCCGCGGGCGCCGACCAGTTCTTGCTTGATGAACGGAAGCGGCCGAAACACGTATTAGCCGGCACGTCGCCCGATGACCAGACGGACACCGGACATCCCTCTTTCACACTTGGTCCGTTCGACTTGCCGTTCATTTCAACGGAAACCACCGTCTGGACTATTCATTGCCGAGATGTCTTCGGCCGGTGGCTGCGGCCGTCGCAGCCCACTTGCGAGCTAACGCCCTGGCCAGTTCAAGCGCCAAGGTGGGGGACAATCGAGGTTGATTACGCTTCCATGGGTACGCTGAACCTTCGCGCAGATATCGCATGGGATTGGTCTTTACGCTCGCCCTACGAGATTCGCGTTGGTCTCGCATTTTCCAACAGTGAGGAAGAAGCTCAACCCGAACAGGGGGTGAAACTGCCGGACACCCAGGCCGTGCCGCTGATCATCCGGTTCAACGGCGATGAGCCGGAGCTTGATGGTGATCTGCCAGCCGGCTGGTCGGTGTTCCAACTTCCAGATTTTGCTTCGGATCACCCGGCTCCGCCTGCGGTAGATTATCGGCGCTACAGGCTTAACATCGGCCTCGGCTCAGCCAACCCGATTTTCCGGGAAAATAGCCGATCCAACATACAAGTTTGTGCAGACGCATGGGAGAATGTCAGCGGCAAAACGCCGGAGCGGCGATCACCGATTGTTCGCGCGAATTCGTCGATCGCCGATCCGCGCCCGCCGCAACTTTCCGGAAGTCTATGGCGCCTGGAATGGGCGAGTCGTGCAGACGGTGACGGGCGATGCCACGCGTTCATCGACCCGACCGGATTGGCAGATCGCCCCGTCGCCGGGTTTTTCGTTTGGCGCGCTCACGAATCCGCCCTTTGCGATCTCGGCCTCAAAGAAACTTTCGCCGATGAAGTTGCGGCCAACAATTACTTAAGCGCGTTGCGCGCGGAGCGTGATCAGGCGGTCCGGCTTGCAATGATCCAGAGCCTAATCGATCCACATCTCCACAGACCAGTTTTCCGGCGCGCCTTTGTCGATCTTTTCGAAGTTGACAAGAATATAATGCTGAAAGGCCCTGGCCAGGTGTCAGTCGCCGGCGTTCAGAGCGGCCTAGAATTTGTCATGCTGACGGCGATGTCCTTGACAAATGTGCCGAGTGACAAATTGGACTTGCCTGACCTGCGTGCCATTGCCGTGCCGAACGAAAGGGTACGCAGACGGGCCGACCTGCGGCTGTTGCGACCGACGCCCGGAAGTGCTTACGCAAGGTCCGGTCTGGTCGTCGCTGCAATCGGCTCGGGCGTTGCGTTTCCGAGCGAGGACGTCAGAATTTTCTGGGATAGCCAGCCCGGCTTGGAGACGTCTGACGAGTTGCTTCACAGGCTAAAGCCGCTTTCCGAGATATCGCGAGATAAAATTGACACCTATGTCGCCGGCGCGCGCGCTTCACTTGAACGACTCTCGCAAGTTTTCTGGCGGTGCTTCATCCTGAGGCCTCCGCCCAGTTGGTCGCTACATCAATTTGCTGTCGACCTCTGCTCGCCTGATCCGCGTACGCCAGCCGAAGGGATAGCGTCTCCGCGTTCCGAAATACAGTTTGTTCAACTCATCCCCCCGACAGGACCAACGCTTTCCCTTGTCGCAGACAAGGCCGAGGCAGGAAAGCGAAGTCTGAAAATCGTCACAAGCAGCGTTTTCGAAACAACGGCCCCTGAAATGGCCCCGTGCCTTATCCAGGTTGACCTACTGGATCAGCCTTCGGATCTCCCGATGAGAGCGCCAGTACCATTCAGGGAGTTTGTGGAGAGTGGATTGATTCTCCAGAATGGAGCGGCGGAAATCCGGTTGACGGGTACGCCTGCATCAAACGTGATCGCTGTCATGGTGACCGGCTCAACCGACGGTTTTCTCAGGATTGCGGCTTCTGATCCTGCAGGTCGGGTGGATGTACTGACAGTCGAGCTGGGCCCGCTTTAAGTGATGCCCCCCAGACAAGGGATCTTGCTGACTTCGAGTATCCCCAGCGCGCCTGAACGGGCGATCCCGTGCAAGTAGTGTCCATCCAATAGCTTTTCCCAGATGCGTCCCTCCTACCCCGAGACCAAGTTGATGGCTCGCTTTCGCTTGGCGCGCGACGACGAACTCCGTCAGGGTACAGCGGCACGGGTTGCTCAGCGACAAATAGTCGATGCAGGAAGTTTCGACGAAGTCAACCTGGTCGTCGCCTATGGTTTTCTATTTTTCTATGTCGCTGAGTCCGTCTGCAGTCTGCACTGAGGAAGCAAGGAAATTACGAGGATTGGGAGTGACCAGTGTCGAGCACTCGCCGCTGATACGAAGTCGGCTTGCTTCATGCTGATCCGCACACGCAAACCCGCCGCTTAGAAAGGCCAGAAGTCGGCGAGATAGGCAGTTGTATCGTTCAGCCAGACCGTGGTATCCCGATACCAGGCCGTGACTGCTTCGTAGGCCACCTGGACGAATCCTAGAAACATCACAAACACGATAATCGCACCGAAGAACTTACCGAACCCCTCGTCACCTTTGGGATCGTTGCTCTGGACGACGTATTGTTGGCGGTTGTCGTTTAACATATCGGTTTAATGGTCCCGATCGTCGCGGTCGCGTTCCTTCTGTTCAACCTGTTCCCGCTCAAGCTCCTCGAGACGAGGAATGTGCTGCTGGGCGGGATCGGTGCGTGTTGTCTCTCCGCCGCGCTGCGCGGCTTCCCGATCTTTATTTAGGCGATCCTGGAGGCGATTTGTAGCCTCGACAGCAGCGGGGAGGTCGTGGGCTTCTCGCGTGTTATCGAACAGCCGCCAATCTTGCTCTTCGCTGTGCAAATCGTGATCTTGCTCCACAGGAACATCCGCGGCCGAAGGGGGCACTGCCGTCGGTCGACCCACCTGACCGATCGCTCGCTGCAGATCGGCATCATTCTCAGATACTTCGCGAAGGTAGCTGTTTCCTTTGACAGCCAACTGAGCAGCTTTCTCAATCGCCTGATCAAGACCAGCCTGCATCGCCTCCTTGCGATCGGCCAAAAATTCTCCGGCGTCAATCCGATCGAGACCGTCGCGGTAATGATCAATGTCGACTAAGGCATCGTTGCCGGCCTCGACGACGGCCCGACCGTGTTTAGCAACCGCCGCATCCCATTTGGCATTGGCCGGATCACGTAGCTCATCGCGCGGCTCCTCCGCGCCCTGCTCAGCCAAAGCCTCTTTGCGCTGCTCGTAGAGGCCGACCAACTCACGCTTCTGATTGACGAAATCTCGGGCCAAGCCGGCTACCTCGTCAAAGTCCGCCCGATCGTCTGCCGAGACCGACCGCTCCAACTTGAACAAGGCCGTCTCGACCTTCTTCTCGTAGGTCTCAAACTCTGCTCGTGACATTTCGCGCAAGTCCTGCCCCTCCAAAACCATTTCCTGCAATGTAGCCAAATTGATGCGGAAGTTAGACCCAAAATCCGCGCGAACGACAGTTCCGCTCGTCTCCGCTTGTGCTGTCGAAATCCCTGATTCTAAGTATTCTCGATGCTGTGCAGCATAGGCCACGACTTGGCGATCGCCACCCGCAAGGGCGACCCTCTGCCACGATTCCTGCGCCTTTATGATGTACTGCCGGCTCCGATCGCTCTTCGCGACCGTGCGTCGGCCGCCGCGCTTGGCGTCATACCTCGCCTGTGCCGCCTCGCTCGTCCCGACATGCTCGGTGCGACCTTCGCGGCTCACCGGCCGGACCTGGGTCCGCGTGAATGCCGGCGGACTGGCAAACTCGCGCCGGTCGGTCATTTCCATCTCAATGCCGTGCTCCCGCGCCTTCTCTGCCATGACAGATCGCCATTCGCGAAACACGGCGGGCGTCGTCTCGATGCGATCACCGGAATCCGATTTCATCGCCACGATCGCATGGGCATGCACATGCGGACGCTTTCCCCCCTCCCCTGCCTCTTTCGGATCGCTGGCCGGATCGTGCATGGCGAATACATACCGATGGCCAGCAAACTGATGCGCCAGGAAGTCGCGAACCGCGGCTTCGAACGCGGCAACGTCGGTTCCGGCCCGAGCCGACATGATGACGTGCATCACGTCGCGGCTCCTGCGGCTGTGGAGCTCGCCGCGCCATTCCTTCTGCACCAGGTCGCCCGCGACCTTCTCATTCGCTATCGACTGGCCGCGATCGTCGCGAACGTCGTCATGCCGATCGACCAGCCCGCGCAAGCGGCTGGCGCCGAACTCGACGCCATTTCCGTAGCCATGAAAGGAGAACTTCGCCGCAGCCTCGCCCGCGGCCGCACTGGCGTCGTATCGGCCCTGGATGATGCCGGCCGCCTTCACGTCGCCCGTTAGCCGCTCCCCCTGCCCGCTTCGCAATATGACAAGCCCCTGAACGGTCACGGAGCCGCCGTTATTTTTCGCGATCGTATAGGCATAGCGCCGGTCGCCAAAGCCGCTCGTCAGTGTGCTCCTCACCAACTCGTGCAATGCCTCGTCCGATGCAACGCCGGACGCTGCGATTTCGACGGAAAAACTCCCAATGTCGCGGCTTTCTGCGCGGTTTTGAAAAAGGTGGTCCCAATCGCCACGGATGCGCGCCAATTCCTCCCGCCCCTCGAGGATCCTGCCGCTTTCATTCTCCACCTTCAGCTCGCCGCCACGGGATACATAATTCAGCATCGCACCGACCCGAGCACCGCCCCCATATGACGCCATTTTAACGACTGCCGGCTGGCTTCCCTTTGCGACGGCTGCCAGCCGTGTCTCCATCGGCCGGTTTGCTGCCGTAGCTTGCTTCGCCTGCGCTCGAGGAGCCCCCCTCCCCTTCGATGCGGCTCCACGTCCATCCGAAGCGCCGCCTGAGCCTCCGCCGCCACCTGCAGCGCCGAGTTGAGCCAACTGCTTCAGGCGCTTTCGCATCACTTCTTCTGCCGAAGCGCCGCGCCCGCCAGACGTCATTTCGTGCAGCAGCGCTGCGCGCCGCTGCTCCCATTCGCTGGTGAATGCGCCGAAGAAGATTTCCAAAGGCTACTTCTCCCCTCGACGCTGATAACCAGCTCGCCGCGTCAGAGCACGCAGCTCACTCATCACGGCCGCTTGAACCCGCTGCACGTTCTCAAGATTGATGTCCAATTCGCTTGGGTGGACACCACGGCCGCTGTTGAGCGCCCTCGCAACCTGGTTCAGGTTGATCCCGATCATCCGCATGTCTTCGAGCAGAGCCATCAGGACCAGGCGGTCATCGCCGGTCAACATCGGCCGAACCCCCGCCCCCTCCAGAAGCAGCGACCGGAAAAAGCTGGATACCGTCATGCCGGCATCCTCGGCGGCCTTCTCGATCGACGCATGTTCGTCACCCGTGACGCGCACATGCAAAGTGCGATCTTTCCTTGCCGGCTCGAGAAGAGCCTTGAATTTCCCGTCATCCATTCGGCCGTTGGCCCCTACTGGCGCTTGCGACAGATGATCGAGGGCTCGTCCCTCGATTGCAGGAAAGGGCGTAGCACATTTTTCCGTATCCTGCCTCTCCAAATTGTAAGGGGAATTCAACCAAAACAACTTCGAACTGCCCTCGCTGCGCTCGGCCTCTGCTTTGCTGACTGGGACTTCGCCCCGGTCATAGAACGAGTGAACGCTCACCAGGGTTCACCTCCGAAATCCGCTTTCGAAGGCCTTTTTCTGCCCCTCGTACTCAGCCGCAAGGGACGCTCCGCTCTCCGCCCTTGCCGCTTCCGTGCGAGCGTCAAAGCCGGCCCTACGCGGCTCCGGGGTTCACTGATCGAGCGGAGCGTTTAGGCGGAGCCGCACGCCGTCGATTAAAGCAGCCAGCGGTCACATACCAATGTCGTGTCGATATTCCACACGAGTTAGCAGCACGATTTTTCCACATAATGTGTTTATGGGGCGATAGCGAAAATGGTTTCACATCGTGGGGGGAATTGTTCACATCCTATAGCCGTGGTTTAGCTGGTTCGATTGACTACACGGAGCGGTAGTGTAATGATTCCATGTCGTACCGGAAATTGTTCGCATCGTGTGCAAGTGCGACGCGGAAACTCCGCGCAAGGACGAACTGCCGGAATGACTTTGGACCAGCAAAGGGAGTTGCGACGCTTGCCACGATTTATTTCTGCCGTGAGCGGCAAAGGTGGGGCTGGGAAGACAACAGCAGCAATCTTGATCGCCGGGGAGTATGCGCTTCAAGGGAAGCGTGTGCTTCTCATCGATGCAGACGGCCGCCAGAATCTACAGGAATGGTGGAAGCGCTGTGAGGCAAAGGACAACCTGCCTGCCAACATCGAGCTCATAACCGCCGCGCGCCAGACCACCGTTCAGCAGCTCCTGGAGAACGATGCGAACAAGTTCGACGTCGTTTTGATGGACTCGCCCGGCCAAGACACGGTTCTAAGGGACACGATCATCGCCGGCTCCGATATTGTGCTGACGCCGATACAGCCGAACCAGGACGAGATCAAGGCCGCAGGACAGGCCGCGGCCGACACGGCCGATATTTCCGACCAGGTGGGGCGGTTAATCCCCCACGCCAACTTCGTCACCAGGATCACCATGCCGGCGAAACTGCTGGAAGCCTACCGCCTGATCAGGCCCTTCGTGCAGAACCTGCAGGAAGGGGGCTACGACTCCTATCTCCTCAAGACCGAGCTAATGGAGCGAAATTGCTATCGCGAAATTAGAAACGGCTATGGCACTGTGCAAATGCTCGAGCTCACAGAATCGGTGAAAAAAGCGAGAGCGGAAGTGATGAACCTTGTTCGGGACATCGAAGCGATTTTGGCGGGCGAGAATGAGGTAGCAGCGAATGGCTAAGGGTCAAACGACCGTTTCTGACTTTGCAGTCGCGCCGCGTCGCAGCCGCCCACTTGAGCAAGCTGCGACACCATCGGCCTCAGCGCCGAAACCGGCTGAGCTGTCGACTGGCACCAAGAATGCAGATCAGCCTCAAGAGCCTGCACCGCTCGGTACCGAGGCTGATCAGCCCGCTAATCGTCTGATCGCCCCGACACAAGAAGCTCGGCGCGAACGGGCCACCACGAGAGCATTGCAGCGAGAGGATTCGAGAGTTCGCTTGCGCGACCTGAAAAGGGCGCGCTATCGGGAATCCAAGCACTACGTCAACTGCCCGCTGGATTACGACACGAAGATGCGGCTGCAAAAGGCCGCGATTGAGAACGACGTGAAGATGACGGTCATCATGAAGGCCGCGATCGACCAGTTTCTCAAGGATAACGGCTACTGATCGATGTTAGGCCGCGGCTTCCTTCTTGGCGCAGCCGTCGGCTGCGTCCTCGGCATGTATATTGCTCCCCATCTCGGCCGCTCGACCGTCGGTATGGGATTTCTTCAGGGAACCAATTTGCCTCAATCGAGCATTGCGAGCGACGTACCCGAAATGGCTACGTGGCCGACAGACGAACAGGCCAAGGTCCAGCTGTTCGCACTATCTGAATGGGATTTGAATAAGCATGGCAACGGATCCAAAGTGATCGTCAACCACTGCATTCGAATTGCAGACAGGGAGATCGCTTGCGAGCTTTCCGCGCAGCTCGGGTGGATCACCGGCAACACTCCAATTGAGGCAGTTTTTCAGGGCAAAGACGGCGACTGGAAGATGATAGCCGCGAAAAACCGGTAAACGCTTTCCACGGCTGCTTCGCCATTCTAAGCGCCAAGTCTCTTGCCCGAATGCCCGGCGCATGCCGAAGCATTTTGATCCATCGCCTCAATGAGCTCGCGACCACGATTTCCCCAAAAAAATTAGGGAAAATTGCTGTGATTCTTCGGAGAGCGTACTCCAAAATACTTCAATGTGGTGCATAGTGGGCGCTGAGGGGCGGTACATACAAAAAGGGTAAGGTCGGTGACGGATGCAGTCAGCTTGATGGGCGCACAAGGTTTGGTTGAAGTAGCCGATCCGGAATTTGACAGGCCGGTCTTCCGCCAGTCAGGTTTCGACGGCATCCTTACCGCAAAGGAGATGGATGAAAAGATCTCCGCCTGGCTCAAGAAAACGCGCGAAGCCAAAGGCATATCCCGCGCCGATTTAGCGCATTTGCTCGGACTGTCGGTATCTGTTTACGGGAGATACGAGCGAGGCTCAGAAGCTCGGTTGTCGATCCCGCGGCTGATTCATCTCTGTGAAATCATCGGTTTTATGCCTCTGGATATGATCTTCGACGCAGCGCCGCATTTGTGGGGCAAGACGCCAGAAGAAGCCGAAGACCGCAAGACGCTCACCAAGATCGTTGAATCTCTACCGCATGACACCATTCGCGACTTAATCCGGCTCATGAAACGCATGACGCCCGGCGAACCATCGACCGACACTGTCGTCACTAGCAACAGCGAAAGCCGCTGAAAGCGGCGCACTCCACCTTTGCGGCCAGCCCGCAAATAAAAGCGGCAGCCGCCCCACTCCCGTTTACCACAGGCTTCTCTATTCGGCGTGTCGAGGTCAAGCACTTTCAGCTTATATCATCGACATCTACAGATGTGTCCTTGCGGGCTCGCGCTTCTCTCCGGAATCGGCACTCGCTGGCCCTTCCACGATGGGATCAGATGGAACAAGCGGAACAATCTCCGGCGCGTCCCTCAAGCCAGGACAATGGCCCGGGAACAGCCTGTGGTGCGAACTCGCCTATCCTCCGTCCCGCAAGGGACATCTTTCCGCCGACGACCGTATGCGTCTAGCCTCGGCGGCGATCTCGATTGTGAATGCCAGTCAGGCGCCGGCCGGGAGTTCCTCCCTGGACCAGCAGAATTCAGTGCCGTCGCTCCACATGCGATGCATGATCACCGCCAGACGGCGGGCCAGCGCCACCATGGCTTTTTGCAGGCCGCGCCGTTTGACGACGCTCATCGCCCATGCCTTCAGCCACGACCACTTCGCCACCCGATTGAGAAGAACCTGCGCGGCGTCGTAAAGCAGGGTCCGCATCATGCCGTCGCCGCACAGGGAGACGCGGCCGACGCGGTGACTCTCACCGGACTGGTTGAGCACTGGCGTCAGTCCCAGGATCGGTCCCACTGCCTTGGAGTTTTTGAACCGCTGAGGGATGTCGATCGTCGCGGTATATGCCACAGCAACGACAGGACCCACACCCGAGATCGTCATCAGCAGTCGGCAGATCTCATCGTCCCGCGCGATCATCAAAAGCCTCCGATGCAGGGTCGCAAAGTGCTCCCGCAGCTTCCGGCGCGCGTCAAGCAAGGGCTCGACAATCTCGACCAGGTCAAAAGTGCCCTCGACGAGCTCGCGAATGCGCGCCTCGAACTTCGCGGATCCGACCACGCCGACCTTGAGCCCGAAATTGCGCAGCAGCCCGCGCAGGTCGTTCTCAATGGCGATTGCTTTGTCCTGCAAGAGCTTGCGCGCCGTCAGCAGCGCTCGACGCTTCTGACTGGTCAGCGTCTTCACATGCACCGCCCGATACAAGTGCACGTGCATCATCTGCGCGATGCCACGCGCGTCGTTGCGGTCGCTCTTGTTCGGTTGCGCTTTTAGAAACGCCTTGGTGTGGCGGGTCTCGATGCAGATCACTGGCAGGCCGGCCTTGGCCAGACCTTCAAACAGCCATTGCGACAGGGGCCCGGCCTCAAGTCCGATCCGCTGCATCTGCCAGGCAGGCTCCTTCAGTACCGCGATAAGATCGTCAGGATGGCTGGTGACTTTCAGCTCGCGGCAGATCTTGCCCGTTTCGTCGACAATGCAAACGGAGGTCTCTTTCACCGACACGTCGAGCCCGGCGTAGTATTTCATGCTGCGCTTCCTTTCGTGAAGTTCGTGGTTAGGTCCAATAGGGCCACATTACACCTTCAGCTCGGAGCGCAGCACATTCAGTCCGTCGGAGGCTGGCTCAAGCCGAATACCCCATCTCCGGCCTGCTCTTCGGCGCAATGTGAAAGCGCGTTACGGCCTCCGCCTGCTTCGCTCCGCCCAAGGGCGGAGTGGAAAACGGAAGCGACGCGGAGCTCTCTGTTCGAGGCTGTCTTGCAGGCGCTTGCTGAGAAGACAGCGTCAAGAGCCCACATCGCCAACGCAATTCGACATATTTTCAAAGAGAGCGACCACCTCCGCGCTGTTGCAGTGCTTCCACGTGACGCCGATGATCGAGCCGTTGCAATCAATTTCTTGAATCGGTCACCACTGATCGATTCATAAAAGTCATTGGACAGTGAATCCGCGTCCGGACATGCTCCTAGCATGGCCCAGCACTGGTTCTGCCTGTATGTCCAGCGAATTG
>Ga0315913_1002308_pt1 | contig 22242 bp, 14 predicted proteins | sample MpolsnodulesMG_FD_207736 | JGI IMG/M metagenome (GOLD analysis project Ga0315913, IMG submission 207736) | Medicago polymorpha root nodule microbial communities from Los Angeles, California, United States - small nodules | ecosystem: Host-associated > Plants > Roots > Nodule | place: USA... | reverse complement strand
AGTAACGGATAGATGTTTGCGTTCATCTTGACTTTCCACAACCGCACTTGAGATGATAAGTAGGAACAATACAAAAAAATATTACCTTCATGTTAGGCCTAAGGAATTCTTTGCAAATAATTGGAATCACTTGTTTGCTTTCAACTACGTCAGACACAAATTAGCCTGCAAAAGATATTTTGAATTGTATAAAGGGTGAGAAGAGTAATGAGAAACTACTACATAAAAGGTGACAAGAGAACTGAGAATCTAATGTGGACCCCTAAAAACTGGTCCAATGACTACCTACTACAACAATGGATTTTGACTCTTATAAAATAAGACAATTCACTTTAGAGACTCGAACAAAAAAAAAAAATCACATTACTTGCGATCAAGGCTATGGGTAACTTATAAACATACAATCTCCTCAACCACTGATTTATAAACATGCATAAATAATTAGATGAACTATTAAAATTGTACAAAAATACATAGCCATGCGTAAATAACCTATGAATTGATTTGTAAAAAAAAAAAAAGCCTATAAATTGTTAGCAATATGAAAGTATAAGATAATTTGGCAAGAGAAGTTGATTCTATGTGACCTAACAAGCAAAAAAAAGATATGAATCTCTTACGAGTACGGTGCAAGTTGTGTGTATCATATGGTATTATTTTTACTTACTAAAACGAGGCTAAATATCAACACAAAGTTTACTTATAAAGACATTTTCTAATTAGGGGGAGATAGGTATAAGGCGTCCTGACTTAGGCACATGCATGAATAAACAAACCATAAATTTGATAGCAATATATAGGATAAACGATGACATGCTGAAATTAATATTAAGAATTCAATATGTATACCTGAAAGAAAAGAAAGTTGAAACAAAGTGAAGACTTGTGTTGTGAATAACAAGTAAACGGCCGATTATAATTATATATACGGTTCTTTCTCAATATTAACGCTCTTTTGGTTTGCCAAACAAATAGGGCAAGTTTGTTACATAAACAACTTCGTAGCACCTTCCATTAAGTATATCTGCCCACTTTATAGGGCAAGTTTGTTTTATTATTTTTAAAAAATATAGTAACAAATAAACAACTTTATGATGTACAATCCATTAAGTATATCTGGAACAAAAAAAATCCATTAAGTTTGTTGCTTTCAAATTATAACAAAACAACCTGACCATGCTATCTATTTCAATGACACCAACAATATATAACAAGAAAATATAATTTAAATTCTTATTTTTTAATGAATGAAACCAACAACGATCTTTATTATAGGAAAATTTGTTTAAGAGTATAATTGGAATAATGAAAAACTTAGATATATTCGTCTAATTTGTTACACTTTTTAAAGGATAAAGGAAAAAAAGTTGGACATATATACACTCATATCATGTTGCTACACTTTTATTTTAATATTTGAATTGAATTTACTCTTATCCAGTGGCGGAGCCAGAAATTTTATAGAGTCTGGGCAAAATTTTAACCGCAAATTCACATGTAACATAATATACAAATAGTCATAAATCAAAACAAAAAAGGCTCTTTATTTTGTCAACAAAAGCATAATTTGAAATAAGAGAGATGAAACATAACCTGCCAATAGTGTGCTAAATAAAATTAGAAGGTAAATGTCATTTTCGAGACCTCTTTGTGGTGAATGTTCGAATAATATCAATATCGTGAAGTGACTTGAATATCTCCTGCTCGGTGTAACATATCATCAAGTCATTGAACCACACATCGTTGATCTTGTTGCGCAATTTAGACTTGATAATCTTCATTGCTGAAAAATCTCTTTCAACGGATGTTGTCGACACCGACAATATCAAAGCCAACTCAATGAGTTTGTAGACCAATGGAAATACCAAATGTTTCTCAGTTTGAACCATCTTCATAGCCAAACTCTGAACATCTTCACAAGAAGAAAAGGAAACATGTATTTTCACTTGAACTACATAAGTGTCAAGTTGCTCCCTTATTGTTCCACAATCATCATCAGAAAAGTATGAATGATAAATATCAGCAAGACAAACAAGCTTATCAACATCTAACTTGGAGAAAGAGTTCTTGGGGTCAAGACATGAGAAGCAATCAAGCGCAATGTTACTTCCTTCACTAAAGTGGTGATCCATCTCCACACATATTTTGTTAATAGCAACATAAAAAATCTCTGCACGGTAATGGTGAAGATTAGTGACATTCCTCCCTACTAGTCCGAACCGGTATTTCTTCATCTGTATTTAGCACCGGAATATCTTTAGCAACACAAAAAATTTTCACATCAAAAAGTAAATTATCCCAGCCACTCTCTCTCTCTCAATGTGGCTAACCAAGCTTTCACATCATCAACTAATTCCATGGCAACCACAATATTAAGATCTTGCATGAAACTCGTTTGTGATACCAAACAACTTTAACATAAACTTCAAAATGAAAAAAAATTTAAAACTCTCCATTTTTTCTATCAAGCCCGCTGCTTGAGATGGTCCACGTCCATCTTCATCAACCATACTAAGCACCTCTAGCATGGAGGACCATATCTGATCTAAACGAAGCAAGGTAATATGATGTGAGCCCCATCTAGTATCCTCGGGTCTAGCGAGACTAGATGATTGGTGCAAGCCCCTTCCTCTAAATATCTCACCACTCTCAAGTCTATTCAAAATATCTTGGGGTTGTGCCTCCGCCAAAGCATCCCTTCTCTTGTAAGATGCACTTGATGTGGTTACAATCAAGGAGATGTACTCAAAGAAATCATGAATAGATGAGAAACTACTAGCAACGGGCACAACCACCAATTGCAAACGGTGAGCATAAAAATGGACATAGAAAGCATAAGGGTTTTCATCTGAAATCTTTCTTTGAAAACCATTAAATTCACCTCGTCTCTTTGCTTATTGAATATTTCGAAAATTAGGGATTTGCGTCATAAAAAGAAGAAGAAAAAAATTTCACCTAACTATGATGAGCAGTAAAATTGAGAACAAAAGGGAAAGTGTTGAGGTGAGGTGAAGCTGAGGAGGAGAGGTGAGTTGAGGAAGAGATCGTCGGATTGAGAACAAAAGGGTGGTGTGTAGTTTTTTTCTTTGTTCATACTATTTTTGACAGCGCGACCATATTTCTTCTTTGTTCTATCTTTTTTTTTAAGTGGGTTAATGGGCTATTCGGTTGAACCATATACAACGAAAGTATGGGTTGAGCCCGAGCATATGCCCAGGCTTGTTAGGGGTAAAACCGCCTATGCTCTTATTTATTTATTTGTTATGTGCTATTTGTATTGAAATTTGAGAGTAATTTTAGAAACAGAAAAAGCCAACCCAAAAGAGACAAAACATGTTATTTTCTTTATATATAATATAGATAAATATATATCGCATTTTTTTGAAAAAGATATTAGTAATTCTTAAATGCACTTTTGTTCCCTAACTTTGCAAAAGTTACAATTTTGGCACCAAATTTTGTTTCCTGTTTTGGCCTCCTATGTTTACCCCAATGATTTTGACTCGATCAATGCATATATATGTGACACCTCACTTAAGTGAGTAAGATGTCATGTGTAATATATTCTCTAATTATGGAAGTTAATGATTCATAAAAATATAATTTTACCCCTTCTTAATTACTCCCTCCGTTCCTTTTTAAGTGTCGTTTTAGAATTGACAAAAATAGGAAAGTGTATTTTTGCACACTTTTTTCTTATTATACCCTCATTTTAATCCACTAATAATTTTATATTTTTTTGCACAAACTTTATCTTTCCAATAACTTTAATATGTAACAAACAATTGTTAGTTACTACTATTTTTCTTCAACAAATTTTTATTTTTTGCGCGCTTTATCTTTATCTCATAACAAACAATTTTCAATTTTCTAAATATTGTGCATATCTCTTGAAATTTTTAACAAGAACTACTCATATTATTTATAGAATTTTAACTCTTCATGAAACTATTATCATAGGTAACAAAATTTTGTTTAAATTTTAAGATAACAAGAAACAAATTTTGTTTTAAAACAAAACAAACAAACTTTGTTTAAAAAAAAACTAACTTTAATTTTTCAAATATATAGCTTCAATTAGTTTTATTGAAAAATATAAGAATAATTAACAAAGGGTATAATTGACAAATCATACCTTTAAAATATCAAAACGACAGTTAAATAGGAACGAAAAATTCACACTAAAAAGACACTTAAAAAGGAACGGAGGGAGTATTTGACACTGGAGCATATTTTCTCCGTCTTAATTAGAGGAGAGGGAAAATAACTGTTAAAAGATTGAGGGGATTTTGTTATAAAAATTAATGGATAATGCTAGAGACCACCCACCCATAAATGAGAAGGTGTTCATTAGCATACCACACCTAGTTGTAAAAGACAAAAAAACCATTCTCTTTCTTTAAAAACAAGTGAAGACAAAAGGGTAAAATTGTAATCTCAAATTAATTACTAAAATATTCCTACTTTCCCTTTTCATTTCCCGTTGTTTTACCCTACCCTGTTTCCAACCAAAAGCCCACAAGCTGTTCATCTTACTCCTCTCATCAGAAGCAGCTCCTCTCACAAGCCTCTTGCCCCTCTCACGTGTAGCAGCTCATGTCATCATCTTTGATTTTGATTTATTCCAAGTTTTCTTTTGATTTTGAGTTCAAGTGCTTATCCATCATTTGCTTAATGCAAGTAGCAGCTTCGACGTGAAGTGTCCTCTTGTTCAAAAGTCCACCATGTTATCCAAAATCTTTCTAATGCAACAAAAAGGTAATTTTTATTTTGTTTTGAAATCAAGTATTTTGAGATTTATTCTTCAAATGGTCAAATTAATTTCTTCAACTAATGTAGTTTGTGTTCAATCACCATGTATTTTTATTCCAAGTTCTTCACATAGTTTCTAACAATAAATTTATTTTTAAAATATGAATGATTCAGATTTAAGCTAAGATTGCGATGATGTCTGAAGAAAATAATGATGGTAGTGATTGGCACTCTTAGGTTCTTAAAGATTATTCTTCTATATGTGTAGATGATGAAAATATAAATTCATTAACATTTCAAGAGCCACAAAATGAAAATTTGCCTCATGTCAGTAACATTGATGAGTCAGTTCCTTTTGAAGGGCAAATATTTAGTAATGATGGTGATGCTTATGAATTTTATTCTTTATTTGCACGAAAAAATGGATTTTCGATCAGGTGCGAACACATTTACAAATCTTGTACAAACGAGTCTAAAAAGAACCCATCCGGTATTTATAAAAGAGAATTTGTTTGTCATTGTGGTGGTAGTGTTAAACAACGCAACATTAACGAAGTGGAATGTCAAAGAAAACGAAAATCTTCAAAATGTAATTGTGGTGCAAAGATGTTGATTGCTATAAAAACATTTGGCTATGTGGAAAAATGGGTGGTTACATATTTCAACAATCATCACAATCATGAGTTATTGGATGAAAAAGAGGTTCAATTTCTTCCTGCTTATCGTAACATCCCAACTGCTGATCAAAGTCGTATCCTATTGTTGTCGAAAGTTGGTTGCTCTATAAGTATTATAATTAGAGTGCTTGAGTTAGAGAAAAAAATAGTTACAGGCAATCTACCTTTTCTAGATAAAGATATTCGAAATTTTATTCAATCCCAGAGTTGTACTGGTAAAGAAAATGATGCTTCTGATGTTCTCAAATTATGCAAATATTTGAAAGATATTGATGATGCCTTCAAATATGAATTCACTATTGATGAAAGTAACAAATTGGAGCATATTATGTGGGCATTTGGTGATTCAATTCAAGCATACGAATCTTTTGGAGATGTTGTAGTTTTTGATACCACGTATAGAATAAATCGTTATGATATGCCACTTGGAATATGGGTTGGTGTTGATAATCACGGAAATTCGATTTTCTTTGGTTATGTTCTATTGAAGAATGAGAAGATTTCTTCCTTTGCGTGGGCTTTAAAGGTAAATTTTTGTTTACTTAAAGTTGTTATTGTTGTTGAATTTTTAACTTTGAAGCTTTGTTGAAGTCTTTTATATTTATGTTATTATTTTTCAGAACTTCCTAACTTTTGCCCAAGGAAAATATCCAAAAACTATTCTTACAAATCAAGATCCCGCACTTAAGGAAGCCATTAAAATGGAATTGCCAAACACAAAGCATGCATTTTGCATATGGCATATTGTGGCAAAGTTGTCAAGTTGGTTTTCTTTTGCATTGGGTTAAAGATATAATGACTTTAAACAAGAGTTTCACAAGGTGTATCATTTAGAATGTGCGGATGATTTCGAAAGAGAGTGGAAATCAATGGTTGCACAATTTGATTTGTGCAAGGATAACCATATTGACTTGCTCTTTTCAAATCGTGAATTTTGGGCGTTAGCTTATTTGAAGGACTTTTTCTTTGCTGGGATGACAACAACAGGGCGCTCAGAATCGCTAAATGCATATATAAAAAGATTCTTGGGCGCTAATACAAGTTTGACAGATTTTGTAAATCAAGCATGAACTTACTTGAGCTACTTGTTAAAAGTACATTAGTTTTTGAATCATTATCTTATAATTGAGGGATAATTATTATATCTTTGTGTAGGTTGGTGTTGCTGTCAAAATTAGAAATCAAGTTGGAGAAGAGGCAAGAATGCGTCAAAAGTATCACAATCCTCACATCAAAACATGTTTTCCTATTGAGGAACATGTTGCATCTGTACTCACGCCATATGCCTTTAAGTTGCTCCAACATGAGATTGAGTTATCTACAAAATATGCAGCAACTGAAATTGACAATGGTTCTTATATTATGCAACATCATACAAAAGTTGGCGGTGGGCATCAAGTAAGTTGGATAGTAGAAAAAGAGTCAATTCATTGCTCTTATAAAGAATTTGAGTTTTCTGGAATTTTATGCAGACATGCTATTCGTGTGCTAATGGTGAAAAATTATTTTAGCCTCCCGTCAAAATATCTCCCTTTTTCGATGGAGACAAGAAAGTTCATTGATCCCTAAATCTAGCCATGTAGTCAACTGCAATGCTACTTCCTTTACTAAGTTTCAATCTCTAATTCAATGTTTGGAAGTTGAATCATTAAAGACAAGCGAAAGAGAACGAGTAGCTACTAGAGGATTAGAAAAAGTCATTCAAGATATAAAAGGCATGCCAAAAACTCAAGAATATGTGATTGATTTGGAACATGATGCTCCAAATAACGATGTTTGTGATGTTGAAAATCCCATTGTTACAAAATCCAAAGGTCGACCAAGAGGATCAAGACCAAAGGGAGGAGTTGAAGCTACAAAGAGGCCTCGTCGCTGTCATGTTCCAAGTTGTGGTGGAACTAATCATGACTTACGAAATTGTCCAAACAAAAGAAAAAAATTGAAGTATTGCCTTCTCAATCTCCTAATAAGTAAGTTTGGATTGCTATATGTTGTTCTTTTCATGTCTACATTTATTGAATGCCAATATTGACTTCTTGTTTTCCTTCTTGTACTTTGATAGGATCATAAAAGGTTGGAAGTAGTCTTGTTGAAACATATTTTGTTGAATTAAAGCATATTTCCCTCAATTTAAGCTTTTCTCGTATTTACTCACGAGACTATTTACTCTTCTTATAAACTTTGATTGATTAAGTATTTTAATTTTTTTACAAAATTCTGGGTGTTTTAAAAACTCAAGATATATTTGGTCTTCGTTTTTCATATACAATTAAGGAATTGCTTTAACCTATGTTGAATGAATTGAATATAACCGTACAAGAAATTGGATAAAGGGAAAAAAATTTGTAGAATTTAGAACGAATTGAATATGATAACTCATGAAACATTCAAATTCAACTTCAAATGGGAAATTTTTTAAATTTCTGGGGTTTGTTATACCATCCCCGCCATTCCACAATACAGACTTGCCCCCAAAAAGGGAACAAATTGCCAACATTTCTCTTCAAAAAATTATTGCATGAAAGACTCTTACAGATATCAATATGCAGAAAGAAGACAATACATTCAGGAAATTACACAGCAGGGGAAGATTTCACCCGTTTCAATCTTATTAGAAAGATCGACATACAACTCGTTCATGATGCCTGCACACAGAACAACTCCTAAATGTTGGGTTAGGTTCATGATGTTAAAACTTAAAATACTTATGTCTGCATACTAAACAATTCCGAAAGGTTAGATTCATTATGTTCAAATAATCAACACTATGAATGCATACTAAACAATTCCTAAAGGCTGGGCTTGTGTGTACTTGGAAAGAATGCGCTGCACAAAAAAACCAAGGACATGATGCACCAACTACTTGTGTTGGAGAGATTAAATTGAGAGTACTCTCAAAATATGATGCACAAGAAGAGAGCAAAAAATTATTAGCATATACAGAAGGGATAACATAACAGGAGAAAAAACGTGAAAATGGAAGGAAAAAATAATTAACATTTATGATTATATATCAAGCTGTGGTGGCAATTGTACCCAGAACAAAATAGAAATTACATAATTAGTAAAATCACGTCCTGCTTCCTTGGAAAGAGGATGACAGTATCCTGAAGAGTCCGTCTGGGTTATCAGCATGTACCTGTTATAGACAAAAGTAAATCCTATTTTAAATAATGTCACAAGAAAGCTCTGGAAAACACGATTCATCCTCATTTCATCTTAAATATGTATCCACATGAAACAAATTCCACAGAAAGAATGTAACTACTAACTGAATCACTACAAAGATGAGCAAGTAATTGTGGCAAACACTCAATAAAATCAAGATTCATCAGCATGCAAGTTTCACTCATACGTGCATACCCTCCTCAGTCAAATCAGGAGAGAAAATTTGCACCAATATGTGTGTGCGCGCAAAAGACGTAGCTAAAGCTTTTAAGTCTATATGCTTCATTACTTAGGGACCATGTTGAAATTGGATCTAACTCATCCGTACAAAACCAACTTGTAAGGTGTGTGTCCTCTTTATAAACTCTTATCAAGAGTCATATCTATCCATCCAATGTGAGACCTGGGTTTTTCCCAACACACCCTCCTCTTATTAAAAGTCCTATCTATCCTTTTTTAAGAGAAAATTGCAAAATAAATTAATAACTATGAACCAAAAGAGAACAAAGAATGTTTGAAGAGAAAACTACTAATCTACTTTTGGTAGTGTTGCTACATCTGTAGTCACTAACCTAAAATCCCAAAACCAAACATAACATAGAAAATATTAACAAAACTAGCTATATCTTATCAATCACTAAACCCTAACAACAATTTGAAATTAAAAAAGCAAAACGTACGAGTCAAGTATAGTAAGGATAAGATCAACGAGCCATCATCTTCTTGAATTCCTCAAAGTTAAAGTTTCTGTCACAGTCAGCATCGATGTTGCTTACAATTCTCTGACAGTCGTTGAGGGAGCACTTCTCACCAAGTTTATTAAGAACGATGTGTAGTTCATTTGGAGAGATGAGACCGTCCTTGTCGAGGTTGTAAAGGTCGAAAGCATCGTGTAGCTCGTTGTCTTTTACGGCAGCAACAACGTAAGTGCAGTGGAAATCAGTGAATTCTTTGAGATCAATGTAACCGTCGCCGTTCTGATCAATCTGTTCCATCATGCGTTTTACATCACCAGATTTCGTTTTGGATCCATGCGTTGAAAGCATTACTTCCAGCTCTGAGACAGAGATCTTTCTGTCACCGTTCTTGTCGAACTTGTTGAAGATGTTACACACCTTATCTTCCACGGCGTAGTTGCATTTTCTACAAAGCGAAGGAGGGGAAGAAATGCTTTCGTATTCTTGAAACGAAAACGGCAATTATGCCATGAACGACGAGGTGCGTAACATCTTCAACAAGTTCGACAAGAACGATGACGGAAAGATCTCTGTCTCAGAGCTGGAAGAAATGCTTTCTACGCTTGGATCCAAAACGACATCTGATGAAGTAAAACGCGTGATGGAACAGATTGATCAGAACGGCGACGGTTACATTGATTTCAAAGAATTCACCGAATTCATTCCACTGCACTGATGTTGTTGTTGCTACTGTCAGAAAAGACGACGAGCTTCGCGATGCTTTCGACCTTTACGACCTCGACAAGGACGGTCCCATCTCTCCAAAAAAACTGCACATTGTTCTTGATAAACTTGGTAAGAAGTGCTCCCTCAGTGACTGCCAGAGAATGATAAGCAACTTTGATGCTGACGGTGGCGGAAACGTTAACTTTGAGGAGTTCAAGAAGATGATGGCTCGTTGATCTCATCTCTACTATACTCAGCTTGCATGTTTTTCTTTTTTTAATTTCAAAATGTTGTTAGGGATTAGTGATTAAGAAGATATAGCTAGTTTTGTTAATATCTTCTTTGATATTTTCTCTGTTATGTTTGGTTTTAGGATTTTAGGTTAGTGACTTCTGATGTAGCAGCTCTACCAGGAGATGTAGATCAGCAGTTTTCTTTTCAAAAATTCTCTTTTCTCTTTTGGTTCATGGTGATTAATATATTTTGCAATTTTCTCTTAAAAAAATGGATAGATAGGACTCTTGATGAGAATTTATAAAGAGGAGGGCCTCCTCACCTTACAAACCGGTTTTGTGAGGATGAGTTAGGCCCAATTTCAACATGGATCCAATGTGGGACTTGGGTTTTTCCCAATAGACCATCATACAGTATCTTGAGAGTCAATGTTTGTCCGGAGCTTTTCAACATTAAACCAAATAGATCTGGACTTGGATTAACCAATCATGAAAGGAACTAATAAACTAATTATGCCAATATACAACCAACTCCTTGATGAAAAAGCCAGTTAATGTTTTTAAGCCTGGTGGGCCAACAATGACATGTCATCTCAGATCATTTGCTGTCATGCAACCAGTGCAACCAAATGTGAATTTTACATTGATTTCACAACCGAAATTTAGGTGCACCTGCTGCCCAACTGCAGATAATCTCGGTCCTAAATATGTCTCCCCCTTCAAAAATTGGAAGATCTTATCCAACGAGACAAAAAAAAAGAGGACATATGAATATTGATTTTAGTTTTGTTTCAGTTTATTTTCCTGCTATGTCGGCTATCTGGACAATATAGTAGTGAAGATCGTCTTTTTTCCCTGTCAAGTATATTCTCATCTAAGCCAAAGGGAGGAATACCCCTTTGTTCTGTTTCAGTTTATTTCATGCTGTTCAGGCCAGCTAGAAATTATTGGCTGCGAAGAACGCCCTTTTTTGCAGTCAAAACTTCTTTTCATCTTGCCCCAAGGGAGGTCAATGCCACAAACAAACATGAACCTTGAATTGTTGAATGTCTTTGATATCTTAGAATTCTGACCAACTGGGGAAAGTGTCAAATTACAAACTAGTAATAACATACCTTAGAGCAGGCCTAGAAGTCGAAAAGATTAACATAACTTCAGTTGAAAATGCAATATGATGTATGTCAAATTACCCTTAGATATCACCATATCAAAATAGTCCTAGTATCAATTCCAACAGAAAAAAATCACTAGTATCATTCAAGATGCTGTACGGGCACCTAGCAGCACTAGATTTAAGTATATGTCGGGAATTCCACATTAATTGTGGTCCTCCACTAACCGCCTTAGTTGCGGCGGTATGTGGGTTGCCTTCATTGCGACCTCTTGCACCATCCTTGTGTTGAAGGCTTGGATTCAGTCCCACGTCACCTGGAGATACGACCAAAGTAGTGCTTGTAAAGTTTGGACAGTTCTCACCTCACAAGTCAGTTTGTGGGGTTGAAAGACCAAACTCAATTTCTAAGATGGTATCAGAATCTATCCTAGATCCATTGTTGGGCTGCCCGCATCATCCACACCTAGGCTTTAGGGGATGTTTTGGAAATTCTGCCATAATCCACACCTAGCCTTGATTGCGGCATTTCGATTGCCTTCATTGCAGCCTCCAACACCATCATAGAGTTGGGTGTGAGGGGCTGTGTCTAGTCCAACATTTCCTAGAGATATGGCCCAATATAATGCTTATAGAGCTAGGAGAGCCATAACTTACTAGCCAGTTTTGTGGGGAGTTCGCACCCAACTTCTAAGAGTACATAATAAATAATTAAAACCAACATCCCCCAGCCACGCTTATTCCCTAACATCTACAACATTATGGAGCTAGTGGCTAATCACATTATTTGATGGTGTTTTAGAAGATATCATGAGAATGGTCCATGTAAAGGTGAAAGGCATGCAAAGAAGGGGACCGTACTCTAAAAAGAATAACCATATATCATACCCAGTGGCCAGCATCTTCAAGGACGTGCATTTCAACTCCACCTCCTTCCTCAGAAGCAATCTCCTCCGCAACATGGATTCGCTGAAGATCTTCGAGGGCCCATCTGTGTAGGCTTCTCTCTGCTTTCAAAAAGTTTATATGCACACCACGAGGTACATCTTCCACAATTTTCCTGTGAACAGTTATAAGATATTACAGGATCCACAATAATCTTGTAGTGTAAAAAATTGCAATTCAAATTTGAAAGTGATTGCATCTATTGTTAATCTTGGCAACAGTATATGTATTATTAATCATGGACAGGTGTCAGTGTCGTGTCTGGTGTCTGTGTCTCTGTCCGTGCTTCATAGGACAGGACCCTATTTTACTCAACTAGAGAAGGTTGATATGAACCAATACATTACAGCTAGTGTTGTTATCACAGATCACAGTGCGTACCACAAATTTGTTTCTTCATAGGATTGATACATTTCTGATATCCCCTTGAGATCAAACACCCATGAAAAGCATGAATTAGAAGAGCTGGTAGGTCTTAGGTTGGTCACAACCCACTACATGAAATACAAGAGGGAAAAAATTAAAAAATAATAGACATATATTGCCAGTCAAAAGAACACTCTACTTTTGGGCTCCGGCCCTTCCTTTATATTTATAAGAAATAAATTAAATAAATAAACATCTATTTATATTTGTTGGGTTTAATGTGAATTCTCTTATTTGTAATCTTCAACATATTCATCAAAGGCAACAAAGCTCTAAAATATTTAATAACTTAGTTAATCAGGCATCTGCTGAAATGATTATTGCATGTATGACAAAGTCGAACTCAGAATTCGATTCTGATCGACAAACAATCATAACTTTCCTGAAGGGTAAACCAAAGACAAGTCATGAATATAATATCTGTGTTCATCATTTAATGATTAGTCCTACAGTAGGATAGACTTTTCTAAAACTAACATCTGCTATCACCTGATGCCAATTTTCAATACTTGTCAGTTCATCATGCAGTCAATTGTGTAATACCCAATTACGTTTTTAACTTGGAATTCCAAAGTATGTCTTACTCTGTCCTCAAATAGTAGCACATCTAAAATCTGAATCCAATGTTTCAAAAAAGTAAAAACATTTGAATCAGTATTTTGATTAAATTAAATGCTATTTGTTTGAATAATACTAACAACTTGGGTTTTAAAAAGTACAGGTTCAGAAGATTTAGTCATTAGATTCACTGCAGTGATAAACTTAGCCATTCAATATTTTAAGAAATAAGGTTACGAGTGCAATTAAAATAGAAATTATTATTTGATCAAAAAAGTAGAAGTTATTAAAAATGCCTAGTGAGGAATCTAGTTGGGCAAAACAAACTACCAGTTGGTCCTTCCCCATCCTGGTCTGTTAAAGTAAAGCTGTGTACGATAGATCCACAGTGTCAGTGAGTCTGACCCTTCTCTAGACACTCCCATGGCGGGAGCTCTATTACACCGGATTTCCCTTTTTCTTTTTTATTACATCAACTTTGTCTATTAATTTTTTAGGATGGTAGACTCTTGTGTACAGGAGAATTTCCATGAGTCACAGATTTGTTAAAAGCATCTTTTTTTAGCTGTGCCAGTAAATTGTAATGACCTATGTTCTCAGATTGACAAGATTGTGTCATTTTGTTAGTTATAGTTACAATTAAACCTATTTAAGCTCATTCTGAGCCACCTGGAATCAGTTTACTGTTGGCAAACTGTAGACTAAAGATAAACCTCCTTATCCATCCTACATCAAGTTTATTGTGTATAATGTCTGTTTTGAAGATGACATGGACCAGCTTTGGATTTAAAGAGCACTAAACTAACGAAGGCAGCAACTACAAGGGAGCTTTCCAACTCCACTGCACGTTTAAGCTAAACTCCAATGCATTCTATACTTTCATAGTTGCATTTTAGCATAAAATGCCATTTCATAGGAAGATTGACCAAATGTCAGATAAAAATGGATTGTCATTGAAGGGCAGGGGATTAAATGGGATGGTATGATCAATATTTTCCTTAACTTTAGGCTTTAGTTTCACCCATCATGGCCTGTTTAATATTATAATTGAACCAAGAACATGTGTGCAGTATCTAATCTAATTATCAATAGAGTTTTAAATACTACAAAACCAAGCAACAATATGCACAATTTGAAAAATGGTCAGTATCAAAGTACGGGATGGTTCTGTTACGTACCTGTGCTACATCATTGGAAAATCCTTGTTGAATAAGAGCTTTGAGAATATCCTTCTTTGAAGAGACCTTCCTTAAGGAAAATACCGTACAACAATAAAAATTTGCTAACAAAAGGGACGGTAATAACAGATAGGAGAAAGAGAAAAATTGAGAGCGTAAAATTTAATTTCTATATGCATGATTTCAGTTGACAGAGTTCATTACATCATTCTGTTTTGTTATGTATGTCTGGTTGTGCGGACAATGGGGTAAAAAACTGACAATAAATGTAGCACTGGAGAACGAACAGATGGTTAGATGGATCTGATATTTCGATAGCATGTAGATAGGGTGAAGGTGGTTCTAATGCCGTAGGTTTCAGTTAATAACTCATCAAAAAATAATTGACAGTGGCATATGGCTATGAAGGTGACCTGAAAATGTGTTTGAAAACAACAAAAGAGATAGGGGGCCAAAAATGGAAACCAGATCAAAACCGACATCAGCAAGTGACAGTCACTGGTAAAGAAGTTTAATAGGGGGCCAAAAATGGGTCTGACGCCGAAAATGGAGATAAGACACAATTTACGGGAGAAAGAAATTCACCAATGCACCAAGGGTCCACTAGATTTGTCTAACTGGGCTCTGAATATCATGTTGAAAGATAAGAGAAACAAAAGGTATATAATGATATCAATGTACTAACACTACATAGTGGTCAGTGGAGCTCAGTTATATATACAAAGATTAACACGGGGCTATATTTACTATATTTACATGATATACAGACAGTACAGCCACACCTACCCTATTTACATTCTAACACCCTTCTTCAGATGTCATAATAAATACTCAAGTCTGTCACAGATTATAAGTCACTTTGAAATAGAATTTTGTCCCAAATTAGAAGTCATTTTAGAATATCAATGAAATATTAATGTTTCTTTTCCTACCATACCCTTTACTATTTATTACTCTCTTCTTCCACTTTTAATTTCTCTTTCTCATACCATTAATGAAGGATAATTTTGTAAAGTAACTCATAATTTCCCTTTCCCATACAAAATTAGCTACATTTCATAATTTGTGTGAAATTGCCAGAGTGACTTATAATTTGGGACAAAGGGGGTACTACATAATAGAAAAAGGCTGCACATACAAATTGTACACAATTTAACATGGATCGGCTCAACGTCCTACACCCATGGATGAAAATGGATCAAGTATTCTATAAAAATAAAATAAAAAAGGGCGTGTGAATGTTTATGGAACTCTCAATCTCCTTTATCTAAGAACTACCTTACCACACTACCACTAGTCCTAGATGGCTAGATATATGCAAAAACCTACAAGGGTTATATAACCTTATGAACAATCTTTCTCACGCTCTTATCCTCGTTCTCATATCTCTAACAATTCCCTGATATGCAAATTCATAGCCTACAATACTTTGGTTGGCAAGGCACCATTTTTACACTCTTTATGACTTCACTAGTCTCTTTTAAAAGTATATAGTTCACATAACTCAAACATACCATGCTATGAGTTACAAATTGAATGTATTAACAGAATAGGAAATTGTGAATAACTAATAAAAACAAGAATTCAGGGCAAAACCAACAAATACACTTTGAGAATTAAGATCATCATTACATTCATTTACTCAAAAAGACAAGTTAAGTGAGAAAAACAATGGAAGAGTCAACTAAATATCTACCTCCTTTGGCAGTGTACTTAATAGGGATATGAGTTCTGCTGGGTGGTCCTCTCCATCTCCACCTGCTCGAACTTTTCCAGGAGTTGCATCCAGAATCCAAGCCTTCAAATAGCATAGGAATATGAGAGTATGGTCTAGTATAGAAAATAAGAACACATAAAGTATAATCATAATCTGATAGAAACTGGTAACAATCATAAAAAAATATAAAGGAAATAACTGACTTTTATTGAACAACTTTGGTTACTTTGGACAGAATTTAGATTGCAGCAAGAAATCTAGCTTACAGAATTATAAGAAAGAAAACAAAGGAAAATTAAGATAGACGCTTCCCATCCAAGAAATTTGAGATTCTTTGGTCTCTCCCTTCCAAGAATTCGAGAGTTTGGTCTCTCCCAATCAATATCCAGTCCCAAAATAAAATGCCTACCGACATTTCCTTCCATTTCCCTATTTATTAAATAATTGTCAACAACATAACTGCTGCCTAATACATAATTGCTGCTTAATAATATAATAATTGCGTGTCAACTTAGAATTTTAAGGGCTTTTTTGAACATTTTTAACTCATTCTGAAGTGTGGCGCTGTAGAAGCTGCAACATCTATTATTTTGGCCGCCACACTGCACCGCTATATCCCATTATTGAGAACACTGGTCAGAATTAAACGACATCAAATTGGAATAATCCTATGACCCCCCCAAGTCGCATAACATCCAACGTCAGCACGTGCCCCATGTATGTGCATCCTCTGCACATTTTCCAGACATCAGTGAGTGTACAGAATGGTTCCTTCCGGCCACCATATTCTTCAGGCACCTTTTCTGGCTATTCTGTCATACTTTTCAAACCTTGCCACACAATGAAACTTAACCAGTAATTTGTATACGCGCTGTAAGCTTCCACCACAGGCCCAGCTGCACTGACCCCTGGACGACATCACCCTCTGACACTATGTCAGCAAGGACACACTATTACCTTCATTCTCACACAATGCAGTAACCAGACATGAATTTAGTTTATTTTGTCCTTTGCCTACATTTCTGCTTCTTAGGCATGTATTTTGAAGTATTAAGATGATTAACGGCAATATACTCTCAGACATATATTATGAGGTACTAGGGTGATTAAGGAAAACCATTTTTCCTATATCCTGCATATCATCACCCTAAAAGTTTTATTAAACCTTGCAGAGTGCACAGTATTTAAAATAGCAAGAGAGAAAAATTGTCCCTCAAATCACATATTTTTAACAAAAAGATCAAAAGAGTTTAAAGTTCATCCAAAATCAGTCCAGCAAAAGCAAACAACGACTAAATCTGGGCTTACTCTGACTGGCCTAGCAAGAGGTTTTGCAGCTTGGTCCACCATGCTCAAAACAACTGAACATACAGAACGAAGTAAGTAAAACAACTGAACATACAGAACGAAGTAAGTAAAAATGACTTACAGATCCATTGAAAAAAGAAAAAAGTAATACACAATAACTAACCTTTCCCCCCAAAACTATGACCAACTAACACACGAGGTGTTATTCTTAGTTCCCGGACCTAACAAGAGAGAGGATGATGTTACAAGAAACAGAAAATAATTTACATGTGCACATAATATAAATTTAATCAGATCTCTTTAACTAAATCTTTTAAGTGCAGCAAATAAGTTTGATTAACCATTACATGGAAAACACAAAAGATTCTCGTTCGTTGATATCATTTAACATTTCACATCAAAGAAAGGATAATGTATTGCAACAAAAAATCAAGGGAAATAAAGTGCCAAGCAAAAGATAATTGAGGTATTCACCCAGTCTAGATGTAGACCATAACTCATGAAAGACATCCAAATGGTTGAGCACTGGATGTTCCATCTCATGGAACCACCAAGGTTTAAATTCAACCAGGAGAGCATGGCATTAAAGTCATATAGACCCCTGCCCCATTCTATATCACACTCACCATATAAATATGATTTGTGAAACATGTTAAAAACACATACCAGTTTCAAAACATCAAGAGCAGCAGAGGCAACAGTATGGGGATCTCTCTTCTTGATTGATGCTGAATCGCCATGACATCGCAAATCTACTAAAAGAAACTGTCAATACAAACACATGAAACAAACAGGAATCAGATTGATTTACATCTAGAATGTTCTTACATTGCAATCCCGAAGATCATAATTTGTGATGCCTGGAAAAGAAAATGTTGCCTAATAGTAGAGTTTAATAATTCAATCCATACTTATTATATTTATTCCATCATCAATAAACAAGAAGGTGATCATCTTTGTTGCAACTAAGGTTTTCACTTCATAAAATATTTTAAATTTTCAAAATCATGGAAATGCATGGTTCACTAATAGTGTGAATATCTCTAGAGTGTTAGCAGATGAAATTAAATGCATACTAAAATCATATAGTATATTTATATGGAAAGTATGATATAACAAAACTTGGCACAAAAGTGTACATAAACATACCTGCCACATAGGAAACTCTCTTGTCAGTCTTTTTGCAAAAGTTCCTGAAATATCATTTTTTTTCAACAATGAATTATAAAACAAATAACTTATTCTTCCCATTTAAATTTTCTTGACAAACTATGCAAAAATATCTAACCCAAACATTTGGCACCAAATGAAAACTACAACAAAAGAAGAAATTGAAAAAAACAAAATTAAAGGTTTAACATCATCGATAAAGGAGGCCAGGTTTATAAATGCTTTCAACATGTTCAAACACTCATCATCAGGTTTCCAGTAAAAAAATAAATTCTTATCGGCTTGGTGGGTACCAAACACAGCTGGGAAACCTCACGGATGCTTGGGGATGTCATTTTGTCCCCTTACATCCACACACACACACACATATATATAGGAGTCATATCAAGTGAGTGGGCATATCAATTAAATTTCGGTTATTATATTTCATCAGTAAAACATGAAACCTTGGAAATAGAACCATTAGCCAAGGTCAAACTCTCCAATGGGTTGAATGTCCACTGACAATGAAATCCTTTAAAATTAAGTTGTGCTTTTAGCCCATTAGGAATCCTAGAAAAACATCAACTTATTGAGATTTAATAAACTCCTTTTTTCACTTGAATCCCTATAATTTCAATACCACAAATGTCATCCTTCAATATTGCATTTCAACGCAATGTGGCCCTTCCAAATATTATAGATGAACGGCCACACCAGCAATGAAAAAAGATATTTAATTAACAACAACAACAATAACAATAAAACTAAAATGATATAGAAGTGGAACCGTGCATTTCGAACTGGAAATATAAGAACCAAAATAATTGAACTTTTTGATTTAACAGCAACACATCCATTTTCATCATTGAAAATCCAACGATAAAATCAGTAAAATGTTGATCAATTTTCACCTGACTAGGAAAGCAAGACTTTTAAATGCTTGATCACATAGTAACTATTAATATTGCAGACTTCCCTACAAGAACAAAGGTATTCTAAAATTCTGTGAGTTTTGAGAACACACAGAATAGAAGTTTGATCAGGTGGAATACATTGCTGCAACACGACAATCGTGCACATTATACATAAACAGTAGGACTCACCCCAGTTTTTCCTACACCCAAGGATACCGTGCAAAAAGACAGCTGTTGGTGTTTCGGGTAGAGATCTGTCCATAACAGAACTCCACTTCACCTGTATACCAAATAATTGACGTATATTAGTCTATTGAAATGTTCATAGGGTTCCAGATCTATATTTTACAAACTTTTAACTCAATCTCCACATACAGTTTCAAACCTATTTGTTATGATTTATGAAGCCTTTTGAACAACTAATGGCTTGGATTATTTTAACAAGTATATATCATATACATTTCAGTATTTAATATTACTAAACTGTCTCGGTTTAAAATCAGACATCTCAATTCATCCTAAACCAGCAGGGTATGAGTGACGTGAAGGCCGACAAGAGTAGATATTTTTCGATTCTCAACAAAGAACAACTAAACAAGATATGAATTTAAAAATGAATACAACACTCACAAGCCTGCGTAATGGACTAAATGTAAATAATACATCTAGAAAATGAGAAGATTAATCATCTGAAAAGTACAGACAAATTTGTGCAAGATAAAATAGAGAAACAAGAAACAAACAATACTTACAAGTGCCCCTTGAACCAAATCATATGCCTGAGACAAAAAAAATAAACAAAAAGATCTCAGTTGTAATAAACATGGACAAAATTAAATAATTCATTTGTAAAACTTCAAACTAAAGAATAAGACATATTCTATCACGAGTTTAATCAGTATACTTTGTCAATGTACAATTATTTTACAAGTGTATGTGCTGCCACGCCAAATAATTAATATGACAGCTCATGTGTTTTCATATTCATTAATTGACATGACAACACATATTATATGTGTAAAATCATTGTGTACTGACATAGTATACTAATTAAATTCTTAGTAATTCATGATTAGCATACTAAAATAAATGAATCATAAAGGTGCATGCAATGAGCAATGAAGATTACCAAAATGCTAGAAGAGCTAGCAACATCATGTCCAACAGTATCGCGTACTAACGCCATTGATATCGTCCTATCTTTAACTTCACGTCTAGAGTGACTAAGATCCAATCGAGATACATTGAAATCCTCGTTCTACATTAAGAAACTAATAAATCAATGCATAATTCGCGAGGTTCAAAGCATCAGCATCTAACAATACTGTAACTGACTAATAAAACAGTAAAAGAATACAAATTTCAAAGCCTCGAACGGAAAATCTAGCATCATCGTGATCATGTAAACTGATTCAAGAACTGAAATAGTTGAAATTACCAAAGCGAAGCATAAGAAGAGGTTAAGAATGGAGACCTGAGGGAAGCGAAGAAAGCGAGGTGTTGTAGCGTTGTGTGAATTGGAGAGAAACGTTGAATTCCGATGCGACGAGTTAACGGCGGTGAAGCAGGTGGAAGAATTGGTGAATAACGGCATGACGGAGGGAAATAGAGATGCCGGTGAATGCTGTTGGTGTCTCCGTCCGAATCTCCTGACGGAGAAAGAGAGGAGCCGCCAAATATATAGCTTCAACGCTTTTTCTCTCTCTCTCTAAAGACACGCTTTTTCTTTAAATAAAAAAAATCGTGGAAAATATTTTTTAATTTAATTGCTTTGCTTTAATTTTTTTTGTGACAGTTGGTATTTGTGACCGTGAATTGCCAACGCCCAACTGTATCAACTGGTGCCACGTCCTTTAACACGTGCTGTGATCCTGGTTTCTCTGAATTTTTTTTTTATGAAATGGTTTCTTCCAATTTAGAGTAGTCGTGTAAAAAAAAAGTAGTTGCAGTTGACTTGATAAAAAAAAAAGTAATCGTGGTTGATCGATGAAAACTCGTTAAGCTTTGTTTATGAAACAAATAGAACTTGAGCTGAAAATTAAGTTCGTTAAATAAATGAGTCGAACTTAAACTATATATAGTTCGACTCAGTTGGTTCATGAGCTGACTCGATAACATACATATATGTTAGTTTAGTAAAAATTAATGAAGTGCAAACTTAAATATTAAAAGATAAAATATCTAATTTATTACAAGCTTCCTCTCATATTTAAGTGCTTGTTTTTATAGGAAATATTACTAATTTAATTAACAATTAACAATAATTATAAGAAAAGAGAGAAAATAATTAACAATTAACGATAATTATAAGAAATGAGAGAGAGAAAAAAGGCTAACAATATACAAGTGCAGGATTACGATTTTTTTTTTTTTGACAAATGTGCAGGATTAGGATTTTAACCACACATATGTATACTTTGCGGAAGAAAAAATGCATATTTCATCCCCGGTTTCTTAACTTAATTGATTGTCTGAAAATAGTCTCTTAAATATAATTTGTTTCAATTTAGTCTCCTAAGTTTTTTTCCGTTACATGTTTTAGTCCTTTTTATTAGTTTCTCTCAATAAACGTTAAGTTATTTTTTTCCCATTTTTCTTCATCTTCTTCCCTTATTTCTTCATCATCTTCAACAACAACTTCATCTACCTCAAACCCATAAAATTCAACAACAACATATCATCAATTATAATTTTTCCCTA
>Ga0315913_1002306_pt1 | contig 22247 bp, 10 predicted proteins | sample MpolsnodulesMG_FD_207736 | JGI IMG/M metagenome (GOLD analysis project Ga0315913, IMG submission 207736) | Medicago polymorpha root nodule microbial communities from Los Angeles, California, United States - small nodules | ecosystem: Host-associated > Plants > Roots > Nodule | place: USA... | reverse complement strand
CAAATAATATCTTTGGAGAGCATTACAACCATCATTTATTATCCCTTGAACGGTGCGGTGCCCAAACCTGAATCCCACCAAAAAAATTAATGAGAGAAGTCACAAAAGGTTAAATTTCAAATCATATAATTCGCAATAGCAACACATATTTGAAACTTTATACGCGGAGATCTTATCAAATTGTCACATGGAATTTATTCAACCATAACATATAAAAGAATTGCACAATCACATTACTTTTTTTTCATATTGCCAGGTGCCAGTTTTTGTAATTCAAATTGAAAGCAACAGACTAACATGGAAAAGAAAATCACAATTTCCGTACTAGAAAACATATACAATGAGAGTCAGCATATCATATGAGAGATGCAATGATGGTTCAAAATCATTTCATGCTATTGTAAATTCAACATAGAAAAGCCTTTATGGACACATAATTTCATGATCCTCTTAATATGCGAGGAACATGAAATTTTTTGTAAAGACTAATGGGAAAATACCTGACAAAGTCTCCTTTCAGAGCAGGAGTTCCTGAATACTGGATACTTATATCGTCCCCATGATTAGCCCACACTGATCACAAAATCAGTTACAAATTGAATCAAAGGTTTCAAGAGAGACAAACAATGAAAACTTGAAAATAACTACATATTACAACATATATATCTATATTTCAAATCACATAATCTGAAAAGTAATAATAAACTTACAGATCTTAAAGCGTTCATCAAGATTTGAATGTGAACTAATGGTTTCTTCAGCACCAAAGACACCAAGCCTTCTAAGTTGGTACTCTAACATATTGCGGCCTATCATGCTCTACACATGTATTTTAACATTAGTAAGCTGAAAAATGATGCCCAGAACAGATAAAAACAAAAGATAGTGTTCCTTATAGAGGGACTAAGAAATGTTTTCCCTTAATTCGGGATGGCACAGAACACTTCAATAATAGAAACCAACCAACCTGAGTTACATTTGTACGGTCTAGACAGATAAAATGATGCCCAGAACAGATAAAAACAAAAGATAGTGTTCCTTATAGAGGGACTAAGAAATGTTTTCCATTAATTCGGGATGGCACAGAACACTTCAATAATAGAAACCAACCAACCTGAGTTACATTTGTACGGTCTAGACAATCAATACAGTTGGTCCTAACAACTCCAAGTTGCTCCTTCATTTTCTCTCCCTTTTCATTCAACAGAAGATATCTACAATTGCATAACAAATAGCAACTCGGGTCATATATATTTATTTTTTTAAAGAAGCGCTTTGGTAACGCAAAATTTTATTATAAAACAGGATAATAAGGTGAATGTCTTTTTAAGACAGATCATGACATCGTGCTGGAAAATTGTCAATGATAATATAGCAGATAGGTCCAAATTAAGCAACATAAACAAACATAGTAATATAACTTATTAGAATTTGTTAGCAAATCAGTAGTTTAAAAATAGCTCCCAGCTTCAATGACACCAATAAATGTCAATGTTTCAAACTACTAAACAATTCTCGAGAAAGTAGATATCGAATAGCTTAACTAAAAAAATTCCATACCCGTTTCTCTCAAGAAAATCTGATATTTGATCGTAAAGCATTGATAGACGTTCAAAATGAACATGTCCACAGATATGATGGAAATCAAAGTGAACGTATCTGCAAAGAAAAATTAAGCACACATGAGCAATCCCCAAAAAAACTGAAAAGAATCCATGCATATCAATATAATCAATCTAAAAGTTAATTGAAAGAGACTTCTACCTTACATCGTCACTAGCCACATGTTGCATTGTACTGCCAAATTTTTCACATAGCCGTCCTTCACCTCCATGCTGATAAAATACAAAGGAGAAAGAAGACCACTCAAATAGATGCATGCCGATACATAACAATTCCATGCACATTTTAAGTTGCATGCATTCTTTACAGTTGTCACTTGTCAATGAAATTTACTATGCAATTACATAGACTAGTATCATTTAGTAAAATCCCCAACCAATATACAAGCATTCTCAGTTTGTAATACAATGGAAGTGTATTCACCTTGTTAACAAGATCAACAGCCAACACTGCTCCATATTTTTTTCTCAAATCTAATATATGCCTCTCCAGGACTCGTGGCTGCATCTCAAGCAATGAAATGGAAGTGAAATACACAAAATATGTTAAAAAACCACAGAAATATAACAATCAACAAACACTTACAGCTTCCTCGAGTTTCAATAACTCAAACTTCGGTTTATATGTTAAGTCAACAATTTGCTGCCAGAGCAGTGGAATCGAACCACGAATCTGCAAAAGCTCAACCATGATGTTTTCTAATTGATACGAAATGAAATAAAAGTTTAATTGACACTATATTTTGGTACAAACACAGTTAACATTCATCCCAAAAATCAGAATTTGAGCATCCTAGCCCCTCCTTGTTTGGCTTGATTGTTTAATCATATAATAGCAAGAATCCCCTATTTGCACTATAATATAAGAGAGTTGTAGTGATATTCACGAAAAACCTGGAAATACTAGTTTACATTCAACTATCACTATTAGTATTGCTACATTCAAACCAAATAAGAGTCCAGCTCAGCATTTTTTAATATAGAAGTCCTATATCCTAATAGGTACAACAAATCTTATCAGAGGGTCCATGTCTCAAAATTAAAAAAAAAAAACCAAAATAGTTGAAGGTTAAGCTATTTTTGTATCAACCTTAAAGCTACCAATATTGCATGTGAGAATACTTTGGCTTAGAAGTTTAAGAGTAACCTTTTCAGTTCAACATCAACCCATCTTGAAACTGGAAAATCAAATTAACAATAATAAAAGTAACTTAATATAACAAAAAAAAAATGGAATGAACAAAAATATGATGATTTGTAGCAAAATATAATTTTTTTACTAAATGCAAAAGATTTTAGTCAGGAATTTAGTTTTGTTATTTTTCCCAACCGGAAAGCTAATATAAATTTGAACAGTTAATGATGCCAGTATCAAAATCTAGCAAGGATCAATGGTCATGTTTGGTAGAGTTTGTATTTAAACAAACATGGAATAGCAGATAAAAAGAGATAGGATGACTTCCAGGTAGTTATATAGTAAGTTGCACACAAGAGATCAAGAGAAAGTAGGTAGAATTAAAACAATTATTTCCCAATGAAAAAAGCAAGTGACAGAAAAATAGAGTTGAAAAGAAAAGGCAATTGCTTTCTGTATCATTATATGGAAAGCTGCTCCAGGTATTATTGGCAATGAAACAAAAATGTTCTTTTCTGTCTGCGAGACTGTGACAATGCTTTTGCACCAGCATCATTAAACATGAACTTTATTTTTGAATAATTTGCTAATAGCAAGATGAAAATTGCAACTAATATTCATATTACTTCCATGCCTACTACTACCAAAGTATATTAGTTTCTCACTTCCTATAGTCTTTCTCTTCTAGTTCCTGGTCACATTATCACCAAAAAGAGCCTAAATACGTATATACAATTGGAAGGATATCAAAGCATCGTTTACAAAATATTAAACACTTCTTAGTTCGTCATTTGTCAGCCCCCAAAAATTTGGCTTCTTCAAAGTTCAACACCGTTAATTGCACGGTCCAAAAATACCAAAAATAGGTATAGACAATTAAGAACTTTTTAAATATATTAGACATAAAAAACTGAAGTCAATTTTCCAACTTCTAAGAAAAATAATTTAGTTAAATATCATTGGTTCATTAATTATGCAGTTGCTTATAAGTGTACAAGATAATGTCCATCTTATTTCAAAATAATGACAACTCTTTAGGATGATTAGGACTGCTGCTCTGATTTAAGTCAACAGAACACACATATCTTGCATGACAAGCCCATCATTGTAATTCTTAGAATAATCGATTTGTGGTCGCAGAAAGTAATACCTGAACAAATGAAGCAGTATAACCATTGAACTGCATAAGTTGTTCAGTTTCCACAAAATTGGCAACATATCCATCTGGATCAGCTCCTCTTCTCCACATTCGAGTTCCTTTCAAGGAATAAAATTTCATTTGTACTATCAGCCAACCAATCAGTAAAAGATTATGATTGCTTTCTTTAAGTAGTCATAAATTTCAACCCCATATTCTCTCATACAAAATTACTTCAAATTATATATTCTAAAAATAATTTTAAACCTCAAACATGACAAATTCAAACCCTAACATGAAAACAAAGGAAACAATATATCTTTTAATATCTTTTTCTTAAGGTGCAATTTAGATCTGTATATGCTCCTAACAGACAACTACAAGGTGATGTAAAAATCCTCGGAACCTTCAATGATTACTTTCAATATCACCGCATTAATTTCACTAAGTTCATGGCCTACAGGATATTGATTCTTTGAATGGTAAGGAGCAAATGATATCTGTAAGTGCACAGTCAAGCTAGAAACAAAAGATTTTTTTGGTTGGACAGAAATAAATATATGTTCATCCAAAAGTTTAAAATACCGTTTCTTCTTGTGCATCTCCTCGCAATCAAAGTGACATCAATAATATCTTTCCCAATAGCTGCTTGAAAGTAATGAAAACCTGATATCTTGCTAAGGATAACATTGAAAAAGAAATGGTTATGTGCTCACAAAACATTACACAAAAACTTATACGAACCCCAAAAGTATGCATTAGTTATAAGAAAATCCATAAAATGATGACCTATCATTGAAATGATCAAATAAGGATACTGCCTTGGACTACAGGGAGTAAGTATGGGTCAAGCTGGCAAGCAGAGAATCACAAATTTATTAGTTAGTACTATAAAAATGTGGAAGTCATGAAGAAATTGAACAAGTGAAAAAACTGCCATAAACCTACCTTGTTATCTATGAGCACTTCTAACATATAATTGTTCCATAGAAATCGAGGTTCTGCCTGTAATCAAAAATTTGGTAGCATAAGCAGAATAAGAGCAGGGGAAAATCAAAAACTACAGAAGGAATCAATTCGGAGTGGACATAATCTCCTAAACATGAGGAGTGTCGCTTAGGAATGGTATCGAGAAGAAACTGTGATTCTTTTTTCTCTACCAGAGTCAGCACATGTGGGTATATCAGTGTAACGGCAATATTCTATAAATATCAGTAAGAGTATGTTTATGTTATTGCCATATGTGGCTAATAATTGTGTTAACACAAAATATGCTGAATCAACATATTATGATTTAGTTTGGTAAAAAAAAAAAATATTATGATTTAGTTACCTTGAGCTTCTCAAGGCTCGACTTCCCCATATGTTAACTGTTACTGAGTGTTTCAGTGAATTATTTCATCAATTTCACACAACAGAGAGTCTTGGACTTCTCTCTCTTTGGTTTATCATTTCCTCTCTCTTTCCTATATGCTTCCCTTTACTTTCTTTCAACTAACATGGTTTAACACAATAAAAGAAAATCTCTAAACTAGGAGGGCAATGGCAAAACAAAAGGCAATAGATACCTGTCTCCAAAGAGGAAGCAATCTAGATTCATCGCCCAGGTCATTCAACCGCTGGGCACTGCAAAACATGATAATTTTATTGTATTAATAAATACAAATTTACATTTTATTTTAACCCTCCATAAATTATGTGCTTTATGGGGGGCTGTAAATATCCTACTCCCAAAAAACAAGTGATAGTATATTACAAATATTTTTTGTACAGAGTTTTTTATTGATAGATAGATTGATAGTGATCTAATCTTGTCTTATTAAAAAACTTACCAAAATAATTTTGTCTTGGAATGGTAAGGCAACATAAAGCATTATTTATAGGATTTAATTTATATATGTGATAACTATTTTTGCTAGAAGGAACATTTACATGGTAATGCTTTATTTACGTAGCTTGCACTCAATTTTCATTCAGGATAAAAAAAACAAGCCAACTATTCTAAGATAATATTAATGTCACTATTATCACTAAACTAATGCCTTTTAATTTAACCAAGGTTACAATGACCTGCAGCTCTGAAAAAGTCAGATTGCAGAAGTTCCTTCTTCAGATTCATTTTAAAAAAAATCAATAGAACTGTATATTAAAATAAGTTCCTATCCTAGATATCAGCTGCGTAGAGGTTTGCAACCAATGGCAAAACGTACTTAAAGTATCTCATATTCACCCTTCCTATGCAATGATTATTGATATCTTTCAACATGTAGTATGAAAGATTATTTTTCAGAAGCCCTCAAACATATATTATTGATACTCTGGACATAAATGTCAAAGTGAAGTTATGTCATCCTAGGTGCCATGCTAAAAGTTCTACACACTACAATACATAAATAGGGAGGTGGGAACTGCATTTTATGTAGGTTTACAGGCTGCATGATTGCACCTACCAATTAAACTGAGATTGTATGGGTAGTTTCTTCTCTGTATATTCATACATGTATGTAAATAAGTAAGGCAGTGAATTTTAGAATCCAAATAGAACCATAACATATTCTAGAGACATAAAAATGAAAGACTACGAGGAATATTGAAAGAAGTTCACCTCAGAGTCAAATTAGTTTCATATGAGAAGAACAGACCAGTAGTTTTCTCAGCAACATTTAGTAGCCCAGAAAATTCCAACTCCGCCTTCTTCTGCCAAATATGGTGCAGCAATTATGAGTTCCAAATTGGAAGTATACATGGAAGCAAATAGGAAACAGGTGGAGCTGTAGCAAATATACCTGTTCGGCAGGGGTACTTTTAAGTGAATGATCACATGGAAAAACCTTCATGGATGAAATTTTGAAAATTGGATGCCCCAGGTAAGATCCAGCACATTCACGCTCAGTTATGACCATCAAATATGATCCTAAGGGCACAGTAAAACTTAGCAACATCAAAATAATTGCCCAAATTGAACTATGCTTTTCAAATAATGTATTATCTGGTATTTAAAAGGAAATCAATTATGTAAACAAGATTGAGAAAATAGGATACCAATATCAAAATCACTATTGTAAGCAATTAATAAAAAGGGTAGTAAGGACCTGCTTCTTAAGCCATAAACATAAATGAACTAAAAGAAATCTATATAAATGCAAAGCTAGCATGATCATTAAACCATGTGCCAGTTCTTACAAAAATAAATTAAGAAATAAAAAAAACCATTTGTTTTCCTTAGCCCATATGGCACCAAACATCATTGATATTTTATTCATTTCTTGCTTCCATTTGTGTGCCAAAATCAATGACCATTTATCATTAGTCGAACATCCCAATTGCTAACTTCAATCACCCCGCCCACACAACTAAAAAATAAAAAATGTGTAATCTAATCATCTGACATTGTTACACAATCATATAGATCAAGATGAACATCGACCTTGCCGATAAAGAGGAAATTAAAACTTAGAAAGAAACACAAACATACAGTAGCCACTTCATGTAAAATTTCATTAAAGCAAAACATGGCCATGTCTCTCTTAAGATTGCTCACCAGCCAAAAGCCTCAATATTCCAACAACACCGAAAATCGTATAAATCTTCGGAACTCGAACAGTGGTGCATTCTGGAACCTCATCTGTCAAAGCAAAACAACCCAAGATCAAAATTTATAAAACGGAAAGAAAAAAAAATCAAATGATTGATGGATCTTTTGTAGATGAATTACATAAAAAGCACTACACGAAGACAAATCAATTGAATCAACTAACCGATGAGTTTCATGGATCCATCAACTCGACTAACAGCCAAAGAAGAACCAGAAGATCCATCCGTTGGCTCAATCACATACTGATCAGGAAATTCCCATAATCGCATACGCGTGTACAGCTTCTGCACAGAATCTGCTCTCTCCATCATTATTGAAACTCCAACTCACTGAAAACATCAAACACAATACATTCAAATTCACAATTCAAATTCAAACTAAACTCTATTCACAATTAATCATCAAGGATTCAAATCTCAATTCACCGCTTAAGCTAGCTACAAATCATTCAAATCCAGTCTAATTTGATCAATATTCATTCAAATTAACAATTCGAACTAAACTACATTCACGATCAATTATCAAAGATTAAAATCCCATTTTACCGCTTAACCTTCCTACAATTTCACAAATCAACCGAAGCAATAACACTAACTTCAAATCATTCAAATAATTCAAATCCAGCTTAATTCGATCACTATTGATTCAAATTCGAACTAAACCAAATTCACGATCAATCATCAACGATTCAAATCTCAATTCACCATTTAACCTTTCTACAATTTCATAGATCAATCAAAGCAATAATCCGAAGTTCAAATCATTCAAATCAAGCATTAATTGATCTAAAAGGAAGAGAAAAACTAATTTCCCGCTAAAACCGTTGAAGCTAGTTATAGAAATTTTCTCACACTTTCTCAGGAAAGAAAATGAAGAAGAGAAAGAGAAGAAAATGTACCTGAATGAAAATTAAGATCCAAATGCGAATTCGCGTTTAGAATGATAAAATAATATTCATTTTAGTTTTAAGCTAAAGTTAAGAGCGTGTTTGGAATGTTCGTCAATGATGCGTGATGTGGACAAAATCGCTGGTTCGTATTCGTGGTGTTCCAAATGAGGCTTTAGTGTGAAGTGACTTACCGGTTCTGCTTAAACGGTGCCGAGGGGGGTGTGTTAACGACACACGTGGGGGTGGATTAGAGGTTTATGTGAGCGGGACCTACTACTATGGAGAGCCTTATGACATGGTCAATAGAGGAGCAACGTGTGGGATTGTATCTACCGTTGGATGTGAATACTGAAGTGAAATTGATGGTTAGAAATATGGTGGGGTCTTGAAATTTTGGATGTCTGAAATCAATTTCAAGCTTTGGATTGGAGAATTTTGTCCTCTTAATTCAAATAGAGATAAAGATATATAAATATTTTTTTGAAGTATAAAGATAAAAAATAAATATGATGTCACATTATTATCGAAAAAATGCATGTGCATATGGGAAAAGATTATCTCTATTTACTTAAAACAAATGGATAATGCAATTTGGTGGGAGATAGACATACAAAAATATATAGTGAGTTCCACCACTATTAACTTTTTTAAACTTAAATGTGTTTTTATCTCTCCAAATAGAATAAATGAAAAATAGATTAAATGGAGAGGATTTTAACCCGCCACATATGATATTTGTGTTTTGTTGCTCAACTAACACAGATGATTTGCTAAATTAAAAAGAATTAAATGAACATATGATCCTCCAATTTTTTAATAAATTAAAATTTTGGTCTTCCTATTATAAAAATGAACTTTTTGGTTTTTAATGTCAATTTTTCCTGAGTATTTCCCCAACTCTGTTTTTAAATCAATTTTTTTTAATAAAATATATATATATGTAATATGCATGTTGTTATTAATTTGTTTTATTCAATAATCATCACTTTATAACATATTTTAATTTTTTAAATAATATATAAGTTAAAGATGTGATGAAAAATACTAAAGTACAATTTTATAAAACATTTTGATTATTAAACTAATATTTTAACTATTGAAATGATAGTTTATCATCAAGGTAATATATGTAATTATTAAAATAATAAGAAATACTATTTTGTAAATGTTCTAATTATTAAATTATTTTATCTATTGAATTAAAGGTCAAAAGCACTATGTGCTCCTTTAAGTTTAACGTTTATATCGAATTAGTCCTTTTAGTTTTTTAGTTTTAAATTGGTCATTTATGTTAGTAAAAGTGTGCTCGTAGTCCTTTAAGGCATAAAATATATGCACCATTACCCTCTCTTTCCATCAAACTCAGTTAAAAAAACATTTATGTTTATGTTAGTAAAACTTGGCAAGTCTAAATTAATCTCCCTCAGAATTAGGGTTCATATATGTATTGTTCAAGCTTAGTTTGAAACAAAAATCAATCGATTACTTGATTTATAATGTTGTTGATGAAATAGTTATCTGTAAAATTAGGATTGAATTGGCAAACAATAAGTAGAAAATATATATAAGTAATTATATTTTATGTCAATGTTAAATGGTCATGTAAACACTTTTCAAGAAAGTTGTATGAAAAAAGGGATCAAATTGTTAGAAAAAAATAATTAAAGGACTAATTTGTCCACTTTTACTAACATAAAATACCAATATAAAATTATAAAAACTAAAACAATTAATATGGTATAAATGTTAAATTTAAAGGACCCTAAGATATATTTTGGTGACAATTCAGTCATTTTTACTCCACAGGCGGTACAAGGGAACCAAAATCTAGTCGGTGTTGTTAACCAAAGCCAACTGATTATTGCATCCGTAGGACTCTAATAGGTTTAGTCGATTCGTATAAAACATGTACCTTGTACTCCTCATAGTTTTAAAACTCGGCTCGGTCATCGACTCGACAGAGGTACTGGGTCACTAGATCAATGGTCGAATCACCGAGTCACTGGTTGAACCGCATGACTGAATCGGATTAAACCGGATAGCTCGGTTAAATGACTCCATCTTAAGATTAAATTTTTATTGGTATTTAGCTAGATTAAAATATATATTAAACTAAATTTATACTTTATAAAAAATTAATGTCAACTTGTAATTGTCAAAAATATAACATTGCCCTTTAAAAAAAATATAATTATTCAAAAAAACATAAATATATAAATTATTCAAAAATACATAAACAACATTGCTTTATATTGTTGACACAGGCTTAAAAAGCAATGTTCTTTTCTAATTGCAGGTTCTTGAAACATTAAAATTGGGCTTTATAGACAAGCCCATCATATACCACAAAGTGAAAACCCTAATCGTATATATAGCTATAACACATCACTGTAAACATTAGCACCGCATAGCAACAGTGTGCACCTTTTCTTTCTCCTTCTCTATTAATTCTTCTTGTTTGAGTAAATGAAGCTTTCAACGTAGAACTATATGGGAATTCTGATATGGATTTAGTTCCTTCTCTCTTTCCATTCGCTGCTTAAGACCGAAATCTGTTATCCTTTCTTCTTTCTTTTTCTGGTTTGTTTTTTAAGAATGCTAAGCAATGAACCGGACGGTTCTATAAACCGACCGAGTCACCAGTTTTTATTGATGAGAAGCTCGAACCGGATACCTCACTGGTTCCCGGTCTGATCGGTTGGACCGGCCAGTCCGTTCCGGTTTTTAAAACTATGGTACTCCTTATTCATAGCCTAGTATTTTTTCCACGGCTAACCCTATATATGGGCACCCAAAAATGAACAATATTTTTAACCGTACTCAGGGTCGTCTGAATCATTAGGTTAGTAAAGTCCTTATTTTAGGCCCCAAATTTTAACTTTTTAATCATCATATATTTTGTGATTCACACTCCTTAATTGTGGTTAATATTGCATTAGCATGTATGCATTCGTTGCAATACATAATGATTTTCTAAGATTACTTTTTGCAGTTTTCTTCCTTGACATTGCGATTCACAATCCTTTTTAAGGTTTAGGCATTGTATTTCTCTTCATGTCCCACTCTTCGTCTCAAAATTATCTGTGTTTAGCTTCATTATCTATTGAAATGAAATTTCAAATAAAATCGATTATGATAATGTGATAAACGATTTTGTGTCTCAAAAACCAGGAAAAATACAGATTACATAAAATATTCTTAAAAAATATTAATTTTATAAAAGCCCCACTATTAAAGTCTTCTTAGGCCTGGATATTGATTGAGACGACCCTGCCCAGACTAAGCTTCAAGTTGAACAGGTACATTGATGGGGTAAAACCGCAAGTGCATGGTTTACTGAAGTAGTAAAAAGAGAGTATCGTTCCAACAAGGAGTTGTTCAATTTGATTAACTTTTATTGATGATTAGAAAAGAGTTTAGTTGTAAAGATTGGATTTTTTAACGGTTGAAAATAATAATAAAAAGGCGCATTGGAATTATTGGTTCATCTTGGAGACAAACCCTTCACAAACCAAACCTTAAACCTAAACTTTATATTGGATGTACTTTCTAAAGACAAGTTTCTCTTAAGCCTATCATATCTCCTTTCGGTTTCAGTGAGTGTGTTCCTCTAACAACCACGCCTATTCTCATGGTTGATTGCTATTAGAATCCTTGAAGAACGAAACTTTATTTGTCTCAAGGTTTGCTAGACTATTCTCATGTTTCATAATCCTTGTCTAATTTCACTTGTTCCAATATCAAAACTTCTTCTTTCGATGCTTCGCTTTGATATTTGTGATGATGAATTAACAAGTATTAACCCTTCGTTGTCGCTTTATGAGTTTGATACTTGTTAATTCATTATAAAAACGGTGAAATTAGATTAGAAAGTAGATTTATATAAAATTAGGGTTCGAGGCTTGGTTTGATTAGGATTAGGTCATTAGACTCATCCAACAATCCCAAGACAAGAAGAGTCTACTCACTCACGTTCATTGTAGACATAAAAGAGAAGAAGAAGAAGAAGAATATAAAACAACAATAAAATAAAGGTGAACTTTTATTAAAGAAAACAATTGTCACTTATTATTTCCAAGAACAAAATGCTCTATTTATAGTCTAACATTGACTTGAGCCCCAAGATTTAAATCACTAAAGTGTTGCACAAGAAAACATGGGCTCTAGGTCAGAAATACTATAATAGGCAGCTTGTCAAAGAAGCAAAAGCAGCAAAAGGGCAATATGGGGCGCGCCTATGCTATATTTTGGCACAAGATCTTCCAATTCTTTGCACAAGATATTTTTGTATAAGATCTTCATATTTTTGGCATGAATCAACTCCAATTCTCTTTTCTTTTGCTCCAAGACTCAATCTTTTGAATATTTGTTCCTGAAATAAAATAACTTGCAATTGAAGTAAAATAGTTCTAAAAGAAATAAAAACATATTGAATCTAAATAAAATAAACTTAAATATTATATAAAAAAACACTAATAATTGACTTATTATTGACTCATCAAGGTACATATTCGTAAGATTCATTGTCATTATTTATACAGATTTAATTAGGAATTCACCACTCTTACTGAGTTGAGGATGACACTGATTTTAGGATAGAATATTTCATTTTCTTTCTTCTTTTGTACATATCGCCATAATAGTGTGTGAATATGAAGATAAATTTGACTTCCTCATTTCTTGATTATAATTTCGGATTTATATAGATTTGACATTAATCACTCTTACTTTGTTCCTAACATGATAATTAATTTATGGATAAAATGAAATTTACTTCAATTTTATATTTCCCAACATAAACCTTGCAGTAATCTGAATATTTAGGAAAATAGGCTAAGCCCAATTAAATTGTTTTTATGATATTTATCTGATTTTTCGATGGGTGAACCGTGATTGGTTTAACCAATTTTTTATTTATATTTTTTTATGCACTTCATTTATTTATTTTTTAATACTTTTTTATGTATCTATTTGTCATTTGATTCAACCATAGTTAAATCGATTGAACCAAGTGAATCAATGACCTGAAGGTCTTGCCGGTTCAACATCCACTATGGTTTATAAAACATCAGAATAGATATGACTAGAGGTAACCCCCGATATTTATGCAGAGATATTTTCCCTTGATTCTAGAGATCTTATTGTCTCTTGAGAGTTTATTTTTTTAATAATTAAAGGAGAGCTTGACGAGATCGTGGCTAAGGATGCAGCTATGAGAATGAATTCCTCCAATGTAGATGCAGTGAATGAAAACTTGTCTCCTGAGATGCCTGCAGAGAGAGCCATGGGTTTGTCCTAGTTGAAGAATTCAATTAAAGCATTGGTAAGTCTGCCTTGGTGTTTTTATCTGTAGGTATTTAGTTCTTCAACACCTCTTTTGTACAACAAATAATAATAATTTCCAACTTCCTCTTTGAGATTAAATCTTAGAGCATGTCTCTGACTGAATCAGGGGAGCCCTTACTAAAATAAATTTGGTATTTTCAATTTGCGGTCTGAAACAAACTGAGAATATTTTAAGTATATTAAAAATACACCGAAAAATATCTTTGTAAGCATAGATCAATTGGTACATTGTATTATATATGGAGGATCAGGATTGGAAATCAAACTTAATAGTGAATTTCTATCCAACAAACTACTTGAAAAAACACCAAAGAGTCATGTATTTTTCAGCAAAAATTAAGCTCACGAAAGGATAGCGAAGAAGGACGTGGCACAATTTGTTTGCCCATTTCTTCAGCCAAACAATGTGTATCATAATTGTTGATTCTTATGGGGAAATGTTAAGGGCACTCTTTAAAAACTTTAAAGGGTAAGTTTTACATGAAAAGTTATGTAATGAATGCATTGAAAATTGTAATAGTTGACTTTTTAAAAGAATAATTTTCAAATTTAGGATGCTTAAAGAGTGCTCCGGGGACATTCGTTAACAAGACTCATCCTTCTGAACTTATGATGCTTGAAATCAGTATTTCTATTTTTAGTTTAATCCAAGCATGTAACTGGCTTGCACTTCTAGACCGTAGATATATATAAAATAAAATAAAATGAAAATATCTACATCGATAGTATTTTGTTGTTGTGATCACATTGACTGTCTTTTGATTTAAAAAAGATAGTACATATGAAAATATCTTGATAAATTTGCAAGATCCCGAGCTGGAATGTCTTATGGATAATAGTTCATTCATATATACTACTCACTCCATTTCATAAAATGTAGTGTCCTGTTTAGATCAAGCATGGTTCTTAAAAATAAAAAATAAAAATAGTTTTATTGATTTTAATGATAAAATTAGTATTATTTATAAAAAATAATGTTCTTATTAATTGCAGTTTACTCGAATAATAGTAGAGAATAATAATAACAAATGCTGCATTGATTGTAGTTACTTGAGTGGTACTATGGTAGTAGAGAATAAAAATATCTCTCTCTCTCTCTCCAATTATTTGTTTTCCAAGTGTGAAGAACCATTTCACTTATTTGAGTTGCATATTATAGTTGGTAGGAAATTTGACATTCGCGGTGTGAAATGAGGTTCACTTAGCGAATTAAAGTTGATAGGCTCACTTAGTGAATTGGTCATCCTTTCTGCATTCTTTAATATCTTTCACTACAGATAAAATTAAAATTTGTCGAATTAGTAACTATGATCATGAGAAAAATAAGTAAAAAAAAGAGCAAAAAACAAAGATGAAGCACGAAAGTTTGGAACTCCCATGGCATTTGTAAGATGGAATAACTAAAGCTCAATTAGAGGATTGTCCATACTCTCGAGCTTCTAGTGACATGGTGATTCTCAATAATTCTCCCATGACATCACTAGAAGATCGCGAGTATGGAGCTCCCATGAGATCTTCCAGAAGGAATAATTGAAGCTCAATTGAAGGATTCTTGAGAATCACTACGTCACTAGAAGTTCTAGCACCAAGTTTAGCTAGAACATCTACACTTATATCACTTTCTCGAAAAGTATGCTAAAGTTGCATGATTCAATCCTTGACCAAGAATTGACAAATTATGTCAATACTAGACCGTTCTTTGAAACGTTGGTAAAGATTACCAACCACTTATATACCACCACTTTTGATATGGATTATGGAGTGTAACTTGAGTGGTTAGATTACGATAACCTAATAACATGTAACCCAATAGATCATGGATTTGCTATGATATCATCTTATTGTTTGGATTGGATCTATCTGATGCTTACAAAGGTGAGGAATGCTCCAATTACAAAGGCAATTAATTTTTTTTTTTAACAAGGTAAGCAAAATCTATTAAAGTACAAAAGTTGGGGTGTTTGCACTCATAATACATTACATAGTCCATTTAATACTTTATTATTGTTACATATTATTTCTTTTTACATAAAATATGTTATTCATTTATTTATTCAAATTGATAGATTAAATTGAAAACAATAAAATTTTGATGTATTTAAAATTAAAAGGGATGAATTTGTAAACAAATCCATAACATTCAAATTACCAGTATAAAAGAAAAAAGATTCTACAAAAGTAACAAAATTTAAGTGACCACAACACCTATGACTCAGGATATATAGCATTGAGGCTCAAGTAATTATTGCATGAATCAATAATGAGCTGAAGTTGATCCATGAATGTGAACGGAACAAACAACACACCAAGACGGTAAAGTCAAACTACGCAACACCAAGACAGAAAAATCAAACAACGCTGGACTCAGATAACGAAATATCAAAAAATGACTCGAACGACTCTGTCATCATCATGGTGAACTAAAAATGACTTAAACTACGAATAAGAGCTGAAGTAGATTATGAAGAAGAGAGATTAGAGAGAAGGTTCATCTAGAAAGTTTTTACATATTAATGCCCACCCATCATTAATGACACAAGTACCGATGATAATGACAAATGACTAGCTAGCTAGATTTGATATGTTATGGATAGATCTCAATTAGAGACCTTAAACCTAAAATTGGAGTAATTTTGTAGTCACTAAAACCAGCCGAAGAAATCAACTTAATCCATTCTTTCTCGTTTCTCTCTTTTCCTGTGAGTACTACCATCATCAACATATCAAAGAAGAGTTGTGTTTCAACTGATTCTTTAATGTTTCCCTTCTCACTTTCCAACACCATGTCTATCACAATCACTTTCCCTTGTTTACCTTTCTTTGCTATTGCATCCTTACAATTCTTTAATATTTTCACACATTCCTCGTCATTCCAATCATGCAATATCCACTGCAATTTTATTCAGACTTCGATTGAGTTACTAAAGAACATAGATAAAGAAAATAAGTAAAGTGAAAGTAAGACAAAATGAGGAGAGTATTATATGATACGCCAATTATTAGTATCACAAAATGGACAATAAATTTTTTTATCCTAAACTATATTATAGTGTCTTGTACTACAGATTACTCGTCCCTTATTATATATATCAACCTCTCTATCAATTTGACATTGGAAATATAGTTGATGTGTCTATTTTGTGTATGGATATTACTAAATTGCATTTTGTTATTATATGTGTATTTAATTTTACTTTTCATAATTTTAAGATGAATTAGTAGTACTCCCTCCGATCTTTATTATAAGAATTTTTTTAAAAAAAAATTGGTCCTATTTATTAGAAAATTTTACAACTTTTAAAGTGTAGTTATTGCTTAAAAGACTTTTCTACCCTCATTTAATGTTTCTCTTTTTAATATTATTGAGTGTATTTAATATTTCACAATTTTTTATAAGGGTATATTTGTAAAAATATTCAAAAATTACATAATTAATGAATGCATCGGTTTTGATGTTTTTTGGTTTTATTTCTTATAATAAAAAATAAAATAAATGCACCTAATAATTTGTATAGACATTTTTAATCAATAAAATATATAGTATTTATTAAAAAAAAAAACCAACATCATCATACCAACGCAGGTGATATATATTTAAACGAACGTTGTAATATTTTACCTTCAACAAGATGGCGTCTGTTGGAGGAATTTCTTTGAACATGTCTCCACCAACATAGTTTAGATTCTCACTACCTTGCAAGCCATCAACAACATGTGGGAGATCAAATACACTAAACTCCATTTGTGGGAATGATTTAGCAAGGGCCTTTCCCATAGTCCCTGTGCCTCCTCCAACATCAACCAATGACTCCAATCCATTGAATACTCCCCTGCACTTTTCAATCAACAAATTGGTCACTAATCGAGTATCACTTGCCATGGACTCATTGAATAAGTTGCTAAATTTTGAGTCACACGCAGCATATTCCCATAACAACATCCCGTGTGTCGTTTCAAATGTTGTAGGATCATCATTTTTTAACCAAGTAGAGAATTGATGCCATGGATTTGTCAAAACTGGATCCAGCATCGCGTGCACGAATGGTGTCACGCTCATTGGATTATCCTTAAGTAGTAATATGGATGCATCAGTTAACATATACTCGATTTCTAACTCATTCTCTGTAACATTATGTTGAGAGAAGAAACCAGAATGAGTCATTATTCGCATCAAGCGATGGACGAAGCATGTTTTTGAAGGGTGAATTGGTAGCAAAGAAATAAGTTTTGAGAGTGATATGGGTTTTCCATAATTGTGTATAATATCAGGTATGCCTAAATCAACCACACATTTAAGTGACATGGAATTTATGAAGTTGAAAATGTGATTCCATATGTGGCTTTGAGCTTTGAGCAAATTGGAAGCAACATTTTCTTCATTATTTTGGGATTCCATACTTGCTAACTAAATTTTACTAGAAAGATTTAAAGTATATAGATAGATTGGGTTGCAACCTCACATTATTTAGGTCTATATATAATTAGAGTGGTGATACATGTTCACTCCCATGTGGCAATACACCTCTTACATCCATACAAAATCCTGACATGTGGCAAGGAAGATGGAGAGGAGATAAAAGAGAAAGTGTGGTTGTGAGATGAATTTACCAAAATGTCTCAAGTGCATGGGGTGTACAATGCGGTGTATGATTAAAGGGTGTTCATGTATCATTTTCCATATAATTATATATGGTTAGACGGTATGGAATGTGCCATGATCATAATTATCATTGAATTGGATTACAGATAAGCAGCAACTATAGGCTTTGTATAGTGTGCCAAAATTATTAATCCTATTATTATTTGACACATACGATCTTGTGTTATCAGAGTTATTGGATGTTTGATTTGACACATATTTGTGTTATCATGCATTCTTCTATTATTGCTTTGGCTTTCTGTTCATTGTTTTGATATGAGAAATGATACTTGTACGATAATTTTGTGTTAATTTTTTGACAATTTTTTTTTTTATGTTTACATTATGTTTTTGTTCTCTCTCTCCTTTTTTTTTTTTCTCTTTATTGTTTTTGACTGATAGAAAAAAAGAAAAATGAAGTTGTCAAAAAAATTGTCAAAAATAGTTGTTGAAATATTACTACACTTTTCATATATGCCTGCTGTGGCTATAATATTGCAATTGCGGAGGTGCGCATAATAGCATCAAGTCTCTAATTGAAGTGTGATTGTAAATCACAGTAAAAATCAGGCATTATATAGTATGATTTTTACTGCCAGTTGTTAAAACTTTCAAAGAGAAGGATATTTTGAAACACATGGATCGAGTGTTTGACCATGAAGCACAAATACCGTAAAATAGATAAAGTACCGATATTTGGTACGTATCTTATACCGATATCTGACTGATACGTTTCGATACGTATCAGAAGAGTATCATGAGATTAAATTTTATTTGAAAAAAGAAAAATCGTCTGGTACTTTTCACGTACACCAGGGATATGCGAGGGATAAACGGTGGAAAACCGATACATGCAGGATACATGATGTTTGTATTATTTTTTTGATATATGTAGTGAACTAAGTTGTGCTCTCTTTTTGGGATATATAATTGACTAATTGTCACTTTCATTATTATCAATGTTATTATAATTATATTTGTGTTGTTGTTCATTATCAGTTTTGTCTCTTTTGTTGAGTTGAGAATGCTGGTATTGTTGATTATCATGTGAAGACAATTTCATTGTTATGCATTATTGTTGTTCTACGTTCGTTGATCTAGGTTTTGTGCCTTTTTTTTTTTGGATTTTAGTTCATAGTTTATATTATTAGTTTTAATCAGTCATTTAAATTTAATTTTTTATTAAAGTGTCTCGACCCTATCGTATTTTGAATTTTAAAGTTCTCCTATATCGACGTATCGGTGTCGTATCGTATAATATAAGTATCTGAGCTTCACTGTTGTGACCACTACCAATTCTTTTGACTTGTTGAGTCTTCAAATTTTGTTCTGAGTCTTCGATAAATATTTAGTAAACATATGCAGGGGATATGAAAACAAAATTTATATGAAAAAATGTCTCTATCATATGCGATATCCAATAAGTGATGAAATTCCAGTCAAGTCCACACATGCATGTTTTCCTCCTACCCATTTGTACACCATAACATCCCACAAGAGCAAAAATTGAATAATTTGACAATAATACATAAATTGATTCCTAAAAGACCATAAATCAATTTATTTGATAGAGGGGTAAAAATTGATTTATGTTTTTTGTTGTGCACAAAAATCGATTTAAGTAATAGCAAAAATCGGTTTTTATTCAGAATCAAAGAAAATATCAAAAGTACGGTTTCTACACAAGTTAATTGCTTTGTAAGGCCTAAGGTTTGCGTGGTTAACAACATTAAAGCCTAAATGGAACATGTATAGGTTACTACTTCTTTAGTTTTAAAATGAATATTGTTTAAGTTCTTTACACACATGTTTGGATACTATACCATCTTTCTTAATTATTTGTGCATTTTTCACTATAAAGTTCAATTTAAGTAACACAAATATTTGAAAACATAAAATATACGTAATCGCATCAAGTCATAATTGAAGTGTGATTGTAAGTCATAGTAAAAATCACATCACAACACTGCAAGGTTGTAGATGCAAGTTGCAACGACCACACAACATGTTGGTTATGTTGGCTTAACTGAGGAGGAGGCGATTTCTCAGATAGGCGCATAGTGGGGTGGTTATGTTGGTTTTCCTTGGCTGAAGAGGTTATATGAGAAGTACCTTAGTCGGGCCAATGAGTTGGAGGAGCCAGTTGATTATGAGGAGGAGGCGGAGAGAGGCCTCACACTGGAGTATTGCTTGAGGGTTTTCATGTTGTTCTTCGTCGGATGCACCATTCTCTATGACAAGAGCAACAAACACATTAAGGTGATGTGGCTTGAAGGGGTGCAGAATTTTGGCAGGGTGCACGAGTGGTCATGGGGTGGGATGAGATTGCCTAATCTCTACCACCACTTACCGACCCTGGAAAGAGCTCCATCAGCGGATATTTGTCTCTACTTGAGGTAGTAATTTAATTTGTTGTATATCATATTATAAATGTGTTTATATAATTGTGTTTATATATAGATTTGTTGATATAATTTGATGTATATAAATGTGATGATGGAATATTTGTTTGTTTGTATTTGTAGACATAGGTTGTAGAGTACTTCTCCAGATTATATCCATGGGTCCTAATCCAGCAAGCCTCAAGACACTCTCATCATTCTTATACTATAATTTTTTTTAATACATGTTAAAAGTGAAAATGATATTTTATAGAAAAGAAAGATTGAGAAATTCATGTCATGTTTACAACATGCGCGCGTATCATTTCTCTTTTAGGATAGAAAGTAAAATAAATTTGGTATTTTCAATTTGCGGTATGATTATAAAATTAAAAATATTCAAAAGAGGACATAATAGAAAGTTCTGTAATGATAAAATACAATACTCTCTCCGTTTTATAATAAGTGAGCCATTTATAAAAATAAAATTTGATTCATTTCACTTTTTAATACAATATTAATTATTTTTTTCAATTATAACTCTAATTAATACTACTTTCATCACTATCAATTCAATATATTCTACTCTACATATATGATAATGGACAATACACAAATACTTGATAAGACACTCAAAACTATTTTTCTTTTTCTTTCACTTATACATTTTTTCTTAATATGTGTGAAATGAACAGAAGACTCTGGGAAGGAAAGAATGGTGTTTTTCTTAGCTTTTGTTGGGCGGAAGTGGAAGACATATTATAGTGATGTGATGATCATCAAAGAGCAACAATAATAAGAGTTGCTTCTAATTAATTGCATACCCTTTAAGCAATTATTGTTATGAAACTTTTGCTAATGCAATTACTGTTATGAAACTTTAACCAATGTGTTGGTTGTACTACAGTCAAGAGAAATGTTAAAAGAACATTTTCTTTTTAATTAATACTTTGTCTATCATTTATTATTTTACATCATTTTCACCCAATAAAAAATTGGTGTTACAAACAAAGTGTTCATATCATTTATAATATGGTCAATACTTACAAAATATTTGGGCAGAATGAGATATGTTTTTATATCCAGAAATATATTGTTTTCTAAAATAAATGTAGCAATCTACTCTCTAACACAAATTTGTTAGCATAACTTTTTATTGGTTAATATTTTTACAAATTCCACCAAATTTATACAATGATTTGGTTTGGTTTGGGACATATACAAATAAAAAATTGTGAGCTGAAAAATATATGGTAAAGAGTATGTTGGTATTTGCAACACTTCTCATTATAAAGGTATTAAAGTTGATTTTTGGTTAACAGTATGGGAAGATATTATTCAACATACGGGGTTTATCTAGGTTAACAGTTTAGGTAAATATCTTGGGGCAAATATAGCACTAGGTAGAACTTCAAGAGGTCATTTCAACCATATTATCAACAAAATTCAAAACAAGTTAAGTGGTTGGAAGCAACAATGTTTAAGCTTGGCAGGTAGAATCA
>Ga0315913_1002305_pt1 | contig 22249 bp, 11 predicted proteins | sample MpolsnodulesMG_FD_207736 | JGI IMG/M metagenome (GOLD analysis project Ga0315913, IMG submission 207736) | Medicago polymorpha root nodule microbial communities from Los Angeles, California, United States - small nodules | ecosystem: Host-associated > Plants > Roots > Nodule | place: USA... | reverse complement strand
TAAAATTTATTTTTTATTTATATTAAAATATAATTTATATTAAACATAAAAATCAAGAAAAAACACAAATAATAGACTTTTTAAATAGGCTTTGAGGCCTTATAGTGAAATAGGCTTTTAAAGCCTTGTAGCAATAGACAAGCCTTACAGTGAAATAGGCTTTGAGGCTAGTTTGACCTATTTAGAAGTAGAGAAAATTGAATATTTTATGACTTTAATATGAAGTAGGCCTGTACATAGGCTTCTACGCCAGGCCAGGCTTTTAAATAGGTCAGGCCATGCCAAAAAAATAGGCCTATGAAAGGCCATAGGCCAGGCTTAGGCTTGCTAAAAATTTCGTAGGCCAGGCTCAGGCCTATCAAAGCCTGGCCTGGCCTATTCCCATCCCTACCAACAAGGAGAACGAAACATTTAATTTTTATGTTTAAACGCACTTTTGACCCCCTATGTTTTTGATAGTAGCAATTTTGACCCCCTATTAAGAAAAAACACTTTCCAACCCCCTAACTTCACCCCCTTTTGCAACTCATAGCCCCCCTCTGATTTTGACACGGTCAAAGACCACTGTGTAATTTTAAAAAAAAAGAAATTAGAAATGGGCAAAGGATTGTTTTTACTTTCTTTGTTGAAACAAATAAAATTATAAATAAACATAAGCAAATCACACTTCTAATATAATAGCACTAATTAATTGAAAAAAACTTAGTACAATCCCTAAACATGCTATACGAAAAACATCTAGAGAATTATACCTAACTTTTGTCCTATATAATATATCAACCAGAAGAAATAAGAAAGGAACACTTTTGATCCTAAAAATATAATATAATACATCATATGAATATTGATATTGTTCAGTAATTTCTGGTGCAGGTTAAACCTTCCAATAAAACCCCATGGGTTGCAGTTGTGTTGTAGACATTTGGAGAAACTGCAAATTTGAGTGGGTTGCAAACAACCTTCAAAGATGTCCAGTCGGAATGAGCCCATCTGTTCTTGTACTTATACAAAGCTGACACAATCAGCCCAAACTCCATCCTTCCATTTTTGCGCCTCAGAGCAACGTCGGTGGCTACGCCGCCAAAATCCTCAGATATGTTAACCGATGGTGTCATCTTAATCACGCTAGCACCATTGCTATGGGTGGTGAAAGATGGCAGAGATGTTCTGTTTAGAACCAGACCTTCCCCTCCGTAAAAGAGCTCTGCAGAGACTGCCTTGTAATAGGCACGAGAATAGTCTTTGGGGTTATAGGCGGAGACCGAAATGTTGAACTCAGATGTGAATTGGGTGCCGTTAACGGTTAGTGAGTTTAGTGCACCCACCGAGTTGACTTCGAATATTGGGGCGTTGTTGGAGTCGATGGCTTCATCCATCAAACCTATGAAACAGACGAAGGCAATGATGCCACTAAGGACGCAGAAGAGGACGCAGAAGAGGACGCAGCAGGAACAACAATTCGAAGACATTGCTAGGGTTTGTTTGTGAGAGAGAGAGAGGGAGAGTTTGACGAGAAAGTGATGGTGGAGTAATGTATATGTATACACTATACTCCTAATTAGTTATGTTTGAGTGTAATTCTCTTAGTTAGTTTTAATTATCAGTTTCAAATTCTTTATCTTTAAATTCTAGTTGTTATTAATTATTATAGATATGATATATACTCTTAGTTTGTTACGTGTTACGTTAGAGTGTTTTTCTCCTAATTCGTTTTATATTTGTTATTATAGATTTGTTATATTGTTGATTTCATTTAAAAAACAAAAATAAAAATTATATTTGGTATATTTTTTGCATCATTGAGAAAAATAATTATGAAATATTTGGTATATTTCATAAAAAATATTGTATGTGTTCGTCTGAACGTTAATAATATCAATCAATGTTTGTGTTATATATATTATACTATGTATAAATGGATTAAAAGATTTTGTACGGTTTTTTTTTATTATTCCAACTAACGAAGACAGTCCCTCAAAAAAAAAAAAAAGACATGTATGCTTTTTTTTATTGCTCTAACACTTATAGATTATCAACGATATTTTATAGAAATTTTGCATGTAAATTAAAAACGACATTTTATATAAATAAAAAATTATAAGTATAGATATTTGCAACTTTCAAACGTAACAAACTCAACAAATCATATTTATATTTTTCAATGACAACAATAATATAACAAATATAATATTTTTTATAATAATATAGGGTGTTTTTCTCCGTCCTTGTGAGCTTAGCTCAACTGGTAGGGATAATGCAAAATATACGTAAGGTCCGGGGATCAAACCTTGGCCACAAAAAAAAGTGTGTTTTTCTCTTAATCAGTTATATATTTTTTTGAAGAAGAATAATCAGTTTTATATTTGTTATTATAGATTTGCTATATTGTTGATGGTATTTAAAAAAGGAAAAAACTTAGGTACAATTCCTTAGGTGCTTTTCGTACGGTTCTTACCTAAATTCATTATGATTTCCTTAAATCCATAAAAAAAAGTTGTATTTTTAGTTAAGAACCATACGAAAAGCACCAAAGAAATTGTACCTAAGTTTTGTCTTTTAAAAAACAAAAAATTTATATTATATTTGGTATTTTCTTGGTGTCATTGACAAAAATAAGTATAGTTTGTTATAATACGAAAGTGCAGAATATGGTTATCTATAATTTTAACAAAAAAAGTAATTTTAATTAAAATAAAAATTTCATAAAATGTATTGTTTGTGGCCGTCTGAATTAGGTGTTTTTTTTTGCTTTTTTTGAAATTGTGTTTTTTTTTGAATTAGTGTTTGTGTTATCTATTCTATATCAATACTTTATATAAAGGGAATATGAGATCTTGAGATGATTTCTTTATTTTTGTAAGTATACCTTTAAATAAATTTCTTGTATTAATTTAACATTATATTGTTGGTGTTATTAAAAAAGATAAAAATTATATTATATTTTTTATATTGTTGGTGTCATTACAAAAGATAAACATGTTTTGTTGTGTTTGTTAGCCTTCTTACTTCTCATTTTAAAATCACTTCTCATTTGAAAAATCCCCTATAAATACTAGCGAAAAGACGGGCACTCACGTGCCCGTCTTTCCGCTATTTTTATTGCGCTAACGCGTGTAGATTATCAACAACATTTTATATAAATTTTGCGTGAAAATTACAAACAATAATATAAATTTTTTGATATAGATTAAAATTAGAAGTATAGATATTTGTGACTTTCAAATGTAACAAACTTAACAAATCATATTTATATTTTTGAACGACAACAATAATATAACAAAAATTCTTAACTTTTTTAATAACACCAACATATAGGATTTTTTTTTTTAAGAATATAATTGGAATAACAAGAATGCCATCCAAAAATCTCCGCAAGATCCCATATTCTCTTTATATAGTGGTATAGAATAGATATAAATATACTTTATCTAGTTTGTTACACTTTTTTAAGGATAAAAGAAAAAACAAAGGGACTTATATTGTTACAAATTTACATGATATGTTTTGTGTGGTAACAAAAAAATTCATGTTTGTTAAATTTTTTTAAATATTTGAATTTACTCTTATCTACTTGTTATATGTGTTATTTGTATTGAAAATTGATGGTAATTTTGGAAAGAGAAAAAGCCAGCCCAAAAGTGTCAAAAGGGACTATTTTCTTTATATATACTAGTGGAAAGATGGGCACGTGCACTTAAGTGCCCGTCTTTCCGCTCTTTTTATTGCGCTAACGTTTGAAAATTATGAACGGTGTTTTTTTTATGAAATTTTGATTTTAATTAAAACAAAAAATATAAATTTTTGTCGCTTTCATATTATAATAATCCAAACTAACCATACCATGATTATCTATTTCTATGACATCAACAATATATCAAAAAAATATTATCTAAATTCTTTTTGTAATGACACCAACAACAATCTTTATTATAGAAACATTCGTTTAAGGGTATTGCCATACCCCATTTTTGACCTAAAATTCTCATTTTTATTCATCTTTTGGACCGGAATTTTACGTCGTTTCAGACGAAATTTCGATAGGGAGGTATTTTAAAATACCTCATTTAGGGTTCCAAAGGCGACAGTTTTTTAGTTTTTTATTTTCATTATTTAATTTTGAATTTTTTATTATTTTTTTATTTTAATTTTTGATTTTTCTTTTATTATTATTAATTTTCTGTTTTTAAATATCATCACAACCCTAATTCCACCCCCTATTTATACCTCTGGAAATTTCAGAGATAGAGGGCAAAGATTAGAATTTGGCACAAATTCCAAGAAAACACAATTTCAGTATCAAGGCACAAACCCTAAAAAATCAAAATTCCAGTAACAACAAACAAGCCTCAACCAAATCCATATCCAACCATCACACAAACCACAACCTCATATCACAAATTTTTGAATCAACAACAATCACACTAAGCCAAACCGAATACAACAATCACCAAACGTAACCTCAAAACAACCGAATCGGCCAACTCAAGCCCAACAAAACATACGAACCGTTCCAGAAAAACCACAAGGTGGTTGCTTTTCTCCTTTTCTTGATTTCATGTTCGAAGTTAGATCTAGGGTTTGGTAGGTTTCTTTTTAAAAATAACTTCAGAATCGAGATGAGAAGAAGAAGTTTGTTTTAAAAAATGAAATTTCTGTACAAAAAAGGGGTTTTCCACTTTCCGGCATGGTGGCGCCGCCGTCTCTGGCCGGCAGCCACCGCACCGAAAAAGACTATGGTTGTGGTGCTTTACGCAGAAAGAGAAGAGAGAGAGTAGAGCTTCTATATCTAAGTTGGACTTAGAGAGAGAAGGTGAGGAAAAAATGGTCATTTTCCGTACTATTCAGTCTTATATAGACCCCCCTCCCAGATTGAATCTGGAACGTTGGTTAAACCAACGACCCATATCTAATCTGGGGACAAAGCCCAAATGCACCTCTTCTTCCTCTCTCATCCCATCTGTTTTTTTTTTACTTTTGCAACACCCCCTTTTCTGCTGCTGCACCCCCCTTTATTTTACATTATTTCTTGCATTTTTTCTTACGGCTTTTCTTTTTTTATTTATTTCTTTTAATGTTTTTTTTCTTCCTTTTTATGCATATCTAGCAATATGCAACATTATTTTGTGTTATTTTTAGTTTATCTAATGCATATTTTTTTATTTTAGTTTATTTAGTTGCTTTATTTTTATTTTTAGTTTATTTAATGCATTTTTTACTTTAGTTTATTTGAAAATTCAAAGACAAAAATCAGTTTTAAAAAAAATATCAAATTTTCCTTCAAATTTGTAAAGTCTAAAACAAATAAAAAACTACATTTATTGAAACAAATAATGCTGAAATTGAAGTAGGCATTAATTCATTAAACCAAAAATTATTTAACAAATCAAGTGAAATATTTAATGGATAAGATTGAAAATATTATATATAGTTTGTTGAGATATTTACGCTACATAAAATATTATGAATTCAATAAAAAATTAAATAAAATATTAAATGGATAAGATCAAAAGTTTGTTGAGATATTTATGCATCATAAAATAATGATTTGAAAAAATAAAGAAAATAAAAAAATTGAGAATAAACGTGGGAGTGACATGTGGCAGAAAAAACCTTACTTTATATATATATATATATATATATAAAGTAAGGTTTTTTCGCTCATTTTTCGCTTTCCAAAATTGCCCTTATTTTTTAAATCAATAGTGTGTGTGTGTGTGTGTGTGTGTGTAATAGAATCGCATCAGGAAAATAAGAAATAAATATTTTTTTTAAGAAGCAAAAATGAAATATATTAACCAGAAACCTAGTCTCTCAGGGCACAAGAGGTGCCAGAGAAGAGTTAAGCAAAGTATCATTACATTAGGTTACCAACAAGAAATCAAGCGTTACAGCCGCAAAGCAAGCACATTAAAAAAACACAAAAAAGAGACTAAAACTAATTATGAACTCCCAAATATAAAAGGGGATTAAGTCACCACATGTGATAATTAAAAGCAAAATTAGAATGATTTTCCTTCAACCAACAGAAGAATTGTAGCTTAATTTTGTCCACAAGTTGATTAATAGAAAACCCATTTTCTTGAAAAACTATAGCCTTCATGTCGCGCCAAATAGTCCAAACACAAGAAATGAATAACAAATAAAAAGCATAACAAATGTTCTTCGAGAAGGCACCTAATGATCGGAATTGAAGAATGTTATCCTTGACATATGAGCTGGCTTTACTGGCATAACAAATGGGTTCATCTTAAGGTCTTATGTTTGAATTTTTTCGACGACAATAAACTAGTTTATATAAAACTTTGCTTTTAATGTGTTCACGCTAATGAACGGTGGGATTGATCACCTAATTAGTCGATCTTAACCCGATACCAAATTTAAAAGAAAAAAAAAAGATAGCACGACTAGGTGGTTGCTCTTTTTTTATTTTAGTTTAAAAAAAACAAATATTATAGAACACTTGAACTATAACACAAGTTACACAAAGATAATTACCCTCCTGAAACTAATATGATGAAAATACTAAAACAAAGAAAAGGACAAGAAGAAGGCTAAACCCCAAAAGGGAAAACGAAACATTTAATTTTTAGGCTTAAACGCACTTTTGATCCTCTATGTTATCCATAGTAGCAATTTTGGCTCCCTATTAAAAAAAAACACTTTCCAGCCCCCTAACTTCATCCCCTTCCCCTTTTGCAACTCATAGATCCCTTTTTGATTTTGACCCGGTCAAAGACCACTATGTAATTTAAAATAAAAAAAACAAAAAAAGAAATTAGAAATAATTAATAGCCTTACGATTAAAAATTAGTGGTCAAGATTAAAAGAACTCACATACTCCATCTCTTAGCTAATTTTCCCTCCTCCACTCATTACTACTTCATTTTCTCTTTGTTTCTCCAAACAAAGAACAACACCAACAACTCTCTCATCATTTGGTTTCCACCACCGTCAACTTCATTAATTCACGGCGGCCAATCTCCCCACTCCGATCTCCTTTCGCCACACCACCACTACAATTCCAGGCTATTATTTCTTGTATTGCAAGCTAGTTTTACATTCCAACTTCGAGGTGAAGTTTATGAGGAGACAAGTGAATATGGTCGCTCATACTTTAGCTAGGACGACCTGTTTTTATGCAAATCATCGTATTTTTGAGTTCTACCATACATGTATTGAACGATGTTTAATTAATTATATAGTTAAGTTTGATTCGGTCAGAAAAGAAAAAAAGAGCGTCTTTAAAAAAAAACAACTATTTAGAGCAGTTAACTATTTAGGGCAAGCGGCTAGCTCAGGTTACAAATGATGAAGGAATTAATGCTGCATATGCATGCGATTGGGATTGGGTTTGCTTCTTATTCAAACTAATTAGGACTGCAAGTTACTTGATTATAGCCCAAAAGAACAAATTTACACACAAGAAAATATGCAAGTTATTGTTGGATCATACAAAAGACATTAAATCTTCACCTCTTCCGTACTCATAGACTTAGGCCCGTTTGGTTTGAGCTTATTTTGAGCTTATGAAAAATAGTTTATGTAAATAAATAAGCTTTTATTTTAATTTATAAACTCTCACTAACGAAAATTGTATCTTCATAAACGGGTTTTTCATAAACTACCTTAAAAACTAATAAATAATACATAAAAACTTATTTATTTGCATAAGCTGTTTTATATAAGCTCTAAAATAAGCTAATCTAAACGGGCCCTTAAACTATTGAAAAAATAAAAAATAATCATAACTGTAGTACTAATACCTTTCAGGAAGGCAAATCACAAGACTATAGAAGGTTAAATTATCAAAACCATAGTCCGATGGTGTAGGTTTGGGACCATGAAATGCGTTTCTCGTCTCACATTCGAATCTTTAGAGACAATATCTATAATCTAGTTTATACAAAACTTTGTTTTAAATGTGTTCCTGCTAATAAACGGTGGGATTGATCCCCTAATTAGTTGATCTTGACCCGATACCAAATTTAAAAGAAAAAAATGGTAGCATGACTAGGTTGTTGCTCTTTTTTTGTTTTCGTTTTAAAAAAAAATTAAAAATTATAGAACACTTGAACTATAGCAGAAGTTACAAAAAGATAATTACACTCCAAGAGGGAAAACAAAACATATTTAAGATAATTACACTAAAACAAAGAAAAGAAACAAAAAGATTATATGTGATTTTTAAGAACATAAGAGGGAAAGCAAACATTTTTTATATTGAAAAAGTGATGGACAAAGGATTTTTTTACTTTCTTTGTTGACATAATTCCCTTTTCCTTAACCTAATACGAGAGATTAATCAACTAGAAATCGAGTCATAGATACAAGACAAAATTATAAATAAACATAAGCAAATCACACTTCTGATATAATAGTACTAATTAATTGAAAAAAACTTAGGTACAGTCCTCAGATACTTTTCGCATGGTATACAAAAAGCAACTAGAGAATTGTATATAACTTTTGTCCTATATCTACCAGAATAAATAAGAAAAGAACACTTTTGATCCTAAAATATATATAAAAAAATAAAAAATAAAAATAAAACTAAGTAAATAACATATGAATATTGATATTGTTCAGTAATATCTGGTGCAGAATACACCCTTCAACAAAACCCCATGACTGGTTGTTGTGTTGAAATTATTTGGAGAAACTGCAAATTTGAGTGGGTTGCAAAAAACCTTCAAAGATTTCCAGTCGGAATGAGCCCATCTGTTCTTGCGCTTATACAAAGCTGACACAATCAGCCCAAACTCCACCCTTCCATCTTTGCGCCTCAGAGCAACGTCGGTGGCTACACCGCCAAAATCCTTAGACATGTTAACCGATGGTGTCATCTTAATCACATTATAACTCTTGCTATGGGTGGTGAAAGATGGCAGAGATGTTCTGTTTAGAATCAGACCTTCACCTCCGTAAAAGAGCTCTGCAGAGACTGCCTTGTAATAGGCACGAGAATATGTAGCGGGGTTATAGGCAGAGAGCGAAATGTCGAACTCAGCTGTGAATTGGTTGCCGTTAATGGCTAGTGAGTTGAGTGCACCCACAGAGTTGACTTCGAATTCTGGGGTGGGGTAGAGGTCAAGGTGTGCATCCATGAAACAGCCGAAGGCAATGATGCCACCAAGGACGCAGAAGATGATGCAGAAGATGATGAAGCAGGGACGATAATTCGAAAACATATCTAGGGTGTGTTTATGAGTAGAAGTTGGAAAAGAAGTCATTGCTAGGGTTTGCTTGTGTGAGAGGGAGAGTTTGACGAGAAAGTGATGGTGGAGTAATATCTATATACTACTCCTAGTTTGTTACGTTTGAGTGTTATTCTCTTAGTTACTTTTAATTATCAATTTCAAAATTCTTTATCTTTAAATTTTAGTTGTTATTAATAATTAATAATACGATATACTCCAGAGTGATAGATATACTCCTAGTTTGTTAGGAGTGTTTTTCTCCTAATCAGATCATATTTGTTATTTGCTATTTTTTTCGTGGGGTCCAGAATTCAAACCCGGACCTTGCATATATTATGCATTGTTCATACCAACTGAGTTAAGCTCACGGAGACTTGTTATTTGCTACTCTATATAATTGTATTGTTGACGTTATTTAAAAATATAAAAATTTATATTATATTTGGTATATTCTTGGTGTCATTGAAAAAAATAAATATAATTTGTTACAATATAAAAGTGAGAAACATTACTAGAAACTCTCAATTTTCCTTGGGAATTACCTGGGGATAATAATGAAAATTTCGCAAGAAACTAGTTTCCTGCGGATTTGCCTAGGATTAAGGATTCCCAGGTAATGGTAATTGTTTCCTTAGGATTTTGGGATCCTGCAGGAAATTTACATCCGCAGGAAATGTTAAAATATCCGCATGAAACAATCGGTCAGAGGAGTTTTCCTGCCTGCAAGCACGTTTCCTGCGAACATAGCAGGTACTTCCGCAGTAAACTCTGCAGGAAGCATCAAGATGAAAACCATTATGCGCAGGTAAATCCGCAGGAAATTGTTTTTTATATTTAAAAAAAAATAATGCCTTCAATGCATTCCAGCTAAAAGCAACTTTCGCCACCGCTAAATTGAACGGTCCAACCGTGGTTAATTGAACGGAAAAAAAAATGTTTTGCCATGGTTATAACCGTGGCTAACTGCGCATGGTAGCATTCCTAGTTCATATAGACTTCAACAAACATCTTGCGTTATATAGATAACAAATTAATTCAAAATGATTGCACCAAAGACGAGCTTTCAATATTGCAGCAATGCACAGTTTAAGGGAGGTGGGGTTGAACTTGCAATGAATGTTTAAAACTATGTACAACTTCTGATGTACATAGTTAAATCAAGACAACTGTTTTCTTATGATCTGATTTATTTACTTCTATAATATAATTTCTATTAAATGATATGCAATCAAGGTCGAGAATGTTACATTTAGAAGTCTTTCATATTCCTCCTGGCTGTATTTTGTAGCTTCTGTCTGCTCACCGAGTGCAGCTTGAAATCTGCGAGTTATAAAAGAGCCGGTTATTGAAATGCAATATGTATGAAAAAGATTAAACATGCTCGTATACTTAGTTTAACTTATTTTTATTGAGGACTATTAAGTAAGAAATAACGTGGTAGCTACATATTTTGATACAAGGAAACAGTGTCTTCACCTCCTTAACAAGTTCCCCTCTAGGCATTTTCTTCACTGTATCGGAGGAGAAAGTATTATACCTAAATAGTAAATCAAATCACATGATCATATAGAAGTGTGAATAACACTATAAACCAGTCAAAATAACACAAAACTTATTGCAAGCACATTATCACCATTATACTAAAATTGGCATAATGACAGAGTACTGACCCATAACTTCCAGCGCAAAAAAGTCTGGCTTCTTCCTCTCTACTTCCTTTGTCTATTGACCACCAACCTGCCAAGAGGAGGAGTGCAGCCACCGACAAATTCTTCATGTCAGTTCAACAACGTAACGTTCTAAGAATTTCCAGGTTCAGTCGAGAATCTATACCTAAAAATAAATTTGTTTTTCTGGTAATCAAATCTAAACTAATACCTTGATCCGTGATTGAAAAACTCAAAGCAGTCACGGGATTTTGATGATATGGATGAGTGGCTTCTAGGAATATCTCCATTATAGAGTAAAAGAACAATCTTATCTATTAATCTATATGCTGCAAATAATACTCCAGCTCCTTGCAACAGAAGAAGGTGAGAAAAAATTACCCATATTTGGTATATTTTTTGCGCCCGATGGTGTTCCCTGAAATTTAAACAACAAAAATGAGGAAAGAAAATCAAAGAATGAGGAAATCTACCAAGTGCAAGAGCAACACTGACATGGTTATTGTTAGCATGTATACCTCTAAATGCATAAAAAGTAGTATTTGGAAACCAATGAATGGAATTTTCATATTTTGCCTGCCAATGTCCTGCAGACTGCAAAACACATTTTGCTGCTCATCTTCTTCGGTGAAAATAACTATGCCTTCTCTACTCGATTCTACATATCTTATGGTATTTGATGACGAACATGGTTCTGTAATGTGACCATTCCCATGAATTGTAGGATTGTGCCACTTCGTACAAACGAGAAACGCAAAGCATTGTGCAATGCTGCAAAAGGATAAAATGGATTTATGATGGAAGAAGTACAAGACTAATATGAAATGCTTAAAACAGTCTACCAAGAGATATTGATTATACCCATAGTTAATAAACAAGTCCCACCAGCCTAGGGCAGCAACATCACCTGCAGGTAATTGAGAAATTATTAGTAACAAATCACATTCAAACAGTGAGTTCTGCAATGAATCATTTCAAAGCAACGATGCTGTCTCACATGACGTATAACCATAGATTATGATAAAAACAGTGACGGTTATGATTGGAATTTAATTAGGTAGTTTTTTACTGTTTGTTTATTTTTATTGAACAATAAATGTCGGCGGTGTATCCTTTTTGATGGGATAGCTATACCAATGTGATCAAGGTTTACTCTTAATATACACTTGCAACTTTGGACCTTCACTTGGATGCGAGGTAATTCGAACCATCCAGAGGTAATTCGAACTATCCAGAGGAGGAGAAACAACAACATAATTTGGACCTTCACTTGGATGAACGTAGAAAACGGATTCAGTGTCCCGTTGATTTTGGCGAGGCATGGTGAAAAACGAAGAAGATGAAGAGAATTGTAGAGAATAACGAAGAAGACGAAGATGAAACGACAAGAATAAGCAAGAAAATCTGCGAAGAATTGAAGAATAACTCAAGAATTTTCTGCAAAATCAATGAAGATGAGAAATGAAACCCTAACAAACTTTGTAACTAACTTTCTCCATGGAAATTGGAGAAAAGGCTCCAGATACCATGTTATGGAATTCAACAAATGAATAATAGTCCCATTCTCATTAATGAAATAGGGTTATTACATCAACTATTTATAGGCAACTATGATATTTACAAGGGTTTTTCTATCATGTGCAAATTTGCACATGTGAAGAAGTTTAAAGTAGTAACTTTAACTTGGAACTTGTGTTTTTTATATTAAATATATAACTTTTAATCAATAATTGTTGGTTTTCAATGAAAAGATACTACTTTTAGTTACCTTAATATGTGCAATATTGCACATGTTAGACAAACCCTATTTACAATGGCTTAAGATACATTCTAATGTGATAACTTGTAACTCAAGTAACTGAGTTACTTGTGGCTCAAGTAACTGCACTATGCTTAGTATATATCTTTCTCCTCATTCTCTAATAGATATCGAAATCCAGAAGTGCTGAAAAACAGAATGATACACTTCAAATTTAGTAATGAGAATTGGGAAAATAGAAAAGCAAGATGGCATAATCAATGGGTTAAAAAGACTTAAAAATTTGTCTTAGTAAGTATTGAACAATAAGGTAATGCTAATTATTAAGATGTCGACAAATGGTTCTGACATAACAGGAATATTGCCAAAAACCAAAATAGTGCAAAAGAAGGATAAAACAAAGAGAATTAAGGCTGTTTGAATTGAAAGAACATATTTGTTTTAAGTTTCGGTTTTACGTTGATGATTTCAAAAATGTTATCGTGTTTTACTTTATTTCTTGTATCTAATGTGTACAGGAAAGGTGAAAACAATAAAATACTATTTTCACTCCCTCAAAAAAAAAAAAATACTATTTTTACATTGTTATTTAAGAATTTTTGAAAACAAGAGCCAAAGTTAAAATAAGATGACATTTTGTAATTATTAGTAAAATCATAAAATCAATACAGAAATCATTTTTTCAAAACCAAACAGACCTTTAAACTATAGTCACTAATGTATTCCAACAATGATTAAGTATTGTCTAGACCATACCCGTCAAAGCTTTTAAATTACAAATAATTCTCAATCTTATTTGCTTTTTGCCAAATACTATTTTTTTCTTAAAAAAAAAACTTTTTTCATTTTTAAGTGTTTGTTTAGGATTTTAAGAAAAATCATTTTATCAAAAAAAATCTATTTCGACCCTAAAATGAAAAGCTATTAGAATTACGTTCTTTTTAAAATCTATTTTTTTCAAAAACAAGGAAGGAACACATGTAAAAAAAAAATCTCTAAAAAAAATCTCTAGATTCTTATATATTTATTTTAAAGCTAAAACAAACACACCCGTAATCTCATCGTATACGTGTGGGGGCGCAAAAATATATATGAATTAGTCCATTGCAAATTGGTATAGAAGGAAATCAAATTTAGGAGACTTGGGATGATCGTCTCAAAACCACGCAACTAGATCAACGCATGTAAGTTTTTTTTCTTTACAAGTTTTTTTTTTATGGGGACAAGTAAGTTTTATCATTAATTTAATCGGATCATATCATGTCAAATAGATATATGCAGTAATATTTTAAGAACTCATTTGAAAAAGTGACATCATAATACTATTGAATAAATGTGTAAAAATTATAAAACATGGTAATATTCAAAAAAAATTCATTATAAAAAAATTCAAAATTATACTCAAATCACTATGAAAAATACATGAGCATAGCTGTTTCCTACGAAAATGTCCACATCTAAGTAGGGGTGTTCGTGGGTGAATTTGACCAAACCCAAAACCAAACCAAATAGGGTACTCCGGTTTGGGTGAGGTAAAATAACCACCCGTTATACTATTGGGTGGGTTTGGGTAAACCCACTAATTTTTTAGTTGAGTTGGATTGGGTAATGGGTTACCCAACTTATTTTTCTATTTTTTTAATATTAAATGATTAAATGACAAGTTCTCATAATTTTGTTTTAAAATAGTACTCTACTTTCCTTCAAAAAAAAAATAGTACTCTACTTTTTAATTTTCTTAAAAAAAATGTTTAACTTATTTTACTATAATTTTATGCATCATAGAATATCAAATAATAAACTCCATCATAAAATAATTGCAACAAACTAAAGTTGCATAACATAAAATTGCATTAGTATAAAAATAACCGAAAAGTTCAACATATTAATTTGTAACTCTAGTATATTTTGATTTTCAATATATATGGTACAATGTGTATGTTTTAGAAATATAACTTTCTTCTACCCTATGAAAATAAAGATAAAAAATATTAACGTTATTGGGTAAGTGTGCTTTTTGGGTTTGAGTCTGGTTTTACCCGAAATCCATTTATTTTTATGCGTTTTCAAATTTTAGAAATCATACCCACCCAATTATTCAACCCAACCCATTTTTTTTGGGATTTTGGTGGATTTGACCGGATTTTCTGAGTTGACCCAACCCATGAACACAGGAAGTATAAAATAAAGCCAATGTTTCTTTCGCAGGAAGTTCCTCAGGAAAAAATGATATTACCTTAGGATAGCAAAATTCCCAGGAATTCCTGCGGATAATTTTCGGTTGGAAAATCCACAGGAATTTTGCTGATTTCTAGTTGTGGAATATCTTTACCTATAATTTTAACAAAAAATAATAATTTTAATATTAAAATAAAAATTTCATAAAAGGAATTGTTTGTGGCCGTCGCTAGTGTTTTTTTTGCTTTTGTTGACTTTTTTTTTTTTTTAAATTAGTGTTTATCTATTCTATATCAATACTTTATATAAAGGGAATATGAGATTTTGGGATGACTTTTTTATTATTGTAATTATACCCATAAATAAATTTCTTATACTAACGTTATATTATTAGTGTTTTTTTTGAGCAAGATAAAAGTTATATTATATTTCTTATATTGTTGGTGTCGTTACAAAAGATGCATGATTTGTTGGATTTGTTATAATTTGAAAGTCACAAACATCTATAATTATATTTTGATCAAAATCAAAATTTCATAAAAAAAACACCGTTCATAATTTACAAATGTTGAATACTCCATCCGTTCCTTTTTAAGTGTCATTTTGGAAGCTCCTTTAATTTGGAACTTGAAAGTCCCACCTCACGTTCGCGTTTTTCTTAGGCGAACAGCGCACCAATGCTTGCCAACGAGGGATAATCTTTCAAACTGCAGCATCCCCTATACTGAATCATGTGTCTCCTATGATCTCATAGCGGAATCCCATATACACACCTTCTTGGTTTGTTCTAAGGCTATAGAGGGTTGGGACAAAATTGGTATTGGCACCATTATCCGTGAGATGCTCCTTGGAGCTAATAACTTTTCTACCATGTTGTTTGACTTATTTAGCAGGTTAAAGGAGCAAGACAAACTATCAGCTTCTATAACTCTTTGGAGCTTTTGGAAAAGTCGAAATGCGAAGCTTTTGGATTCTACAGACTCCAGACCCACCTCCATCATTACTTGTGCTCATGATGTCCTACATGAATGGAGTTGCTTGCAAAAAGCCAAGCATCTGACACGGCTCCCAGATCAACAACTAGTGTGGATTAAGCCGCAACTAGGACACATCAAATGTAATGTTGATGCTGCATTCTTCAATAACAATGAAACTATGGCTTACGGTATGTGCTTTAGAGATTCCACATGTACTTTATTATTCTGTAAATCTGACTACATGCACTACTCGTGTCTGTCTTGGAAGCAGAATCTCTTGGTCTTCTACACTCTAAAAACGGCAATATCCAACGGCTTCCACAATGTTACTTTTGAAACGGACATCAAGACTTTGGTGGACACTCTTTCAGCTCACAATGTTCCTCTCAATGAATTTGGTGACCCAGTATTTGAATGTAAGAGTCTCTTATTCAGTAATTCCGACTATGTAGTGTCGTTCGTTAGGAGGCAATCAAATAGGGTAACTCATAGTATTGCTCCCACTCTAACCCCTCTACTTTGTATCCCTTAATTATTAATGATATATAGTAATCTTGCTTTGATTAAAAAAAAAGTGTCATTTTGGAATATTAGCACCAAATTAGCGAAGTGTATATTTACACATTTTCTTTCTATTATACCCTCATTTTAATTCACCAATAATTTTTTTTTTGCAGACACTTTCCCTTTCCAATAAATTTACTAACAAACAATTGTTATTTACTATCTCTTTCTCCGACAAATTCCTATTTTTTTCACAATCTCTCTCATAACAAATAATTTTCAATTTTCTAAATATTGTGCACATCTCTTTGATTATTTAAGTCAATTTTCAACGAGTCTTCCTTTTTTTCTTCCTTTTGAATATTCATGGAGTCTTTTATTTTTTTTCTCTCTCAAATCTGTTCTTTTTACTTTGCACTTGAAATTTTTAACAATTACTACTCATCTTATTTATAGAATTTTAACTCTTCATTGAACCATTATTATAGGTAAAAAAATTGTTTAAATTTGAAGATAACAAGAAACAAATTTTGTTTTAAGAACTTGACATTGCAAAAGTGAGGGTTTACTGGTTTCAAAACTTGACATTGCATGTAGGTGTTTTTCCTTTTATTCTTCTTGTTGATACTTACTAATGAGGTTTTATATTTGAGTATGTGAAAGTGAAAGTGAAACTATATGAGATATAAAATATGTGGAGAAACGTGACTCTAAATTTGTATTCATTGTTCTTTATATAGAGTTAATTGTATTGCCAAAACATATTTTTAAATCATATCTTTAATTAAAATAACAAACAAAATTTTTTTTGACTACAAAATAACAAACAAATCTTCTTCTTTTTTTAGCAAATATAACAAACAAATCTTATTTCACTTATAAATTATATTCAAATGTTATTTTATTTTAATCTTCAATATATTTAAATTTAATCTAAATCTAAATTTATAATGTGCATACTTGATGAACACGACACTTCCTTTTTTTTTTGACACTTCCTTATGTTGTGCATTCACTAAATATGTAGGAATTTTTGGCTGCTATAATTGAATTTCTGACTATTATTCTTTTCTTTAAAGGAATAATTTCTTGCTATTTTTTTTAGAGGAATTTCTAATTATTGAATGGGTGTGTATTAGCATTCCCCTTTACATTAATGCCGTTTGCATGCTAGAAATAGTGCGAATGACATCCAAATAAGAATAAAAACTTGTTCAAAATACAAACTGGCAATATTGTTGATATCATACGATAAAACATCATATATAGATTAATTACACACACAAGCAAATACAAGAATAAACATGAAACATGACATAATACACCAATAGATTATACTCATAGAGTCATAGGTGGTTGGTTAAACTTTAGACATGGTTTTTGATGGAGGAACTATAACCACTCTGATCATCATAGTACCTAGACCAAAGCATAACACCACCATATTTGGAAGAATCTTTAATTGCTGGAAGCACTTTTGAAGTAAGATCAGTGGCAGATATAAAGCCACTTCCTGCAGCCTGAGGGGAAGCTGGCAGTCCCAAGAAGATTTTCTTGGCAGGAATATCAGATATCCATTGCTTCCATGCATCTTCAAGATTGCTAATTGCACCTCCACTGTATTGACAAGGAGGATTATTGTAGAATTGAACCCAAACACAATCAAAAAGACCTGTTTTTAAGGCATTTCCTATCCAAGCATCAGGAAAAGGGCATTGAGGAGCTGCTGATAAGTACAAATTTTTGCCGTATCCTTTAAGGTACCTAGCAAGATCATCCCAATAAAGGTTTGATCCTCCTTCAATGTCGAAATCAATGCCGTCGAGAACAGCAGGGCCGAGAGGACGAGACGGAGATTGTCCTCCTAAGAAGTTGTTCCAAAGATAAGTTGCTACTTGTTGTGCGTCCTGAGAGGATGCGAGTGAGTAACCACCGGCAGCTCCTCCTATCGATAACAACACCTTGATGCCTTTGGCTTGGCAGGATTTAATGTCAGAGGTTAACTTTGTGCAAGTGTTACTGTATGGATCACAATGTCCTGCTAGGTTTATCATTGGTTTTTGGCCATTGCCAAATGTTGGAAGAAAGGCTAAGATAACAAATTCATAGTTGCCTGTAGCACACGTTTGTGCAAGGGTGCCTTCATTACCATTTTGTCCCCAGTAGATGGCTATGCTGCCAGCATTAGAACCATATGCTAATGCTAATAGTATCAAGGAGAAGAATGAAACTGAAATTGCTAATTTAGCCATTTTCCCAAGTACTTGACAAAGTCAAGTGTGTTAATAAAAATTGAATGATTTTTAGGTTGTAGAACTATGGTGTTAGAAGAAGCTATTTATAAGGGTGACATTTAAACATAACATGCCACTAATCCTTAATACTTTGTTTGCTAATGTGACTTTTTCTTATACTTAGTCCAAAATTGCAATCATAGATATTGATAAATATCAAGGAAGCAGCGTGCAAATTAGCCAGCAGCTATTTAATTTTCTTCCACTCCACTCTTGCCTAATACAGTCAGCATACCAGTCAAATGCAACTGATTACCATATAATTCTTTTTACAGTGATGGAATTGCAATGTATATTTTTTTGAAAAAGCAGTGGAGCTACAATGTAATTCAAGAAAAAATGGGTCATTGGTTTTATAGTGAATCTATCAATTTCTTTTATTTTTCTGCTTTGATACATATTGGATTCTCTTGCCCCACTTGTATTGCGTTTGAATTTTGAAATGAAAAATATGCCAATATAAAAAAGGCATATTTGGTCTGAGTTTTATTTTTTAATTATAATAATAGTACTTCACTTTTGTTCCTATTTTAATATATAAAGTATTAAAAATAAAAGATAATTTATTCTCTTTTGGTTTTGTTTTTCAGTAAATTCTTCATCAAAGGTAGACAACTCCTTCCTAGCTAGAGCGGGATTCAAACTTTGATTCACCATATTGTACGAGATTAGCCTCTTTGGTTAGAGCCAAACATCATTATTAAAAGATGGTTTATTTTAATTGTCTGATTTTGGTCTCAATATTTTTAAATTTAAGCAACTTTAATCCGGTTGATAATTGTGTCAAACAATCAAAATTCAAAGAAGACTTAATACCATAGTGATTACTGATTAGAAGCATAAATTTTCAAAACCTGACATTAATAAAATCTCTTAGCATAATGTACAAGATACTTGAATAAAGACAGCGAACCAGCTACAACAAAGATCAAAATCGCATTGAATTTTATTCAGAACTCACTTAGGAGAAGTTACAGAGATAAAAAATAATCTTATATTACTTACAGATAAACTTATCAACAATTAAAAAAAAAAAAAGAATTTGAATTCTTACATACACAGATACATGGACCCTCTTCCACCTAACAGTGAGATTGAGAGAATAATGGGAAAGGAAAGTAATGAAGAAACTAGAACAAGTGATGTTCTTTGTCACTGGATGAAATGCTCAAGGTCTATGATAAACATATTTTGTTCTGGGATCCACAATAAGACCCTTTCCTCCATTCACTTCTAAGTCATGCCTACAAAATAATAGTACAAAAGCAATTATAACCGATAAACTAAACTACATGTATAATAAATAGAAACCTAATATAAAAAAGAAAGAGAGCTTTGTTATTTTGACACAATACACAACAACCAAGCCTTATCCCACTAAGTGAGGTCGGCTACATGGATCAAATTATGTCAGTGTTTTATCATAAACCATGTTCAGATCCAACTCATTAATCTCTAGAGCTTTTGTTATTGACACAATGAGACAACAAAATTCGACAACAATTTAAATGATTAACACAAGTCAAATACTTGGTTAAAAATATGTTTGGTAGATGATTAATGAATATAACAAAGTGTCACAACTAATTAATCATCCGCAATACAATTAACCATGATTTCCATGTATAATTTATATGGTTAATACATAATTTTATATGATTATCATAAATATCATCTATATTTGAGCACCTGGAAAATTGTGGTTAATTACGTTCAATGGATAATTGATGAGTTGTGACAACTTGTTATATTCTTTACCGTGTATTTTAACAGCACTAACCATCCAAACTGCTGTCGATTTTTTTCTATCAAATTTGTCTCAAAATATCATTTTTTTATACAAACAAATGCTACATGGAATAACATTTTATGGAAAAACATTACGAAAAACAAATGAAAACAACACATGAAAACTAAAGACTCAACTGAAAAACAAAATCTGGGATGGTCAACTGCTCACGCGGTACATATCTGAAGAGCTGCAGAAGTCTATCAGCATATACCACTTTCTTCCAAACCTAGAATTCAAGTATCAACGGGAATAACACAATTAGGATGTTCTCAAATTTGGGACAAGAGCCCTTTTGGATTGACTTATTTGAGCTTATCTATTGACATAAACACTTATAACTTATAAGAATGTTTAGGAGAGCATGTGTAAATCATTTATGACATGTCCATAAATTGTTTTCAGCTTATTTCCATAAGCTCTCCATATAGCTTACGAGAACAACTTATAGCTTATCTGAAAACAACTTGAATTTATGATATCTTATTAGCGTTTGTGCTTAAGCTCTTAACTAAGATGTTTATCCAAACAAGGCCCAAGTCTATTAAAAGAATTTGATTTTCCTAACATACCACATTGTCCACAAGCAACTGTAGTGCTAATACTGCAACTTTTAGTCCTAAAGTTGGGTGAAGGATATATATTGCCTGGACATATCAGACAGTGAGATCAGATCAAATACTACAAAGGTCTAAAAGTGATATATTAGGAAAACAGAAATAGTGCTTACATGCAGATTATGCTGGTGCTTCCGTCCAAGTATTTGTTGCAACCTTTTCATCCAACCTAAGTCCGGTTGCCTATGCATACAAAAATAGGGTGGAGAAAGGTGATTTAGAAACCATACTACTTAGCATTGTGCAAAATTTGGAGCAACCAATTATAGAAGTTGCTTATAAACAGAACAGTTTCACAAAGCAGCCTACATAAGTAAAATGTTCTTAATAAATCTTCAGAGCACAGTCATCGTCCTTCGTATTTCTGTCTTTCAAGTTAAGTTGCATATAGCCAAACCACAACGAATCAAATCAAAGGATTGCCTGATTTACATATGGGGATATGTATTGCGAATTAGTTGATGTTAAACAGACAGAAAATAATGCAGAGCCAACCTCAGATAGGATCCTGATCCATACACATAGGCCCAGATAGATATCCAGGGCCCACTTAGAGGGAGAGTTAATTATCATATGGAGCGGGATCCTTGGAAATCAATTAGAGGCAAGGGGAATATATTGTGACTGAGGGAGTAGTGAGAGTCATGCTAGTTAATTGCTAAGAGTTGCTAGGAGAATGATTTCTTTGGTTGAGGAGCATTTAGCTCTGGTTAGGAAGAGTTTATAGAATATATGGTTATCCTTTTCTTTTACATTTCCATCATTGCAGAACTCTTGAGCTCACCTTTATCATTCAATATGTAAAGATTCGTTACCTTGATTTTATGGGTTCTATCACTCAACAATTGGTTAAGCAGATTTTCCAGCAACTCCGTACTGCTGATGCAATGTGAGATGTTTAGCAATTAAATAAAATGCTTTATAAGCTCATACAAAATTGTTCAGCCATATTTTCATGCATCCTGAGTTGAATTTCCAGTTCTCTAATATTTCTGATTGAAAAAAAGTGAATTTAATGAATTCTAGAAATGGAAGGGTTTTTTACGTGATTAAACAATACACTTAACAACTAAATCATCTAATTAAGGTCTACAGTTAGCCAATTTCTCTCAATATCCAAGTATTATTTCAAAGACAACCCTTGGCATTTTTTTTTTTGGTAGATCCATAGCATATTTCATACATACATTTTTAGCATACAAGAATAATATAATTTCTCAATCCGCCCCCAAAAACGTGGGGGACTTGCTTCCGGTAGTGTATTTTG
>Ga0315913_1002304_pt1 | contig 22250 bp, 13 predicted proteins | sample MpolsnodulesMG_FD_207736 | JGI IMG/M metagenome (GOLD analysis project Ga0315913, IMG submission 207736) | Medicago polymorpha root nodule microbial communities from Los Angeles, California, United States - small nodules | ecosystem: Host-associated > Plants > Roots > Nodule | place: USA... | reverse complement strand
AGTTCTTCTTGCTCGCCATGGCGAGCAAAGCTTTCTTCCCCATTGGGTTTGTGCCACGTCATCCTGGGGAGGCCAAACCGCCCTTGCTCGCCTCCCAAGTGATTTCACTCGCCATGGCGAGTAAAACTATGCTCCTGCCTATTTTTTTCTTTTGGTAACTCGCCATGGCGAGTTGGTGGCGAGCTGGTGGCGAGCCAACATACCTCTCTGCCTATTTTTGCCTTTGTTAGCTCGCCATGGCGAGTTGGGCTGCTTGGGAGGCGAATAAACATGTGGTTCTGCCTATTTTTGCCTTGTTGCACTCTGTTGCTTGTTTTCCATCTTTGCTCAGTGTCTTGAGTCATTTTCCTGCACAATTAGGTCAAGTAAGATAGATAAAGCGTGAATGGATAAAATTCAATTAACTCTCGGCTTTTTCCTTGATAACTTGCAAACAAGTTACAAAAAGTGCCATAAATCTTCATTAGAATTACTACTTCTTGGCACTTATCAGCTATCTATGCTAGTACCTCTCATGTTTCACACCGCCAACTTTGGGCGGACCTTACTAATCTGCAAGGATGCTTTCAGGGTCCTTGGTTATTTGTTGGAGATTTCAACGCGGTGCTCGGTGCTCATGAAAAAAGAGGACGCAACCCTCCTTTGCGTGTTTCTTGTCAGGATTTCGCACAGTGGACTAATGCTAATTTATTGACTCATCTTCCCACGTCAGGTCCTCTCTATACTTAGCATAACGAAAGATTTGGTACGGAAAATATTGCCCTCCGCTTGGATCGTTGTATTTGTAATGAAGATTGAATTTCTTTTTGAAGGCTGAGTAAATGTAGTGCTTTGACGCGTCACCAGTCAGATCACCACCCTCTTTTACTATCTCTTGATGTTAATATGGTTAAGCACGTGGTCCCTTTTAAATTTTTCAAGGCTTGGACAAAACATGAGGATTGTCGTAATATGGTCAATAACAACTGGGTGCGCAAGGTTAGAGGTAGTGGTATGGTTCGCCTTCAGCTGAAATTGAAAAACTTGAAGACTATTTTTTAAGGCTTGAAATTGGCTCTTGATGAAGTCAATCGCATTCAAATTCTGATTGACTCTGAAGGATTCTCGGATACTCTTTATGATCAAGATCTTGAGGCACAACTTCTTCTCACTACGGCGTTGTCCTATCAGGATACTCTTTGGAAGGAGAAAGCTAGGGACCAGAACTTTATCAATGGAGACTGCAACACCTCTTATTTTCACAAGGTTGCAAAATTCAGGGCCGCGACTAAACCTATTACTGTTCTGTATGATGGGGATACAGTTATTACCGAACCCCGATATTGAGGTACATGTGCTCAACTATTTTCATTCCATTTTCAGCATCGATAATAATTGTGTGCAAAATGATATGCTGGATAGAACTGTCCGTTGTTTGGTTTATGAGGAAGATAATCATAGCCTTCTTAGGCTCCCTTTGCGTGAGGAAATTAAAGGGCCTGTCTTTGATTTGAATGGAGATGGCGCTCCCGGTCCAGATGGCTTCGGGGGTCACTTTTATCAGACCTTCTAGGATATTATCGAAGTGGACGTTATCCAGTCAGTTCAGGAATTTTTTACCACGGGCGCTCTACCGCCTAATATTAATTCAAATATGCTGGTTCTTATTCCTAAGATCACAGGTGCACTGGCCATGGGAGACTTCCGCCCTATAGCTCTGGCTAATTTTCAGTTTAAAATTGTTACGAAAATTTTAGCAGACAGACTCTCTATTATCACTATGCGCATCATCTCTCCGGAGCAACAGGGGTTTATTCGTGATAGGAATATTTCGGAATGTATTATCATTGCATCAGAGGCAATTAATATGATTGACAAAAGGCAGTTTGGTGGCAATGTGGCTTTGAAAATTGATATTAAAAAAGCTTTCGACACGTTGGATTGGAACTTTCTGGTTGCGGTGCTCCGAAAATTTGGTTTTTCTTCTGTGTTTACCGACTGGATTCTTGCTATTTTTCACTCAGCAAAGCTTTCTATTTTAGTGAATGGTAAGGCAGTGGGGTTTATCTCTTGTTCTCGTGGTGTTCGACAAGGTGATCCGTTATCTCCACTTCTCTTCTGTATTGCTGAAGAGGTTCTTAATAGGGCGATTTCCATGGCCTCCTCTGCGGGCATGATTGTACCTATGTTCTACTGTCGTGGGGCTTCTATTCCTACTCACATTTTGTATGCAGATGATGTGTTAATATTTTGTGCAAGTACTAAACAAAATATTAGATGCTTGCTGAAAATTTTCAATGAATACTCTAACGTGTCCGAGCAGATTATTAACAACAGCAAGAGTCAGTTTTATGCGGGGGCTATGACATCCTCTCGTTCTCAGATGCTTGTGGGAATGCTGGGGTTTAGTGCTGGTAATATTCCTTTTTCTTGTCTTGGCTGCCCCATCTTTAAAGGCAAACCGAAAGGGATCTTTTTTCAATCAATTGTCGACAAAATCAAGGTTAAATTTGCAACTTGGAAAGGAACTTTGCTATCCATTATGGGACGTGTGCAGCTTGTTAAGTCTGTTATCCACGGCATGCTTGTATATTCTTTTCACATTTATATGTGGACAAGCAACAATTGGATTAAAATTTTTATTTGGAGCGGCGACATTTACACTCGTAAGATTTGCACGGTCTCTTGGAAGGTAACGTGTCGATCTTGGGCAGCGGGCGGTCTTGATCTTAAGCCGACCCGTATTATTAATGAGTCATTGATTCTTCATCTTGCTTGGAAATTCTCAACGGGGGACTCACAATGGGCAAGGCTGTTGCGACAAAGATTTGTCAAGCATGCCACACCACTCCAGTGCTACTTTCAATCTTCTGTGTGGGGTGGTATTAAAGAACACTTAGATACTATATCTGCAAACTAGATTTGGATTGTTGGGACAGGTGTAAACATCAATCTATGGATAGAAAATTGGCTCGGTATTCGTTTGGTCGACTTGCTACATATTTTGCCAACTCTTCACACCAAATTACGAGCTATAGTGGCTGGTGTGATTGTGGATGGCGTGTATTATTTACCACCAGCAGCGCTGGCTGTTCCAGAGGTGGCCATCCGTGTTGCTCAATTAATTTTGCCAACCGCCCCTTTGCCGGATGCTCTTGCTTGGCTGCACATGTCCGACGATAAATTAACCTCGAAAACCTCTTTTAATTTTCTGCTTCCAGCAGCTGTTTCTTTACCTTGGGCGGCTGCTATTTGGAAATCTTGCATCCCCCCCCCCCCTCTCATTCATTTATTCTTTGGCGCATCATGCATGGAAAAATGCCAACGAACGAAAATCTCTGTCGTCGTGGTTGTATCATTGTTTCAATTTGTAGTTTCTGTCTGGCTACGGATGAGACATCTACTCATTTATTTCTCCTTTGTCCCTTTGCAACGACTATTTGGCTTTGGTTAGGAGGATTGTTAAATATTACTTTCAATTTGGCATCGTTTGAGACTCTGCTCAGCTCCATTCCACGGAATTGTTCTTCCCAAATGCGTGACATTTATGTCGCAGCATTGACTCACACTCTACATGATATTTGGTTGACCCGGAATGCTTTGCGGTTCACTACTACAACAACCGCTGCTGTTTTTTCAACAAAAGCACATATCCACGCGGCCATTAGTTTTAGTGGCAATATCTCGACTGGTAACTGTATTGCCTCTGATGCAAATATTCTTGATGCTTTCTCGGTTTCTTCTCACAATCGCCGTGTCAGGGATATCTTGATGGTGTCTTGGAAGGCCCCCACGGCCCCCTGGATAAAAGTGAACACAGATGGCTCTTTGATCGGTACTCACGCTGCGTGTGGCAGACTATTCCTTGATCACCTCGGGTCCCTTTTAGGCGCTTTTTCCTGTAACATCGGCCATTATATGGTTTTTTATGCGGAGGTGTATGCTTTCCTCCTTGCTTTGGAATATGCAGATCAACACGGTTGGAGGAATATCTGGTTGGAGAGCGACTCGACAAGTGCTTTGATGGTCTTTAAAAATCGGTCTCTGGTCCCGGTTTCACTTCGCAACCGCTAGCACAATGCTTGCTCCCAAGGAATCCAGGTTATCACCTCTCATATCTATAGGGAGGGTAATGGTTGTGCGGACTTCCTAGCCAATTTGGGTCATTCGATACAAGGCAAGGATTGGTTTTCGGTGTTGCCTCAAAATCTTCAGACTGACTTCTTCTTGGACAGGACCGGGTTCCCTCGTTCTAGGTTGCCTTAGTCAGATGTCTCTTGTTTTTTATTTCTGTTTTTATCTGTCTTCTGTTTTTTGCTGTTTCTGTTTCCTTCTTTGAAGGTTTTGGCCTAGTCCCCCCTCATGTACCTTTTTTCCCACTTTTTTAATAAAATTTTCTTTTGGGATTGGCGGCATAAGATGGGGGTTCTGCGGGGTGCCAACCTAGTTGAGATGTCGTTACTTCCCCCTGATGCATGTCCAATCTCCTGGCTTAAAAAAAAGAGTCAATAACTATTCTAATATTATTATTATTATTCTAATAAACTACAATGATATAAACTTAACAGGGGTTACATGAAAATTAAAGTTAAATGTAACAAGGTTAAAGGTCAAGAACTTGTGCTTAGATATGAAGCTAATTGCAATACAACATGTATGTGTATGCTTTCTCAATCATTTTTAATTCATATCATATTGTTATTAATTAATAAAAATGCAGTATTAATAAAAATACATGTAATAATTTTAGTGTATTTTGGTATTCAGTCGGAAATATTTTGGTACTTAATCTTTAAAACATTTTAGTCTTCAATCTAAAATATTTTTGTACTCGATCTATTAATACATATAAAAAATATTTTTGTACTCAATCTAAAATATTTTCCTACTCAATCGGGAATATTTTGGTACTCAATCTTCAAAATATTTTAGTCCTCAATCTGAAATATTTATGTTGTCAATCTAATATGTGTGTTACTTGTCCCCCAAGTTTCTAATGCATTAGTTGTGAATTCTACCTGTAAATTGAGAGCTTACGTAGTTCATTCTGCATATGAAAGAATTATATTGAGTTATCGAGAATTCTTTCGCTCTTATCTCGTTTTCTGCCCGATGCATTTCCGAGCCATTTTTCCCTTTTATTTTTGTCCCTTCAAAATTAAGAGTGTTCTTAAGACCATAGACTCTTTCTAGATATAATGTCCCTTCAAAATCAAGAATGGTCTTGAGAGCATAGTCTTTTTGACAATTTATGTCCCTTCGGAATAAAGAGCAATTTTAAGATCATAGTCCCTTTTAAGGTATAATATACCTTCGGAATTAAGAATGGTCTTAATTCAATAGAATTCATTGCTGCGTGGAATGAACTAGGGAATTGAGTACTAAAATATTTTAAAGATGGAGTACCAAAATGTTTCCGATTAAGTACCAAATTAATTTCATTGAATATCTTAATATTTTAGATTGATACTAAAATATTTAAATATATTCGTACCAAAACATTTCAGATTGAGTACCAATTTTTTATAGATAATGTTAAAAATCAATCTAGCATTATTTTTCACAATCATATTTAGCATTGTGAAAAATAATGAAAAATAATACTAAATATATCGAATAAATGCTAAATAGGAAAACATATATTGTCATTCTTTATTTTTCTCATTTAGTTAAGTTTTGTTTTTTATTAACTTAATAATTTAAGTTTTGTTTGACAAGCCTAATATCCAAATTATATATATAGCATCAAATTTTAAAAGAAATGTTGGTTGAAAATCCAAAATAGAAAAACATATATAGTGGTTTTGTTTTCTTTCTCATTTAGTTAAGTTCTGTTTGCAAACCTAATATCCAAAATATACATGCTGAAGATAAAAAGAGAAAATAAAGCATGCTTAGTTGGTGTAAATTTCATAAGCTATGTTTATGTGATAGTTATTTTCAAACATGTTTGTGTAGTAGGTTTATATTTGTGATAATTTTGATATGTTTTTATTAGACGTTGATGAGAAAATTAAAACCATTCAAAGTTGCAAATCATTTCCCGTGAAGAAGGAAAAAAATTATGAAGAAGAAGAATGAAAGTTGAAGAGACGAAAACTTCATTGTCTTTTACAATTACATTAAGCACCGAAACTTGTTCATCAGTGTGTCTTGGAAAGTTGTTACGAGCGGGAGGAGCTTGTACTACGTTGTTTCTAACGTTCATTTTCAGTGGTAGTGATATAAAATGAGCTTCTACTTCTAATTGAATGAACATTTTATGACTTTTCTGATATAAAATGAATGAAAGTTATGTAGTTCTTTTATCAGCAATTGTATGAAAGTTCTATGACCTTTTTAATATAAAATGAATGAAAAAAAGGCAGACCTTTTCCTTAAAGCCTTAAAGAGGAAAATGTCTACTTTTTTCCATTCATTTTATATCAGAAAGATCATAGAACTTTCATACCGTTACTACTAGAAGCACTGCATAACTTTCCTTCATTTTATATCAGAAAAGTCATAGACCTTTCATTGAGATTCCGATAGAAGTGGAAGCTTATTTTATATCACTACAACTGAAAATGAATGTTAGAAACAACGTAGTACAAGATCCTCCCGCTCATAACAACTTTTCAAGACATGCTGATGAACAAGTTTCGGTGCTTAATGTAATTGTAAAAGACAATGAAGTTTTCGTCTCTTCAACTTTCATTCTCCTTCATAATTTTTTTTCCTTCTTCATGGGAAATGATTTGCAACTTTGAATGGTTTTAATTTTCACATCAACGTCCGATGAAAACTTATCAAATTGTCACAAATATAAACCTACTTCACAAACATGTTTGAAAATAACTATCACATAAACATAACTTATGAAATTTACACTTACCATGCATGCTTTATTTTCTCTTTCTATATTCAACATGTACTATTTTTTAAGAAGTCATAAGATAAGATAATATATATATATATAGAGATGCTAGCAATACACATTCTAACACATATTTTTCAACACACTCTTTTTGATTGGTTAAAATTCACATGGAACCCACTAAACTTATATGGGACCCACATGATTTGATGGGACCCATGTAAGTTTTAACCAATCAAAAAGAGTGTGTTAGAATGTGTGTTGCTATCATTCCTCATATATATATATATATATATATATATATATATAAACTGAAAGATACAATAATGGGGGAGTCCTGGTAAAGCACAAGATGTGCCTTTAGGAACTCAACAACGTTCAAAGTACAACAACCAAAAAAGCAAAAAGGAAAAAATATTCAGAGCCCAACACTCGTCATTACAAGCTGGAGTAACCCAAATAAACAAAAGGTTAGTCCTCCAAGCATGGAAATGGAAATCGATAAGGTCATTGAGTCTAAACACCTTAAGCCACCACCAAGAATTGAGTTTCACCATGTCAACCATCTGAGTAATAGATGTATGTTTGTTTTGGAAAATTCGAAGATTATGTTCTTTCCAAATAATCTAAATACAAGCCAACCAAATGATATGAAGGCACAAACAAATATCTTTTCTAAAATTATGAGCACCACAGAATTGAAGAGCGTGCATACCAATGTCAGGGGGAAGAACACTAGAGATCTCTAACCACTATTGAATAGAAAGCCAAACCCCTTGAAAGAAGCCACACTCCAAGAACAAGTGATTTGTCGATTTCTGTTGACCGCAACCACCTGAGCAAGACAATGACCCTTGAGAAAGAACACCTCGCCGAACTAAATTATCTATAGTTGGAAGTCTTTTATTCAGCAACCATCAAGTGAAAATAAAACTTTTAGAGGGACTGCCTTGTTCCAGATGATGTCAGGGAATGGCGCTTAAGGTTCCTGTTCATTAGAAGTCAATAAGTTGTAGATGCCTTTTACTGAATATCCTTGAACAAGATCTAATTTCCAGACCCAAGTATCCTAAATAGAATCCTGCAAAACAATGTTAACCAACAAAGAACAACACTCTAGCAACATATCCTCCTCCCGAAATAAAAAACACAACTTAACTAAATGAGAAAAATAAATAACGACTATATATGTTTTTCTATTTAGCATTTATTCGATATATTTTTCATTATTTTTCACAATGCTAAATATATTCCATTTATAAGTTTTCTATTTTTTTTTCTTCTAATTGTAAGTCTTCTATTTTTGGATTTTGGTCGACATATTTATTCCTCTCAAACCATGCTAAATATATGTTTTTTGGTAGCCCAAAGAGTAGGATAAACTTTGATGTACTCTTAAAATGGAATCAATGCTAGGAAGCAGAACCATCTGAATGTAAATAACCATCCATGTGGGGCCTTTTAATTCAGTTTGACAAGACATGATCATGTAGAGGGATAGAGAAAGTTTTAGTTCACCCTTTAGTTTTCTTTTGTGATTAGGTTGTGATATGGAGCCAATGCTGGTACGTATTCATTAACCAGCAATTATTTCTAAATTTTACTCATGGTAAATATAGTTATGAGCTGCAATTTCAGGAGTATTATTGAAACTTCCCCAGCCAACCAAAGACAAATATCCAGGCGTGCCATATGCAGACTTATTTCAGTTAGGTAGTGCTAAAACTGTGGAGGAAATAATTCTTGGGTAGACACCGGAACTTGGACACTTTATTTGGTCACACGCACAAAAAATACGCATGTTATAATCATTTAAAAATTAATTATTATTTTTTCTACTTTTTTTTTATGTGTGTCACTAAATAGAGCGTCTTAATCCTTATGTTCACCTAAGAATTGCTTATGTGGAGGTTGCCTAAGGCCTACTTTAGCTTCAAGATTGATTGTTGGCATAATCGAACAATACACAACCATTTTCTTTGAATTTTCAGCAAGTTGGAGCCCAAAAATCCCCATTTTCTAGGAGCTTTTTGAGGCTGTTATGGTAATTTGGGTTTCTGTTTTCTCTATAGGTTGTGCTAATTATGTGATTTCTTATTATGAGAAATTTTAGTTTTTTATGTTCCTTCATGCATGTGGTTTCACTATTTCTTCTATTTAATATATGGTAGAGTAGCGCTATAGTTGTGAAATATAATGAACAAATAAATTTTTTATACTATTAGATCATATTAGAGATAGTTAAAAGATATAAACAATCTATGAAGCACATAACCTCTAGGAGTAGACACGGTATCCGACATGCGTTGGTGTTTGATACAGAGGCGGATCTAAATAGAAGTGATGCGCACTTTGCGCACTTTGAGATTTCAAAATTTACACATATAACTTTTTATATTTATTGCACATAATGAAATGTATTTTTTGCACCCGTAGCTAACTATTTCTCTCACAAAGAAATAAAAAACCGAAGAAAGGAAGTGAAGGTCAATTGTAAGTTAGCAAATTGAAAGAAGTTGAAAGAGTAGAAAATTAGAAATGAATAAGGGAAGAGGCGGCTGCCTTTTTTAAGTGATGAGCCATCAATTAACTAGGGTTATCAGGTTAGAAATTTGTTGTTCACACTTCATATAAGGCTAAAACACACTTAAAAAATACGCAAATGCCTCATCAGCAGTTAACTGTCGCCGATAATTAGCATCAGCAGTTAATTACCGAAGTTTTCTTCGGCAGTTAACTGCCACCAGTTCCATAGGTTGTTAACTGCCGATGCATCCTGAACTAATACAGAAATTGTTGAACATAACAACATCAGTTCCTCCAAATTCTCTTAAATTCTGTCCAATTCATCCAATTCCATTTTGGACGAAAATCAAGTGAATCATCTCCACAAAATCATAAGTAAATAGTATTAATCATTTGTAATCATAATGTTAGTTTGTGTAAGTTTTTTTTTGTTAATTTTGGTAATTTGCATGTGGTTAGGGTTGATGTAGTAATTGAACTTTTGGTAGATTGCATGTGTAGTTTATGATGTTATAAATCAATGTAGTTACTGTGAATGTTGTTTAAATGATGTTTAAGTTCAATGTGGTTGTGAATGGTGTCCAATTAACACAATGAGAAAAACAATTAACCAATCGTGATTTTTATCATGTTAAATAAAAATAATAATAAAGGTGAATAGTTATTGATGACAACGATAATAATAGTCATTTTACAATTGTCTAATATGATATTTGAACTTTTTTTCAAAGTTTTATTGTCAAGTTTTTACCACTAAACTTCCACCTCGAAGACTACATTTAATATGTTAAAAAACATCTATAATATAGAAGGTTATTCACGAGGGAGACTCTTTGGTCAAAGAAACAACTATCTTTACGATTGAATTAAAATAATGATATTTGTATAATCATTTTGGAAACAATCTTTTTCTTTCCTCTTCTTTTGAGACAAAAACAATAGAAAAAGAGAAGCAACAATTGAAAGTAAAAACACAATAAATATATGAGAAATAAATAAAATATATCTTAAAAGTTGTTCCATAATGATTACAAATATCATTTATGGGGACTTCTGTTGGGTGCCAACTTAGTTGGGATGCTTCAGATTTTCCCAAATGCCTAACCTTTCTCTTGGCTTTATCGAAAAAAGATTACAAATATCATTTATGTTGAATTAATCTCCCAGAAATACAAACTTTCCTAGACAACTGGAAACAAACAATGAAGAGCAATTCTTGTGTGGACCTAAAGATTTAGACACATGATTTGGTCATACACTGGTAAAAATGAATATCACATAATTAAATAAAAAACATTCATTATTTAATTATTAAATTTTATTACTTTTCTCTTTTTTTATGAGCGTGGCCAAAAATGTGACCCAAACTTTCGGTGTCAAAAGTTACATTGTGATTTTCGTATAAGAAATGCCATCCTTTTGTGATTAACGGTATAACTCTTGATCTGTTCAGTGAAATGGTCCACATTATAGAAAGAAAAAAAATTAATTTTAATCCATTAACAGCTGGATACTTGTTTCTTCTAAAAATTATATTAAATCCCGGTCAAGAATCTATATATGAACCTAGCTAACAATGCAAGTTTTAATAAAAAAAAAAATTGTATGGTTTTGAGACTTGCTGACTTATACTCTAATGTCACGTGTAAAGAATACAAAAGTAATAATTTTGCCTTCATAAAAAAATGTTTACTTTTAAAAAGTTTTTTTCTCTTTCTAAAATTTCAGCCATCACAACTTTTATTCATGATCTACTATAAATAGGTGATTTATAGTTAATTTTGACATGAAATTACCCATCTAAATTGTTTTTCTTTTAGTTAAATAAGTGATTTTCACATATTTTCAGTTTTCTTACGTTTATCTTTGTGATTTCATCGTCTCACACGACTTTGTTTATTTTGATTTATCATTTTTGTGCGGTGTGTTTTTGATTTCCCGTCTTAGTGTGGTGTTTATTTGATCCAGGTTGAAAGAATAACTTTGATCAAGTGCATATTCAATTAATGACTTTTGTGTTGTTAATGTTGCAGATCCGGAAACATGAGTATTTTGTGACTTCAGTACTTTGTCGTTTTATGCTTTTAAAAGGATGATGTGAGTTTGTTCGTAATTCATTTTTTTTATTTTTATCGACTATGAATTTGTTTTATATTGATGTACTCAAACAATTTGAATGGATAAATATGATTTATTTTTATAAAAATAAAAGTTGTTTGTCCGTCTATAAAACAATAACTCTACATTAAATTCATTAACATGTATTCTACGAGTACATATTAACTTTTATCTGTGATTTTTACTCAGATCTCGAAACCGTCCATGACAAATAAAATTAAATAATTCAAGTTGTAAAACTAGGCCATTGTCGATTACAAAGTCTTTGGGAGAGTCCTACAAGCGACAAATCAAATTAAAGGCAAACTAGTGCTGATAGATGTAACAAACATAGGACTTGGAAAAAAGTAAATCAAACAAGAGAAGTTAATTTTTCTTGAGAGCAGAATTTGTCCTTATTATTATAAGGGAAATGTTAACTTGTGCTCTCAAAACACAAGTTAATGATTTGAATATGGAAATAATATTTTGGAATGTGTGTATTGCATTTAATATTTAACTTTTTAATCAATTAAATGCACAAATTTTTATAGAACATTTCTTCTTTTGAATTTCTTAACATGTGCCCTAAGGGCACAAGTTAACAATATCCTTATTTTAATTATCATAGCATACAAGTGCAATGTTAGACACTTCACAACAGCAAAATGAAAAACTAGGTTGGATTTAGTACGTGCATTTGAGATTGTTCTGAATTTCGAACTCATAATTATACCAATAAAATAAACTTAAATGTGTCGAGTAAGTATTAATGATAACCAACAACTAAAACATGTGCAAGCAATAAAAACTGATCAAGATAATGTAAAGTAAAACCGCAATCAAACTAAAGAACAATGATTACAAAGAGAGTAGAGAGTAGAGAACAACACACTAAGAATTTGTTCACCCAATTCGATCCAACAACATCCTACGTTTGGACGAGAGAGATATCTACACTTCACATCACACATCTAATTTCCACCTTTTCTTCAAAAGTTTTTCATGGCCAAGAGATTCAAAGATTTACCTACCCAATATGTCTACAAATTGTTTCCCAACTTTTGAATCTAATCCAAAAGAAACGATCCCTCAACCTTTTAATTTCTTAAGGATCTCCTCTTTTGATCTCTCAAGATTCACCAAGTTTCTCACAAGACTCTCATTCCCATGTGTTTCCCTATCCATGAATATCTATCTCCGAAATGTACCAACCTTTTTCCAAACGTCTCTGCTTTTCGTTCTTCAAGATTCACGTTTTGACCCTCCGAATCTTACCCAAGAAACCTCAATCCTTAGCCTCTAAGGTTTCCTAAATTTCTCTCCTTTGATTACATTGAATTTTTCAACAAATGAGTCAAATAATGGCATCATTGCATTGGATTGTGCAACGATTTCAATTCATACACAATACTGTAGTTGACATCATCTAAAATTATGCGACGGTTTTTCAGGGAGTTCAATACTCAATTTTGAGTCAAACTTTGAACAGGGAGGATGAAGGTCACGTTGTGCTAGTAAAACATTATGGTTTTCACCCATATGCAATGTGATGTTGGCAAAGTTATGGGGCTATTACACAGTGTTAACTAGGTTCAGTAGCTGCAACTAGAAGAATTTCATTTTGCCATTGATTCGAAAAAAGTGGTAGATTGTTTTCATAGGTGTAGAAATGATGTTACAAACTTTGACAATGCCATGGATGAATGTAAGAATGTGCTTATTGTGTATTACAAAAACTCTCATGTTAAGTTTAATATAAGATAAGTAAATGAAGTCATTTATTCTTTTTTATGGATTGCCACGTCTATAGTTAGTTTCAACATTTTCATTGATATGCCAACATGTATCAACCATATTATTAGAAATGAAATGCTCAGTGAATTTATGATGGCTTTGCCATCTCTTTCTATCTACCCAAAAAAAAAATGAAATGCTCAAACATCCTTTAGTCCATTTTTATTTTATCATAACAGGATTTTCAAAATAAGATCGTAATAGACATATTTTATCTATAAGTCTCAACTCAACAGTGACAGTATAAATTTGATTTAGGGATGAAACTCAAAGACTCTAAAAAAGGATAAATCATTAGCACTACTTTAAATAATCAAAGTTTCTCTCTTCACCAAATCATACATCAAAATAAAAAATAAAAAATGCATACTCGTAATTCAAAGATGCAAATGGATAGTTATTACATTTTTTTAGTATGTGTCACATTTCCAATTATTTACTTAAAATAACTTATGATTAGAGTGTTGATGTCACATATTCGCTTCTCCTATTCATATCATAAAATATATAAAAAGAGTGTTCATAACATTTCTATAACACTAAAATGCATTATCCTTCAACAAAAAAAAAACTAAAATGCATCAAGAGTATGAAAAAAGAAGGAAAAATAATTACTTTTATTCGCCTACTTTCAGATTTTTAAAATTATCTCGTACCTTTTAATTTGTCCTAAAACATGACGCTTTTAAGTTTTTTTTTTGTCTCTTTTTATAAAACTTCTTTCAAATACTCAATTGCATTAAAGATTTCTTTACCAATATTTCTCTAGTTATATTAAATATTTTTCTGCAATTTATATAATAAATACTTTGATGAAAAAATGTTAAATAATTCTCTCATGAAAAGTTAACTTGTAAAAAAAAAAAATTTGTCAATAAATTTAATATCAAAATCAACTACCTTAATTTTCATACTTTACTCAAGGGAATCTTATATATGAGGAGGGATGTAGTAGTTTTCTCAACAATATATTTTACCCAAAGTTTTTCCCTTTAGGTAGGGTTTATTAATTTTTTTTTTCTCTTCAAAGATGTTAATTAAAAAATTTATTATTTCTGCCAACGAATATTTAATTGAACGTTATATATATAAGCATAGCTATTAGCTTCATAATCATCAACAGTCTCATGAGAAGAATATAAACAACGCGGTTTATTATAGATAGATTAAGACAAATTACATTGGAGCTAACGTTGGAGGACGGAGAAACTTAATTTTGTTTATAAAAGGGTTTCTTTTGGTCACAAGAAAGTAACAAGAAACTTAATTAGTGGAAAAAGATCTTTGAAGAAAACATGGTGTCCAAAGCTGTGATCAATTCAATGCTTGTGCTTAGGATAATCACACTTGCCGCCTCAGTAACAACCGTGGCCTTGCTTGTTACTAACACTGCAAAATTTGATGATGGTACAAATATGAAATTTCAAGATTTCATTTCATTCAGGTAAAAAAGCATCCAAGCTAGTATTGATAAGAGGGAAATGAATTATGAACATGCAAAAGGGACACCCAACCCCTTAATTATTTCATCACAAAAGTGGGATCCCTATTTTGTACGATCAATTGAGATATGTTTGGCCTTTTTCAACAGAAAAATGATATTTGAACATCTACTTTGTGACAATTTTTTTGACAACTTTCTCTCTCGTACTCACATTAGTTTTTTGTTTGCATGCACATCATTTGATGTTAGGTTGTACTTGTATGTAAAATATCCCGACCGTGTACGTCCTAATAATAGTCTCTTGATGATAACCACATTCAATCGTTAAAAAGATGAGATTTTGACCATAATTAGAGATAAAAAAAATATATTTAATATCATTATTAATTTCGTCTAAAAATTATAGACCGTATGTTTTACTAAGACAGTATATTTGAGTAAATATTACATTGAATACTATTCAAAGATTTTTCTAGTTAGTTAATTAAAGTACTATGTTTATGACATTATGTCAAAATTGCAGGTATGTGGTTGCTGTTGCAGCCATTGCTGGTGCATATTGTATAGTGCAGCTACCATTTTCCATATACTATGCTGTACAGCAGAAGAGATTGATACGCAATGGATTCTTGCCAGAATTTGACTTCTATGGAGACAAGGTTCCTGACCTTTTATTATTTATCAATTATATATCAACCACCTTAATATATATGACAGTCCTTATTTATGTAAATATGATGGTCTTTTTATTATTATATATATAAAAAAATCATCAAATTTTATCATCAAATTTTATCACAATCATCAACTTGGGAACTGACTAGCACACTACTTGGTTCAATTTCATTTGTTAAGATTCAAACGATCGATTTAAATTCAAATACAAATGATATACACGAATGATAACTCATATACTTAATGTCTTAGAATTTTGGGCTGGAGGTCTTGATCGCATATTCGTAAATGCTCCACATATAAAACATTAATTTTCTTCTTTTACTACATATTACATGTACATGTGAATTCAATGAAAAATGTTTGAAATTGCAGGTAATAAGTGGGATTTTGGCAACGGCCATTGGTGCGGGTTTGGCAATTTCTATCGAATTTAAGAGGTTCTTCGACCAAATATTTGATGCATCGGGTGTTTCAAAGGAAGATGCAACGAGGAGCACAAACAACAAGTTTTATGTTCGTGGAATTGTTGCTTCAAGTGTTCTTTTTGTTGCATTCCTAGCCATGTTTATCGTTTCTGTCCTTTCCTCTTTCAATCGAAACAAAAAAGGCATTTTTGGGTGATGATACTATTTTGTGAACAACAAATCAATTGAAGTAGAGATACTAATAAATACTTGTTAGACGAAATTTTCATGTATTTTGTTCTTCATCTTGCTTTTATTTGTTTATTTTGGCCATATAAACATGTAAAACATTATTTGATTTCAATTGTATCGATCAAAATTCGTATCAAATAATTTATTTATGTTTTGATTTAGGTGCTTTTTATTGTTGAAATTCAAGTAATGCATTTCATTTAATATTATGTTATCAACGCAAATATGAATAAACTTAATAATATAGAGACTAATTGTTTCTTTGTGTCTTAATGCAAACTTCGATACAAAGTTTGGTTTACCATCTGGAACGGGATTTGGATCCTCAACAACCATTCTCTCTACTGCCATCTTTGTTGTTTTACATTGACAGTTGGAACCTCTTGTTATTTCCTGGCTCCGGCTAAGCGCTTCTAACATTTTTAATACCCTCTCTCTCTCATTCTAAATAATTGATGTAGTTGATTTATTTATACGCATTAAGAAATATGTATAAATATAGAATTGCAATGTATTGTCTTATTAATCTTTACCATAAAGATAATTCGGAGGATATTGAATTGAAAATTATGTAAGTAGTATTAATTATATAGTATAATTGAAATTTCTTATTTAATGTTGTATTGATAATTGAAAAAAGTTTGTAATAGTAGACAATACTTTTACGATGGAAAACTCTAATTGGTCATCTCACTGTAACAACTATAACAATCGTGATTTTCAATATACCGTACATAACCATATTCTTTCTTCTCCCCACATCTGAAGAGAGAGACTACCATCAAAGAATTCCTAATACCTAATTATAAGTACCAGATTGAGATCTACATAAGAAAAACTTCATTTCAAAACAAGGGTTCAGAATTTATGGATCTAGAAGACACATTTTGCAGCAAGAAGCTCAGAATCAAGTGGTAGCTTGCCATCCAACTTATAGTTGGTCCTATTTCATATAATGTTATCTTCTTTTACATTAGTTATTTTTCTTTAGTCATGAGTAGCTAAATTCATAGTGATTAGGGTCCCGTTTGGTTTGAGCTTATAAAAAATAGCTTATGTAAATAAATAAGCTTTTATTTTAATTTATAAGCTCTCACTAGCGAAAATCGTATCTTCATAAACTGTTTTTTCATAAACAACCTTAAAAACTTATAAATAATACATAAAAATATATTTATTTGCATAAGCTGTTTTATATAAGCTCTAAAATAAGCTAATCCAAACGGGCCCTAGGTCTTAGATGAATATGTCTTAATGCTTTTTGTATACTGATCACATATAAACCGATTTCAAATATCAATTGACCATTGACGCTAGATATTGAATTGGATCTAATAATTATGGTTAATCTAACGGGTCAATTTAGAGATAGATGATTGTTAGATTATGACATTTAAATTAACGTTAATATAAAACTTTCAACGGTTACGAACTCGTCTAAGGATTAGGGTGTCGTAGCTTTAGAAGAGAGTTTTAAGTCAAGGGGTTGATCAGAAAGATTTTGTTAATTTATTGTGAAATTAGGATAATCAGTGTAGAAGATTGGTGCAGTTTACCAAACAGCGAGAGACAAAGGATTCGAAAGAACTCGTCATCTTTCATTTGAAATTCTAAGCCAATTACTTTACTTTTTGCTATTTACTTTACAATTGTTAAAATCGACTATTTTCCATATGCAACCCCTTATTATAATACATCCTTAATATTTATAACTTTGTCGAGTAGAAATTGAAACAATCTTTCTGGATATGATTTTTAAATTATTACTTTAATAAATTTTAGTTCACTTGCTAAAATCCTATCATCTAGACTTAATATAAGGACTGTGAAATTCACACTCTTTCATAATTTCGATATCTAATGTGAAAATCAAGTTTGTAAAGTGACTAGACACCAAATCTCATAGATAATGTGATCATAAAGCTAAATATTCAAGAAGTATAAGAGGTATTATACAGTGATTATTTCATTAAAATTATTAGACAGCAAATTATGATTGTTGGAACAAAATGTATTTGACATTACCACCTTAAGTTTTAATGATAACAAGATATTAAAAAGTCAATTGAATATGCTAATATTTGTTCAAGTGTGCAGGACCATAGACTAAGAATCTATAAGTCTTAAAAACAAGGTATCGGTTCTGGAAGAACAAAAGAGAGCAATGAAATTTACATAGGAAGCTTTTGTTGCAAGTCTGAGTCTAAAGACCATCAGAGTCTGAAGATTCCTCAGAAGCTGATTGCCAGAGTCTGACGTCATCAGAGTCTGAAGTTCATCAAAGTTTGAAGTCAAGAAGCCGGAGTTAGTTAAAATTGGTTATTTGAAGACACAAGCTTGTAGAAGGAATAGAAGCCTGAAGCAACGACTATTTCAGAGGAATTAGAAGACATTGAATGCTTATCCACCGAAAAGCACAGGAAAAGGACAATAGTACATTGTACAACCACTACTCCACTCTCATGTCTGCAATAGTACAAGCTACAACTGTGTCTACGCTGGTTAATTCTCTATACAAGGAATGAATTTCACATTATTCCTTCTTAGGACATTAACAAAATCATGCAACAGATCATTGGTGATGATCAAGCTTCAACAACGACTCTTTTGATGTGCTGGAAATTCTCCAATGTCTCTCTCACACCTCTATATAAAAGAATGAAGACTTGAAGAATTGTGTGAGACTCAACATCGTTTTGAAAGTGCCAAAACTCTGCTAAAATTGTTGTGCATCAATACACTTAGAATTTCTTATAAACTTTCATATCTTAGAAATTCTAGAGTCTTATCTGATTTGTATTGTGAACACCACTGATTGTATATCAAGTGTTCAACCCCAAACATTTTTCTGTGTAATTGTGTTTCTTTAGAAATATCTTTTGTGCTTGAGCATATGAAACCTCTTCCAAGTGTGCTTGAGTATTGGAAGTCTCTTGTTGTGTGCTTGAGCATTTGTAATTAGATATTGATTTTAGTGAACTCTCCTTGGAAGTGCAAGGGAGACATGACTACTTCCAGATTGTGGAAGGAACCTGTATAATTGTTTTGTGTCTTTCTCTTCTATCTCTCTATCTTTACATTATCCGCCGCATTAGACTCTGAACATTGTTCCAGAATCTGAACCCTATCAGACTATAAACTATGGACTTAGTTTAAAAAGAAGAAAAAGAAAGCACAATTCAGCCCCCTTCTTGTGTTTTTCTCACCATCAGTTGGTACCAGAGCTCCGGTTTTGTTGTCTTAGAACTTAACAGTGTAACAGAAAAAGATCAGAGAAAAACATGTCAACTATTGAAGGTTCTAGTTTTGGTGTTGCCATACCATATGACTACGGTACTGAAGATAAGGCATCTGGTTCTTACAAGTCTCCAATGTTCAATGGAGATTCCGATACCTTCTCTTGTTGGAAAACCAAAATGTATAGTCACATTCTGAGTTTAGATGAAGAACTATTGGATGTCCTTGAAGATGGTGTTGGTGACTTGGTGTCAGATGAAGAAGTAGTTGTTGTTGATAGGAAGAAACACACTACTACTCAGAAGAAACTGTACAAGAAACATCACAAGATCAGAGACATTCTTGTTGCTATTTTGCCTCACAAGGAGTACTTGAAGATGAATGATGAATCAATTGCTAAAGAAATGTTTGCTTCCTTGTGTTCAAACTATGAAGGTAACAAGAAAGTCAAAGAAGGTAAAGCCACTATGCTTGTTCATTAGTATGAGTTGTTCATGATGAAGGAGGATGAAGACATTGAGACTATGTATTCAAGGTTTCATACTCTAGTCTCTGGTCTTCAGATTCTGAAGAAAAGTTATGTAGCTTCTGATCATGTGAACAAGATTTTAAGGAGCTGACCTGTTAAATGGAGACCTAAAATGACTGCTATTGAGAAAGCTAAGGACTTAAACACTCTAAATGTTGAAGATCTTATTAGTTATCTAAGTTCGAAAACTATAAGTTTTCCTTCCCACAAGTTAAGAAAATTTTGAGGTATAAACTATTAAGTTGTTGGAATTGTTATATGTTGGTGGAATTGTTGCTTCTGGTGTTCTCGCTGTTGTATTCTTTGCCTTGGTTACGGTTTCAGTTCTTTCCGCATTCAATCGAAAGAAAACCAAAAGCATTTTTGGGTGATGATATTATTTTGTCAACGACAAATCAATTGAAGTAGAGCTATTAATAAAAGATTTGTTAGATGACTTTTCATGTATTTTGATCTTCATCTTGCTTTTAATATATTTTTGGCCATATGAACATGCAAACCGTTATTTGTTTTCAATTGTATCAATAATTCGTATATAATACATTATTTGCTATTTAATTTAGGTGCATTTTATTGTTGAAATTCAAGTATTATATGTCATATTTAAGATGTTACTCAAGCTTTCAGCTGTATGCATAAGGTGACTATCAGTGTTCAGCCTCATCTTATTTCTTGACGTAGAGGTCATTTTGGATCATATATTCCTAATGTGGATGGTAGTGCTTAAACCAGCCCAAGAATGATAGGATTTGGTGGACTCTGATGGACATTTTCAAATATTGGCTACTCGAATATTCTTCACGCTGAAATTTTGGTATTAATGTATGTGATTCAAATATGTTGGGAGGAAGGTCTGAGAGAGATTATTTGTTACACTGATTCCATGAATACTATCCAGCTCGTCGGACACGCAGATGTTTCCACTCACCATTATGGAAACGAGAGAGCTATTATCAGAAAGTACATGTCCAAGGATTGGACTTTTAATTAATGTCACACTTTAAGAAAGGGTAATATGTGTTTTGACTTTTTAGCAAAGCTTGGAACAAGGTCTACGAGTAAACTATTGATTATGTTTGATCCTCCAGCAGAACTTCGTTAGTTGCTGACGGCAGACAATATGAGTGTTGATTATCATCGCGGCCAATAACCTCTTTTTTCTGTTTTTGCATTTTTCTCATATAGCAAAAAAAAAAAAAGGACCAGCTAAAAATAACGACTTAAGAAAAGAAAACTATTTAAACATGGCAAAAATATTTATTAAGAAAAGTGTGTTATTAAAAAAGGAATATAATTGTGACTGTGAGTATGGGAAAAGAAGGAGAAAATTGTTGTATACACATATCGGTTGGCTGAAAAACACGAGTAAAATTACTCAAATGCTACTCGGCAGTTAACTGTCGAAGTTTACTAGAACCGGCTGTCATTAACTAACGAGGTTTTCCTCGGTAGTTAACTACCGATGCGTTCCTGCTACAAATCTGGTAGAAGCTCTCTCATCCATTATTACTCTCATTTTACCAATTTTTTTTTAAATCTCTCTCAAAATCTCTCCAAAAAACCCCACCAAATTTATTCAAAAAAATCACAAGTAAGTAATCATAAAGGTATTAACTTACATTTTAGTTGTTATAATTTTATTTTTTTTGTAGTTTTTGAGTAGATTTTGAGTAGATTTTGTTTTTGTTTTATAGTTTTTGAGTAGATTTATATGTTATAATTCATGTTTAGAGTAGATATAAGTTGATTAATTTAGTTAAAATGTTTGCATGATGTTTATGTTATAGTTTAGAATTTTTAGGGTTATTTTTTATTTTGGTGTTTTAAATTTATTTATTTTATTTTAGTTTTTAAGTAGATTTACATATAAGAGCATATGATTTATTTTAAGATTAGATATAAGTTGAATAATTTTGTTATATTTTACATTATTTTTATGTTTTTTTTAGGGCAAAACTGTAACACCCCATATTCCCAACAATGTAAATCATACATGTACATCAGAGTATTACAACGTATACGGAATGCTACACTTCGTAAAATACTTAAATAATAGAGTAAAATTTTCTATTAATAAAGTAAACATCAACTGATAACATTTTTAATAGTCTCGCAGCGGAAATAATATTCATAAATCTTTTCAACCAAAATATGGCTCTAAGGCCTCAACATGTTCAACATTAATACAAAATCCAACTAAATTATTTCAACATGAAATCTCAAGAAAAATATGTAACAAGGACAACGTGACAATAAAACCCTCCCCGTTACGTATCAGAGCATCCTAAAAGATCATGAGGGAGTCGACTCACAACTGCAGCTAATCCTGAATATCTGCACTTGCCCACAAGGCGGCAATTTCAACAGAAGGGGTGAGATACATATTCAATAATAATAAGAATATAATTCGTCGACATAAATTAACAACTTAAAACATCATAAACAACAACA
>Ga0315913_1002303_pt1 | contig 22253 bp, 13 predicted proteins | sample MpolsnodulesMG_FD_207736 | JGI IMG/M metagenome (GOLD analysis project Ga0315913, IMG submission 207736) | Medicago polymorpha root nodule microbial communities from Los Angeles, California, United States - small nodules | ecosystem: Host-associated > Plants > Roots > Nodule | place: USA... | reverse complement strand
CCACCTTCTTCTCCGACGAGAAGCAAATTTTCCGGCACGGTGGCCGGTGGTGCACCACCGTGCCGGAGTTTTCAAAACTCTCCAAACTCGAAAACAAATATAGATCTATAACCTCCTACTTTTCCTCTGTCCGATTTCGAAAACAAAAGTCTCAAAAACAACTCACAAATCCATAGATCTAGCTTTCAAAAAATTACACAAAAGGATAAACACGAATATACCTCTTTTTATTGCTCCGACCTTCTACCTCTTTCTTTACTGCGTTTTTAGTTTCAGAGAGGTTGAAACGAATCGGATTTGAGATCGGTGGTTATGGTTCAGAAACTGCTTGTTGATGTAACTGTTTTTGAAAACAAATTGAAAGAAAAAAAAAAAGGTTATGGTGTTAGTGTCGGGAATGGATTCGGTTTGATGTATGAGTTTGGAAATTGTTTACGAGACTGGATGTTGTTCATGGGTGTTCTTCATTTTCTTGCAATTTTTTATGTTTGATTCGACAATTGGGGAAAAGGAAGAGAATTAGGGTTTGTGATGATTGGTAGCGGCTGTGTCAGTGATTGGTGGTGAACAGTGCTGCAATTAATGATGCCTATAAATAGTAGGGTTTGAGACTGATACGTGAAAAAGACAAAAATACCCCTAATAAGGATCCCCTGTAATTGGACAGTTGTACTAGAAACTTGGACAAAACAAAAAAACTGATAGACAAAATAAAATAATAATACAAAAACGAAAATTGCTTTTAAAGATTAAAGGACAAAACAAATGGATAAAATAATCATCAAAATAAAAAGTAAAACAAATCAAAGTAAAATAAGATTAAATAACACTTAAAATGTCGCTTTGGAACTAAAATGAGGTATTTTAAAATACCTCTCTGTCGAAATCTCGTCTGAAACAACGAAAATTAAAACAGAAAAAAGTGGTCAAAATTTGGGGTATGACAATATTCATAAAAGGAGTTTGTTTACCAGTGTTTTTGGTAAACAATACGAGTTGGTTTTGATTATTACGAGTAGGACCAAACCAGAGATCCTAGGACATGTTTTGCATTTGTTTTTGTGCGTTCATCGAGTTCGTAGGTTGCTTAACGAACGGGAAGAGACCATGTGGCGTCTTTCAACGGAAAAAGGTTTTAAAAGCAAAGTAAAGGCATTAAGTTTAAATTGCAGAAACATAAAGGAAATGTAAAATACAATGCATTAAGAATAAAGATGGTTCGACAAATTCTTTTACATACATTCTTTATGACCCTTTTCTCTCGCGCTGGTACTTCGAGTGTTTTAGAATTATGTATAGGTGATTTGCGATCCGTTTTCTCTATGGAAAACTCTTTTTTGTACAAAGAAAGTAAGTGGAAATAAGCTAATCCCACGATCAGCATTCCTTCCATGTAGACAACCGCTTCTCTCCCACGTTCTCCTTTGAGGAGACTGCATCTCTTTTGAAATTTGAACCTTCCCGCTTCAAAGGCAGTTGCTTGATTTCGACAGTTTTGCTTCTTGTCTCGTATCTTGTTGAACCTCAAGGCTTTGAGATTTTTCATGCTAAGTCCAACATCTCGTAGAAACTACTTTAGTTGAGGAGAACGCTTTGATTCCCGCAAGAGTAAAAGTCAACTAATGTTGACCACATCAAATAAGGCTAGTGAAAATAGCAGCTAACAAATTGCCCCCCAAAAATGTCATTTTCGAATGAATATATTCAAAGGAGAGAATTGGAATTTTTGAGAAAACTCTAACTATTTCAAAACATGATGTTATGCTAATCATAAATGCCAAGAGTGATCACTTCAGGTTTTCTTTCTCCCCACGATTTCGAGATTTTGTGGGCCACCACTTCTTCAGTTGAAAAATTAATGGAGACTTTCCATTTGCCCCGAAACGCCATGTGTCCCTAAATGTCTTTCCATATTTAAGTTCACACGTTTTCCGACTCTCTTCATCATTATGGTGCCTCTTTCTTGACGATCGGTTTTCTTGAAACTCTCAGCTTCTCCACTAAGACAAAGAAACTACCTTTCCATTCAAGACATGTGGCGGTTTCTGAACAAGGTTATGAGGAGTTTTGATGTTTATAAGAATCCCTCTTAGTTATAAAAACATCACTTCATTCTTGCTCTTCAAGCTTCACTACGTGCATATTTATTTTCCTTTTTCCCATATAACGGAAGAAAAAATTCTACGACAAGAAAGGATAGGCTTCCAAATGAGCTCCTCCTAGTTATTATGAAGAAGTTAGTTGTTTTAATGATCAAAGACCTCTTCAATTTCAAAGAAAAATCTCGTCGCCATTGATATCTTGTCGTCAAGAAAGCCACATTCAGATTACTCCCAACGAGTTATATGAGTTTCTTTGCTGATGATTCACCTAGCGCTGCCAAGGGCAGGTTCATGCAAAGATTTTCCTATAGTGGACATGAATCGGTTTGCGTGGTATTGGCGGCTCACTTACTTCTCCAAACTCAACCTGATTTGGAAGCTATTAGGGATATTTTGGCGAAGGAAGTGAAACATGAATCTGACAAGGCCAAGTATCTTGAAATCATGTTAGAAGTTTTCTCAGCTTTCTCTTACCTTTTCTTACGTCAGCAACTTGCTAACTGCAGACGTACCATTACGCCTGTAAACAACCTTCATCTTGCTCGAGAAAATCTTGCGTTAAGGTCCATGCCCTTTTGGCTTAGGATACAAGTTCATTTGTCCTCCCGACGCTGCTTGCGAGGGAAGTCAAAGGTTCAGGAACATTGACTCTTCACTTACTGGTGCGGATGAAGATTACCCTTTAGACAACTTATGTTTTCCTTGTCGCCTCAACATTGAAATTCTTGGTTCCTTGACTACTTTTATTTCTTTGATCTAGAATTTTTACTTTAGAAAATTCTAGGAACCATCTTTGTGACGTGTCGAATGAACGCACTTTACTTGTTCACCAAAACTTCTTTGTAATGTATTATGGCCCAGTAGTTGGTCTTTTGTTTCAATCAATAGTACTTTCGACAACTTTCATTTTGGCACTCGTCTTTAATCTAACTTTGATTGCCAATTTTGGTACATGATGGCTTCATAAAAACACCATTTTGTTGCAATGAATATTGGCTAAAATGAAACCAATTTGGTTATTGTCAAAAATGAAAGAAACGGACTCTTACAAAACAACTTGGACAAATGGGACCAATTTTAGTTGTGACTCCTCATTGTTCCACCTTCTCCATTATCTTCCATCATGAGGCACGGGCGTACATTAGGAGGGCACAAACCTGAAAAGGTTCTTCTGACCGTTTCTTATTCTGGGTTCAAAACTTGACCTTTTCTCATTCCAGATCTATAAAATACACCTTGCTAGAAAATGGATTTCACATCCTCTGAGATTTCCTTCTAGATCATCCCGATAACCCTCCTTCATATCATGCCTTCAGCCCCACCCTTATGTATTTTCATGAGTGATGAGAAATTTTTGGAACTGAAGGCTAAAGATTCTCATCTGGCCTTGAGGCTCATTATAGAGAGTAATGTACCTTCCTCTTTTCCCTCTCCGGGTTACCCCAAAAATTTTGACCCTCACTATTTTGAGGGTGCTCATGATGGCCTCCTTCAACAATTGCAGGCAAATTTTTTGAATGTCGACCTATTTCATGTGCTGGAAAAAGATTTTATCCATGGTTCAGATTTAGTTGCTCTAGTCAAAACTCTTAGGAACTCTCAAGAATCTGCCACCAATTTCTCCCTTCTTGTGTTCTTGGTTGAACTTGAACTTGCCCCTTTCTTAGGACAGATACTGCAACTTCTTTACGACAAACAACAACTTACCCAAAGAATCGCATAACATCATCACCTTCGTCTACACCACCTTGAGGAATATAACTTCGTGGAAAGAGAAGCTTTATCTCTCAATTCTCCAGACAAGTAGTCAAGCGTGGCGGTGCGATCAAAGGCTTTGAGGGCTATTGAACACGATGAAGTGGCAATCAAACTCGGACATGAGGTCACATGTTCAACCTTGGAAAAAGAGTTTGTGGAGATGAAACTGGAAATTTGTGAATCCATTTATGAAAAATTGAAGGCTAACCTTAAGCTTTAGGTTTATTTCGAGAATTTTAGCCTTTTAAGCCTTAGTTTGTAATATGTAACAATGTTTATGACCTATGCAATTTCTTTTCTTGGCATTGCTTAATTTTTGGTTTTATTAAATGTCAAGTTTCATTTCTCGATAAAAGATCACTCTTTCATCATTTTACCTATTTTCCAAACAGGCTTGTGCTTTTTCAAATATTCGTCGTTTATGTTAGACATTTTATTGTCAAAAAATATTTCAAAAAATATGAAAAATTGTTTATGGAAAAACTTTGAATTTTGAAATTTTCAGGATATAATGGCTGACTTGAATTAGAATTTGAATTAAATTCTCCTTCTGCCCCACAAATTTCGGTATAAACCATTTGTATGGAAGGCATTTAGTAGGAACTAACTTACCTTCGATTTCCTTTGATTCTTGCAATCTCCATCTAGAAATCATACCCCCCGAAACGGCTAGCACTGAGATATAAAAAATGTAATCAAATTTTTGGCTTGCACCCATTCTTTCTTTTGGTTCATCACCATTTGTTTCGAATGCTTTAGCATTCAAATGGATAAAACACTATGTTTTATGGAGCTGACGTGTCTTGTTTTATCTCCATCATCCTTACAAACCATTTTCCCCCAAATTTCAAAACTATAATTCCATTTTTATTCATACCAAAGCTTGAACTCCTCAAAGACCCAATTTATCAAATGATTCATAATTTGGAAGTCATTAACAAATCATTCATAATGTAACTACTGATTTTTTCCCTTTCTATATATTCTACTAGTTGTTCTTTTGCATAGCCTAGGATGCTATATTGTATATCGTTAGAAGAAAGAACAAATTTACCCACCGAGTGCCAAATTGCTAAATGAACTTTTTTTTGTCAAGCTGGCTTTGAACTTGCTCCTACGTTATTAATTATCAAGCTTTGGTGCCATGAGCTGATGAAATGTTAGAATAGGCTAAAAAAAACATGGCAAGGTACATTTGTATTTAGAATTTATCAAGCTTTGATGTGAATAAAAATAGAGTTAGGGTTTTGAAATTTCGGAGAAAAATGTGCGTGAGGATAAAGGAGATGAAACAAGACACATCGACTTCATAAAACACAATGTTTTGCCCATTTGAATGTCAAATTATACACTTAACTTCGACATCAATGTTTTTGTAACTCAGGTTAACAAAAGGGCTAAGTTGCAAACCTTTACATACTTAAAAGACTTTAATAGTCTAATTTACCCAAATATTAAATAAGATATAAGGGAACGGCCATATAACAAAAATCTTAAGATTTTGAAAGAAGTTTAGATTTAGATATGTGATTACCTCTTTATACTCCATGTGAAAGTCTTAATCTTATCCTAGACATGGTGATCCAACACCAATCATAGGCCACTTTTATATTTCCTGTTTAGCATATCAACATATTTTGACATGCAAACGGATTCGACAAGAAAATTTGTGTTGTTCTTCAGTTTGGATTTAATTTTCTGTGCTAGAGGTTCTAATCCCCAAGATAATATTAAATAACTTTGTTATTATTCCATTTACTTTTCCTAATTCATACATTACATCACTTAATTTAATATAAAAAAATGCGTGTCTTATGCTGGATCATTTGTTTTTTCCCTAACACTTTTTGTATCCAAACATATACCAAACAAGAATATTACATGTAGTTAGACTTGAAATGATGTTTTTCCCATTCTATTGACACGTTTTTGCTACATTCATAAATTTTCGTTAATGCATGCTAATGTTGATTAATTTCTACTTGAATGCACTGTTTTTTTCAAAAGTGAAGCAACTTTCTTAACTAATTAAGGGGAATGTTAAATAAGGAGAATGTTATACATGCACACACCACTTGTATGATTTGAACATTGACACATATTATCTACCAATATATAATCGACACCTTCTATAAACACGACATTGATTGAGATAGAAATTGGAACAATTTTATCAAATAAAAGAAAAAATAATTATATATTATAAGATGCTCATATTCTGTCCCCCGACTTCCCCAATGAACTCTCTTGGCCTTTCTACACACTCCATTTTCATCACCTTTATTAATTAACCTCTTCCTTTGTCTCATTTTTCATTCACTCAGACCCCTTTAATTTATTTTCTCTCATATTTCACACTCTCCTTATCTCCTACTACATAAATTGCATTCCACAAAATATTCACCATCAACACAAACATGCATGTCCTTAACCCTTCAATGCTATTTGCACACCCAAATACCAAAGAAAAACAATGTCATGATACATCTTTTCTACCATGTCAAGTTACTAACATACCCTCAGAGTTCATATGGCCTGAGCATGAAAAACCATGTCTTACACCACCAAAACTTCAAGTTCCACCAATTGACCTAAAAGCCTTTCTTTCTGGTGATCCAAAAGCTATTTCAAATGCTTGTTCACAAGTGAATGATGCATGCAAGAAGCATGGTTTTTTTCTTGTTGTTAACCATGGAGTAGATAAAAATCTACTAGCTCAAGCTCATAAGCTTGTAGATGATTTCTTCTGCATGCAACTCTCTGAGAAACAAAAAGCTCAAAGGAAGGTTGGAGAACATTGTGGTTATGCTAATAGTTTCATTGGAAGATTTTCTTCCAAACTTCCTTGGAAGGAAACACTTTCTTTTCGTTACTCAGCTGATAAGTCATGCAGAACTGTGGAGGACTATTTTGTAAATGTCATGGGAGAAGATTTCAGGCAATTTGGGTAAGACAAAATGGAGTTTTCTTTTTTAGTTTCTAAATTTTACAATGTTTGTTTCAAAAGCTATTTATTTTTAGCACCTCTACCATTTTTCTACTCTTTCATTAAAAAATAACCACTTTAGGAGTATTTATGTATTTGTTACAACTTTTAAAAGGTCCTGCTAGGGCACAAGTTAACTTAAGAAATTCAAAAGTAGAAATTTTGTATTAAAAAAGAATAAAATTTTGATTTAAAAAAGTTGAATACAGTTGCATGCACAACTTTTTCGATATATATTTTTACTTTGACTTTTTAGGTAGTATATTTCTACTTTAAATTCCTTAACATATGCCTCGGAGCGCATGTTACCATTTTTCTTAAAAAAAAAATACCATATTATTTCAAATAGAGAGATAATTTGAGTGGCTTCTCTTAAAATAACTTTTTAATGGATGATTTTTTTTTAGTTAAAAGTAATTTACGATAAACTGATAAAAAAACAACTTTGACTTGTCTCTAATATAATATATGGAAAAAATATTTAATTTGTTTCCATTTGGTAGGAGTGTATACCAAGACTATTGTGAAGCTATGAGCAATCTCTCTCTTGGAATCATGGAACTTCTTGGGATGAGTCTAGGCGTTGACAAGGAATATTTTAGAGATTTTTTTGAAGGAAATGACTCTGTAATGAGATTGAACTACTATCCACCATGCAAAAATCCTGATTTAGCTTTAGGAACTGGACCCCATTGTGACCCTACTTCCTTAACCATTCTCCACCAAGATCAAGTTGAGGGTCTTCAAGTGCTTGTGGATGGAATATGGCAGTCAGTTGTTCCCAAAGAAGATGCCTTTGTGGTCAACATTGGTGACACATTTATGGTATGGTTCACATACTTACAACGTTGTCAAATTCCACATACGATATTGATAATTAAAATGTTGGTTCTATTCTATGTTCATTGTCATAATGTTCTAAAAATAATGAAACAGCATATAGACCATATCTTGTCCAAAAAAAGCATATAGACCATATGAAAATATTATGTTATTTATTTAATTGTAACAAATTAATAATAACCTTTTAAGTGTTCGTTGTGTTACTCACATGACAGAATATATCGCTAGCAAAACTCACTCTAACACTCTTTTATCCATTCATTTATTTGATGAAATACAAATGGATTTCATCAATTTGTGCGGACTCATTTTCAAAATTGTGAGCTGCATGTTCTCATTCAATAAGAGAGTAAATGTTAGATTACATCTTGCTAGCACTTCTCTTTCTTTAGTAAACTTATATGTAGTTATTTATGGTTATGCATGCAATAAACTTATATGTAGTAGTAATATGTTGTGATTTATGTTTCAGGCTCTATCAAATGGGATATTCAAGAGTTGCTTACATAGAGCAGTTGTAAATGACACAATAGTGAGAAAATCACTAGCATTTTTTCTATGTCCAAATGAAGAAAAAATGGTCACTCCTCCAAAGGGACTAATTAACAAGGAGAATCCAAAGATATATCCAAACTTCACATGGCCAAGTTTACTTGAATTTACTCAAAAACATTACAGGGCTGATGAAAGAACCCTAGATGCTTTTTCAAGGTGGCTACAAGAGAAAAACAACTAATTAGAGGTGCCCCCACTTTTGTCATATTGCAAACAAGCTTTTAAATTTTAAACTTGAGTTTTTTAACTTAAGGAAGATGACATCACATAAAGTGAAAAGAGGGTGTGCTTTTGATTGAGGGAAGAAGATAACAGAAAACACCAAAGAATAGGGCCAACTCTGAAATTAGTGCTTAAGTGTTGTTAGTGTTGGAATAATCCTAATTATGCAAATGGAGGAAATGAAACGATATATTCCTCTAGGAATAATGCTTGATGTGTAATCATGTTTTTTTGTCACTAATAAAGCATTTTTAGTTGTCCTCATTCTTCCACTTTATTGTAATTCTCTATCAACTATATATTTGCATGTATATTACGTAAATGTACAACCTTACGATAAAAAGTAAGTTGCACTTTTGTGTCTTCGGAATCATATGATTTTTATTTGAAATTTAGATAAACATGATTGATTCCATTGAGAATTTATCCAACCTGCTGTTCCAATTATAATTAGGCTACTGATTGACAATGTTATTCCAATCATAAACAGGAAATTTTGACATACTAAAACCTTAGTTTTGTAGTGGAGTTCGGGTATTACAGAAAATAGCATCCTCATAAAAAATGGATGGACTCATGTTTAAGGGGATTGTTGGTATTTCAAGTATGAGTAAAAGTGGTGTCCAAGCCTACTTATTATGTTGCTCTTTGTCCAACTTGCTAATCTAATTTAGTGTAGGCTTGCTCGAAAGTCACAACAATTTTTTAAACTAACATTTTGTATCTATTAAAATAATTTTTGAGACAAGTGACTCAAAGATATTAATCGACATGATTTATGATTTCTGACAAGTTCAAGTTTAATGGGAACATCTCTATTTTAGTTCATCGTATCAGGAAGCTGCTGAGAATGGATTGGCATGTGCAAATCAACCATACTTGACACGAAAGAAATAGAAGTGTCGATTGGCTTGCTAGTTTTAGCATTTTTGTGAATCATTTGAATTTGATTGTTTTGGAGACTCCACCTACAGAGCTTCAAAAGCTCATGTTGATGACATTTCCGGAGCTTGCATGCCTAGGAATGTCCGGTTAATTTCGTAGTTTCTTTTCTCTTGGGCTTTGCCCTCTTTTTGTACCAAAAAAAAATAACTTTTTCAGACTTTTTAGCATCCATTTATTGTTTTGAAATGGTTAAATAAGTTTTTGATCCTTATAAATATATCAAATTTTGCTTTGATTCTTAGACAAAATTTACATATTTTAGTCTTTATGAAAAATTTTAGCATTAAATTTTAGTTCCTGTTAAATTTAAATTTGTCTCAACATCCTTGAATTTTAAAATCTCGAAGGACTTTTTGCATGCATGTTTAGAACCTTATAAAATATTATGTTATTTCGTTCACAAATTATAATCTTTTAACATGAAATAAATTAAACATGTACTAGTTATTCATTTTCAAACGTTCATGATAAAAGTAGTGAAGATTTGGACCTAGAATTCATATTTTGAACTCATTTTTTAAAGAGGAACTTTTTATACTAGTCTAAGCATCTCTAGAAAAAATCACTCAAAAATTTTAATGTTTAATAATAATTAATAAAAATTGAATTTATGAGGGACTAAAGCTCCATGTTGAAATTTTTTATAGGAACTAAAAAAATGTCATTTTTTAACGAGGTCTAAAAACAAAATTTGATATATTTACATAAATTAAAAACTTATTTATCCCACTTTGAAATAAGACTTATATTTAAGGACACTGTCTTTCCTCTAAATTGACTTATAATTATGAACATATAATAGTACACTACTTAGTCATTATTATAATAGTACACTACTTAGTCATTTTATAGACCAAATACATCAATTGTTCATAAATCTAAAAAGAATTTTTTTTTATAGTAGTGACTGGATAGTAAAACTAATTGCTTAAGTTTCTTTTAGTGTTCTCTCTGGACTAGAAATTTTTTCGTTATCACGAAGAAGACATAAATCATAGAAAATACTTTCCAACACATAATAAAATAGCACAATTTAATTGTGTAAGTTCTAGCCACTAGGCTATTCGACAAAAAAAAATAGAATGAAAAAATAATACATAAGATTGATTGAACATGTATCTTGGCCATTTATAAAATCAAATTTACTAGTAATTAATTAAGTAGAACACATTAATGTATATAATCTTAAAATATTATATTTAATAGAAAATACAAATTTAGATATAAAAAAAATTTACAAATTTAACTTTTGTTTATTTAAAAGATTTATTAAATATAAGTTTATTAATAGTTATGAAATTGGTTATGTTTGTTAAGAGTTGTTAATAGTTAGTATAGTTATATTTGTTAGTTGTTATCTTCTCCTCCATTTTTATATGGAGTTATATATGTAAGTAGGGTCCATAAAGATAATTGATGGTTAAGCAAAGTTCATTTTTATATAGCCTTATTGGCATTTTAGCTATAAAAAAAAAATGGATGGTTAAGCAAAACTCATTCTGTTTAGCTTTATTAACATTCTTTTAACAAAATTCATTATCTTTATGGTCATATGTCATTTCATCTATCTTACATTCTAGCTTCTATCCATAAAGAAAAAATGGATGGTTGTGCCAAATATTTCTTATCACCTAATTGACATTTTAAGTTATATCCATAAAGAAAATAGATATTAAGCAATCAAAATATTCTTCTAAGCCTAATTCGCAATTTGGCTCTATCCATAAAGATCATGGATAATTAAGCAACCAACTTCATAATTTTAGCCTCATTAAAAAAAGGATTGTTATGCAAACTTCTTTCTTTCTAAACTTACTGACATTTTATACTCTATTAGAGATAAGTTTGTTAAGAGTTGTTAATAGTTAGTAATGTTTGTTAGTTTTTATCTTTCTCCTCCTTTTATATATAGGGTTGATTGTTTCATTGTAATTCAATTAATCCATTCATCCATAATATTTGTTCACTAGTTTCAATATTTTTTTCTCATCTATAAGTTCGATAAAGAATTATAATACGATTCATATTACTCAATATGTCCATCAGTAATCTACGGACCCATCACTTTGGCCGTGTCAATGAACAATCAATGTCTGATTGTATTGACTATTGATTATAATATTATTCAATCCATTCTTAAATATAAGTCGCAATTTTACATGTGCACCGTTCATATAATTTATTTTGATCTTATTTTTTAACTAGCATATAAAAACAAATGTTAACATATAAGATGTTCCATTTGTCTCAATAAATATTTTCAAAATATCAAAATTTTATCATTTTTTGCTATAGTTAATTAAAGATATTAATGGTTAAAGTTGTCCGTTGACATGTGTACAACAGTTGACTACGAAAGGTATTTAGAAACAAAGAAAGTATATCCAAATTCAAAATATAAGAAGAAATGATTCATTAGTCGCAATGACTTGAGAACAAAGAGCATTTTAATCAAAATAACAATCATCACTATCATAAATGTCCGGTCTGAAGTTCAAATTTATGTGCATCTAAGTGATCATAGTTCGGTTGATAAAAAAAACCATTTAAAGAAGAAAAAAAACAATTTTATATGGGCAAAATTTCATTAACTCTCCCTTCTTAATCTGCTTTGGGTCTGTCTTTGAATTCCAATCCATCCAAACTAACATTAAAGTTATCAAAATATTCATATAATTTTAAATAATTATTTTTGTTCTTATTTGAAGACTATAAGTCCAAACTCTATTTAGATTAAATATGATTTGCCTCTGAAAACGTGTTGTTTGCTCTGACATTATTCTTTCACGTACAAATTCAAAATGAATGCAACATCATGTGAATCTAAAATGTTATTGTCAAAGAAACAAAAACAAAATGTGAATCTAAAATGATAAGATAACGTTTAAACGAATTGGTTATTTTATAGGTGATATTGACATTGCTGCACACAACTTCAAAACTAACCGACTGGGGTTGGGCTATAGTTTGGTTTGATTTTATATATAACCTTTTGGACAAAAAATGTCACTATAGCAATGAGTTGGACACTACATTCCAATGAGTCATTAATCTTAGCAAAGTGTTTGTTTTTTACCAAAGGTTTGCTCGAATTGTTCATCTACAAAGGATCTTGCATATGCCAAAATTGGTAATGATGTTCATGTAATTTTAGTGAGGAAATCAAATGACTAAAACTTCAAACCGTTGTTGAATTTGTAAAGTTTAAACGGAAAAGCTAACTTTATCCTTGAGATATAAGTTAAAAAACTAGATGTAGAATTATTATTTTTTAAAAATCATACATTCAAAATACATGTCGCAATTTTACAATGTATATTATTTACATGGTTTACTTTGACCATATTTTTAACTAATATATAAATACAAATGTTAGCATGTAAGATGTTGTTTGATTTGTGTCGATAAATATTTTCAAATGTCAAATTTTTATAATTTTTATTATATATAATTAAAGATATTAATTGTCAAAATTGTGTATTGGCATATGTGTAGTGATCGACTGCGACATGTATTTTAAAACGGATGGAGTATTTTGTTAATTCCATTTTAAACTCATTAACTTATATCGTTTAAGATACAACTTAACACGACTCAAGTTTATATTTGATTAAATTATTACACTTGATGGAACTCTAGTTATATTGAATTTCTTTTTTTTTGTCAAGTAGTCCAGTGGTTAGAGCTCACACATATTAAATGTGGAGAAGTGGGGTGTCAGGGGTTCGAACCCCTGCCCCTGCATAAATTATGCAATGTCTCTACTAGCTGAGTTAAGCTGACGGGGACAGTTATATTGAATTTCTATAAGTTAAAAAAAATAAACATATGATTACTGTCTAAGTCTATTCGCTAAGTTAGAATAAAAAACTCAATTATATAAGTTAATGTTAATTTATTGATTAGTGTTGTACGGATCGATACCCTTGAGTATTAAAATCACACAAGATTTATATAAACTCAAATCTAAACACGACACAACAGAAACGACGACATGCCATCTTAAATCCTCAATACGTCTAAAAGAATTCAAAAGATAAACTGAAAATCATATGCAGTGTATGTATATCATTAATGCAGTTTGGATTATATGTAGCTACAGGATCATGCGTATCATCTTGAGGATTACCGGTGTTACGTGTTTGTCTGTTCGTTATTTTTATTTTTTTATGGAGTATGTTCGTTCTTTTTATTACCTTAACGTGTATAAATTATGAAAAATATTTTTTTTATGAATTTTTAATTTTGATTAAAATTATATTAGATAATTTTTTTTAGGGGAAAATTGTATGTATAGATGTTTGTTACTATATTTTTGTATGAACTCTAAATTTGGTTAAAATTATATATATAAATACCAGGGTCATTCCTAGAGTTTTTCAAACCTTAAGCATAATATGAGAAAATGGTCATTTACATAATATGTCATAAAAGAATTAGTTCATTGTTGTGATTTTATTAGCTCTTCATTTTGTTTTTTTCGCTTTTGCTACCAAATAAATGTTTTTAGACAACATTTAAAAATAAATCAAATACTCAATAGTCACCAAAACAAAATAAAATATGCGAGAAGTAGAGAACAATAGAACCTACAAAGTTGACTGAAATTTTAGCACCTAAGAAAGTTGACATTACTATATTGAAAAATAGATATTGAAATTTTAGCACTTAAGAAATTTGAACTATATTGATTGAAATTTTTCAATCAATTCAAGAAAGTTGACATTACTATATTGATATAATTTAATTTTTTGGAACCTTTAAAAGGCAATATTAGGATTAATTTCTCTAGTAAGCCTATTTTTAACTAAAATATAATTTATTTTGTTGTAAAATTATCTCAATTTATTGCATAATAAATATCAGCAATATTTTTAATATTAGTGAGACACATTATTAGGAACAAAGAGCTCATAAAAAAATATCACTAATTTCTTCAATAATAATTTTTTTGGCACAGTATTAAGAACAACCAAAATTTTTTATAGGGAGGTTGTAAATCACGCAAAAGGGCCAAAAACAATAACAGGCTTCAGCCCGCCTTTCATCATTGTCAATATTTGGGACCTTTCTGTGAACTTTGCTATATATACCCCCATATAAACCTAAAATTTCTATATGCACCTCCCACCATAAAATAAATAAAATTAGGCCCCCTGCCGGCATGGGCCCTGGGCCGTCGCACCCCTGCCCTATGTCTAGGGCCGGCCCTGATAGATGTTTGTTACTTCAAATTATAACACCATGCTCATCTCTTTCTTTTCTTTTTCGAAACAAAATATGTTTATCTTTATCAATTACACAAACAATATAATATAATAAACTCTTATCATTTTCAATGACACCAACAACATGACATTATTATAGGAAAATTTGTTTAAGGGTATATTTGCAATAAAAATAGTTTAGCCCAAAATCTCTTATTCCCTTTATATATTGTTACAGAAAATATTTTCAATAGTGAGGTGGTTCCTACTTTAATGTCATTTAACTATTTTTTAAATATTATTTAAGTAATATTTTAAAAACGATAAAATAGTAAATAAAATACTTTAAATGAAGGGTAACATTGAAAAGGAAAAAAGTCAGCTCAAATTCATGTATTTTCTTTTTACTAGCCCAAATCGATGCATACAAAAAATTATAGAAGTTGGATGTATGAAGCGTTAATGTTATTGGATTTTTTTTTTTAAGGAATGTTATTGGATTTTATAGTTAATATGAAGAAGTTTTTTTTGTTTACAAAGGAGAAAATTGATGATATTTCTTTTTGCACCCTATGCATTTTTTACGTGCCCTATTTTTTCCTCAAATTACTATTTGCTCAGGCTACTGCCTCAGGTGTCCCTGCGCATGAACCATGCACCCATGCGTGTCACTTCATGCGCTCGTGTGCAAAGCTGCAAGTAGAAAGCCTATTTTGCTTGTTTTCCAAGTTGAATTTGTGGAAAAAGTTCAGTTTAATTTCATCTCTTAAACCCTAATTAATGATGCACTATAAATAGAGACCATTGAACACACTTTTATTCATTTAAAAAGCTAGCAGTACAAGGCAAGGGTCAATTCTTAGAGCTTCAAGGCAGGGGATTTTCTGCCCCTGCTTGTTCTCTCTAGGGTATGTTTTTCTATTGTTTTGTAATGATGTCGGTTCCCATATACAACTAAACATCTCTTATTTAAGGTTACAAGATGAACCTCTTTTTATTTGCTATACTCAATCAATACAATTTTTTATTCAATTTATTATTCAAGTGTCTTATCTAATTTGTATATGTTCGTTCTCAATGCTTTTCAACTATCGGTTGACTTGATCTTTAGGTGGAGATATATGACCGACATTCTTACCTCTGTCCGAACAAGACAGTAGTAAATTGTTTATTTTCTAAATTAATATATTTTAATTGAATCTAATTATAATTGTTAGGGTTTTGATTCATCTTTAAGGGAACACCGCAATTATAACTCTTTAAATTGCAGCGAAATCAATCGAAATTGTCACTATTATATGATGAGGTCATATCATGCTCTCTTCAATCAAGGCAGGTCATAAATTAATAATAAACCGCATTAATTCCACATAGGCAGTATGAGGATTCAAGGATACCCTAATCGCCATTAAACATCTGAATCAAACTGTTTAATCTCAAATTGTGCAGGACAACTAAAAACCTACAAACCCATTTACATCTTTTACTGGTTTTACTCAAACATATTCTGTTAATTGTTAAGTTGAACGAAAATCCAGGTGGAGACGACAAACTTACTACTTGTTACGATTTGGTGCACTTGACAATTCGCTACATCACATGTAAATAAAGATAAAGACATAAAGATAAATGGAGAAATTTGTGTAAATAACAAGTTTGATTGATTGTGTGTCTTGAAAGATTGTACAAGATGAGTATTTATAGACAAAATTATTCCTACTAGCCAAACCACATGGCCTACAATGTTTAACCTTGCTTGGATATTTGCACGAGTAGTGGCGTTGCATTAATTTTTCCACATTGAGGTGTGTGACACCCCCATGTTCGATTGATAGCTTTCATTTTTTAGGTGTGATCCATTGACAAGGTCCAATGTGTGCAACCTCCCTTAAAACATGTTTCCTTGCTCATCGATCTTTGCGGTTAGTGGCGTTATCAACATTGGGCGTAGATTTTGTGCCTTATTGTAGGTTTGTTCTAGACTACTAAAATCTCAAAAACGAACATGAATAATGCTTGACAAACTCTATAACGATTGAGGAGGAACTTGTTTATCCTTAGATCCTATATGCCGATTTCAACTAACAGTATAATTATTGTTAGCTATAAGCAAATACATTTATAAACAAATGATGATTTAGTAATAAGTGGTTATAAAAAAGGAAGGCTCTTCGATCAGAGTGTGGTTGTAAGTAAGAATCATATCATACTTATTTCTAATCCTAATTAACATTGCAAGAACCACTCCTAACCCTAACCCTAATATTTTGGGCGCCAATTCATTCTGATCGTTGGATGGATTAATACTTAATCTCAACTCTTGATCTCAAACCTAAAATTTCCCTCCTTAAACTCTTTTACAATCTCCAATGACTTATTTACCCTTAAATCAATCCCTCCATTACCTTGCAAATTTGAATTCGAATTTTCCAATGCATATCATAATTGATGTCATAACTAGGCAATAAATGTTGTTGGTTCATGTCATTGATTTCCAATAAAATTGTCTTCTTCCAATTTCTTATGGTATCAATAAATGTCTTTCCAATAAACATGACATTTAATTAGGTCTCTTGCTCTCTTCCATCTCTCACCTTCTCTTTACAATAATTTTGGTCTCTCTCTTCTAATTCATTATCTCTTCTTTTTTTCTCCTTTCTCTCCATGTTTTTCTTCTCCATTTTCTTTCTTGCTAATTTTTTCTTATTATCCCAAGATTTCGATTCCTTTACAAAAACAATCAAACATGATATAGTTAACCTTTCACCTCACTCCCATAACCTCTCTATTAGCTATGGTCATGTTACTCCGAATCTCATCCTTTTACACCCATGGTCGCACCATCAACCACATCCACAATGGAATAATTGAAATCTGTTGCGCATTGCTTTGTGTAACGATCGATAGAGTTGATGAGAAAAAGAACGACAGCGATGATATGAGCGGGTGCGACAACGGCTATCAATGTGTTTATTGTTAGGGTTCAGTGAGCTATAGATTCACGTCACATTATTCTTTTCTTCCATCGATCTCAACGTCCCAGTTCCTCTACTCTTCATTGGTTTGCATTATCATCGTGATCGCACCCTACACGGTATAGCAAAAATTTCGTTATTTTTTTAGGTTTTTTGAGGGGATAATCATGATTAGTGGTTACATCTCAATCATTCTATTTTGAATTTCCAAGTTACAAATTTCCTTTGATTTACACTTTTCTATTCATCTTTCATATATAAGTTTGTTGGTGGTTAGTAGAGGGATATTGTCTCAAATGAGCTTTACGAGTTTTGATTTTGATAATTGTCCTAATGGAATAATTTTATACAATTTTCACTAGATTTTGTTTCTGTCGTTCAACTTTCCCCCTTCTTTCTAATTTTTGTTTTGATTTTTTTCTGGTTTGTGTAATTAAAGCAATTTATTTAGTTTGTCATGTTATAAAGTGTAGTCCTCAGCAATCTTGATATTTAATCTAAAAAATTGAGTTGAATGGGGTATACACCTTGCTGATATCGTATGGTTAAATTCAAGCAACAACATTTTGTTGAAATTTCTTCACATGTTGAAAAAATCCTTATTTTTGCTTTCTATGGTGATATATCCTTGGTAGTGAGTGTATTAATGTCTATCTCTACAAAGAGAATGAAAAGAGTATAGATAGTATTTGGGTTTAAGTACATTAAATATTTGTACATATAGAACTTGATTCATTATGCATTCCAAACATAATTTTCTTTTCATAGTTGATATGATAAAGCTCAAGTAAATACTAGTCAATAACTTCTTTTACCTTTCAACAAATTTTTGACTTTGCAATTTGTTGTACTTGCACCTTTTTTGGTCTCAATTGCCAGTCAAATTTTGTTGATGAAAGAATTCTGCTATATTTGGTTCATACGGCATTTGCTTCGAGGGAAGAAAAAATAAGGGTGTTAGCTTTTGTGTCTCATGAGTGGACTATATGATTTTTTTATTTGGTCTTCAACCTTTGTTGGAATGACTTGAATTGCGTTGCATCTCATGGAATAAACGTGGCTATTATTTGTGTAAAAGTGTGATCTTACACCACTTCTAAAAATTACTGAATTTTTTTTAACTTAACTGACTAGAATGGAAGTGTTGTTTAGAGTATATGTATGACAATAAAATAAAAATTTCATTGTACACCTTTGTTATATCACTTCACTGCCTATGCTTATTTAACATTTTCTCTTGCTTTATTCTACTACTAATTTCTGATACAACTATTCTTTGTTATATATGCTAACAATGACCACGAGAAATGAGAGTGACTGACCACTCATATAAATTATTTCAATGGCTACTCATCTAAATTTTTAATTATTTTTAGAGTATATGTTATATGATCGTCATAAGCAATAACAGAGTAATAACAAGATAGTGAAGGCAACACTCATCAAATTAAATCGGTTTTCGTATAGGTTATTGATCGAATGAAATTCATATTTGAATAAGGAAAATAAAATAAAGTATTGTTTAAATTAAGTTAAAACCATAACGTTTGATATAAGAACATATTTTTATGTTGCTCTTACTATATTTGCTAATCTTTTGCTCTTACATCAGCATCATCAAACGTGCGTTGTTCTACACTAAATAGAGTGATAGTACTTTTGCCGAAGACCTAGTGGTTTGTTTCTATACATAGATCTAAAGAAGCATATAACGAGAAAAATCTTATATATGTTTGCTTGAATACGTGGAAATTTTAAGAGTTATATGTAAGTGTAGAACTCATCATTGAATCTTTTGCATAATCTATCATTTTGTTAGTTAGTTAAATAGCATAATTATGGCAATTTTAACCGTTAGAGAATATCATTGACATGTGGTTGAAACTATATGTTTAAGGAGGAACATGAAGCACAATCTAAAATATCCAATATTTTGATGGTAGATTGTGTTGCATTCATACTATTTGAGTTAGATATAATTGAGTGATAGGTGATTTACAATGGTATTTATAGAACTTTGTACTTTCCCTTCCAAACAAAAATCGTGCTTATATTTTGTGCCTTTTAGATGTTGTCTATGTGATGTATAGATTAATATTGATGGAAGTGTCATGTTAAGAATTTAATTTGAAGGAAACGTTATGCATGAGTCAAGGGAAAGAAAGAATTGGAATTAATATTGATGGAACTGTTGTATGTTCTAAAAAATAATTTCTGTTGAATTGTTTTATTTTCTATATAATGTATCTTATTGCAATATATTAGTTTCTCTATCCGCCCGGGTAAAAGTTTTAGTTTCTATCTAGTAATCATTTGATGGGAGACTCCCATGTTTTAATCATCATATTCTATAAAAAAAAAAATTGGGTCAAGATTATATTCTATAACTCTATCCCTTCTCTATTTAATTCTTTTTCTTCACATTGTTGAATCTTTTTTTAATAAGTCAAGATTTCACGAACTCTAGTCACCTGGCATCCTTTTTTTTTCCAAAATGCTTTGAACTCTGAATATGATTATTTTTGCTTATTTTTAATTTATGTTATCATTGAAAGTTTGATTGAGTGCCCTAGCCCACAAGATAGTGGGGGACAAGCGATTCTCTCTCATTTGAGATTGGCTGTGAAGCAAAAGAAAAAAGCTTTGTCAATTCAAGCAGCAAAATCGGATAGAAAGTGACTGAACACAAATACACAATACAATATCTAGCATAATATTTGTTTAAAGTAACATGAAAGTTGACTTGTTTTTTAATTTACGGCTGAAATGTACTTTTAGTCTATTTCTAGTGTCCCTGTATTTAAATCCAAAAGTATAATCTCAAATTCTAGAAACTTTGAATATTTTTTCACGGCTGAATTTATAGTTTAATTTTGGTTAAACGTGAGATATTGAACTAGATAGTCTCAGGGGAGAAATATTTGCTTGAACACAAACACAAATAGAAAATAATTAGGCGCACACACATAAATTGAAAAAATTAAAAGAGAAAGTAATTGAATGATGTGACTAGATTCTTTCCCATATATTTTTCTTCGTTTGTGTGAGTCTGCCTAAAAAAATTATTTGTATTTGTATCCAAGCAAGAGTTGCTCGTCTCAGGATGGTGTGATAATTAGCTTATAATAACAATGATATTTAGGCATCTTTAATTTTTCGACATCCTTTTGAAATCTGATTTTCTCCGTACTATTCTCTTTTTATCACATCTGTCGTTTGATTTTCACATCTCTGTTTGAATCTGATTTTCACATCTCTGTTTGAAATCTTTTTATAATAACAATGATATTTAGACATCTGTTTTTTCATGACTCCAAGCTTAGTTATCCTCCTCTTCGGATAAAGAAAAACTAGAAAGTTCAAGAAGGACTCACACAAAGCTAATTCCCACTCCAAGAGATCTCTCCTCCAACAAAGATCCAAAACGCAATCCCCATTATACCACTCACTCATACCACCAACAGAGACATCACGTTGGACAAACAATTGGAAAAGACCAGGAAACCGAAGATGTAACGCATAAACACTTTGTCCTTACTTTGAAAACTTGAAAAAATCAACAAGAATCTACAGTTTTTACAAGTGTCCTTACTTTGTCAAATTCAATAACGCATAAACACTTAAGAATTTCTTACAAAGTTTATATCATAGAAACTCTAAGTCTTTAAAGTCTGTTATGTTATGTTTTGTAATTGTTTACACCTTTCCTTGTATATCAAGTGTAAAAATCAAATAATCTTTTATTTGATTAAGTTAGATTGTAAGAAGTCTCTTTCAGTTGTGATTGAGCATTAGAAGTCTCTTGCTTGCATGCTTTAGCATTTGAAAATCTCTTGCTTGTGTGCTTGAGCATTTGTAATCTTTAATGATTATAGTGAATATCCTTTGGAAGTGCAAAGGGACTAGACTACTCTCGGTTTGTGGGAGGACCCAATATAATCTCTCTCTCTCTCTCTCTCTCTCTCTCTCTCTCTCTCTCTCTCTCTCTCTCTCTCTCTCTCTCTCTCTCTCTCTCTCTGTGTGTGTGTGTTTGATTTAATCTGCTGCATTCAGAACAAGAATCAGACTTTGATCCCATTTAGACTCTGACCAAATAAACACTTAGAAAAAGTTTGAAAAAGCCAATACAATCCCCCCCTGTGTTTTTCTTACTTTCAGATAACCGTAAGGATATAATTTGTCAACACTGCTCTTCCATCCAGGCTAACAAATTTGTCAAATTGAAATCCTCCTTGGGTTAGCTCCCACCAGAAGCCCAAGATACTTGAAGGGGATACTCCCCATACTACAATGTAGTAAGGTGTCAACCATCCCCAAAAAAGCAGAATCCACGGTGATACCCATAACACAACTCTTGGCAAAGTTCACTCGAAGACCACATGCAAGCTTAAAACATCTAGGGACAGATTTAATCGCCAAAAGATTGTCCATGGTTTCTTCACCTATAAAGAGAGTGTCATATATGTATTGGGGATTCGACACCGACAGGCCAGAGGACCCCACCTTGAATCCTGAATACATACCCATCTCCTCTGCCTTCTTAACAGACATACTAAGACGCTCGACCACCAGAAAGAAGAGGAAGGGGACCAATGTGTCACCTTGCTTAAGCCCTTTTTGGATATTGATTTCCTAATTGGGACAACCATAAACCAATACA
>Ga0315913_1002302_pt1 | contig 22263 bp, 16 predicted proteins | sample MpolsnodulesMG_FD_207736 | JGI IMG/M metagenome (GOLD analysis project Ga0315913, IMG submission 207736) | Medicago polymorpha root nodule microbial communities from Los Angeles, California, United States - small nodules | ecosystem: Host-associated > Plants > Roots > Nodule | place: USA... | reverse complement strand
CCCCCGGGGCACTGGTTAAGGATACTAAAAAGGGAAATTATATAGTAATTATTGCATTAAAAACTGTGTAATTAATCCATAAATAAGTCAACAAAGTTTCCTTTTATGGTAATAAATTCCTTTTTTTGTATGCTTAACCAGTGCCCGGGGGCACCGGTTAGCATGACCCTTTATTAAAATAAGGTGAAACCAAGTACAAGTCATACACAAAGTTAATCGTAAAAGATTACAAGACAGGAAAAAGAGTAATACTCAATGCGGTTTAGGTTCATTGAATATAAATCAAATATATTATTTGTTGAATCAAATATAAAGAACCTTAACCACATCATAGAGCCCGCTAAACAAAAATAGCTTACAATCAATCACAAAATAACTATGATTAATTGAAAAACATCTTCAACGCCAAATGGTAAACATCAAAGAGAAATTTCAGATTCAATCAAACAAATAACCCAATGTTGGAAATGAAACTAGCAAGGACGAGGTTAACATCAAGAGAAATTTTGAAAATGTTAAGCAACAAAGGTGTTCATACTTTAAATTCCAAACGTTGATGAAGGACAGGATACTTTATCAAAAACAAGATAAAAAACCAGCCTAATTTATTAAAAACAAAATACTTTAAATGCCCCAAAATAGTTTGAATTTCAGCATTCACTCGTTCAACCATTGAAGAAACCACACTTCCACGAGTTCTTTCTCCACTTGACTCAATCATGCTAATATATATCTATCTACCTGCAAATGAAAGAAAACGGAAGGAAAGCGATACATAATCAATATCAATATTAATAACAAAGTTACCATTTTCATATTATATAGTACAATCAATCCTAATCCTAGATAACTACATAAAAACCATTCAAATAATATCTATCAAGGCATATGCAAAATTTTCAAATCTCCATAAAAATACTGCAAAATCAATTTTCAATTAAATATTCAATTTTGTAACCTAACGTCCTGAAGGAGCTGCACTACACATTCATATTGTTTTAGTCATATTTTCAGTACAGTATTTTCTAGATAGATCCATCTCTAATTACACACAAAGGTTGCTTTCCTCCCGCCTAGTTAACACTTCTTGATCACCAAATTAAAATCATATTTTCAACACAAAGTCACAAACATTTTCAGTTTCAAGCATGTGTAAAGATAACTGTCACAGAAATCGGAGTTTGCTTGTCCGGATTGTAAGAATGTGGTCCATTCATTTACAAATTATCTTTGAACACAAACAATATAATCCTTCATTGGTTTTAAATAAATAAGCAAAAAGAAGCAATCATACAAGATAATCTAGCATTGATATTAATCATAAATGAGAATATGAAGATGTTACTGACTTGAGATAGATCCGTTCTTGAGATAAATCCGAATAAAGTTTTCGAGACACTTCACTCTAACCTCCATAGATTCCATATCAGATCTCATTGCCTCCACGTTCTCATTTGAAATATGTATATCATCCAGAAGCTTAACAACCGGCCTAATGTTTCTGATAAATCCCATAGCCTTATACAACCTAATGATCATAGCAGCACTGTTTATCGCCCATTCTTCCACTTCTTCTTCATCAAGATTATCCCGCTCAGCCAACAATTTCACCAAAAACTGTTTCTCTTTTTTTTCTCCTTTGTTTTCTTCTTCTTCTTCTTCGTCGTCATCATCATCTTCATCATCTTCTTCTTCTTCCTCTTGCGGCACGTCCGGGTTATTCAAAATAAGCGGTTTGCAAGCTGCAAGGAAACGTTTACTGTTCTTATGATTTACATCACTGAAGTCGGTTAATGATCTGAAAACGTGATTCCTCACAAATACATGATCAACAACTAGTGATTTCCACATCTTAGAAATGCACATCAATTCAAGTGGATTATCAGAATCAATTCTTGAAATGATATGGATCAATAGTTCATTCGGGAGTTCTTGAAATGATACCGCCGTTGCTTCCTCCATCGTGCAATTGGAAGATGGCAGCTGAAGCAAAAGTTGTAATGCATGCAATGAAGCTCGCCCGCAAATTTAGGGTTTTTGTAAAAAAAAAAACGTTGTTGGACTGCTCCTTTGTTAGCAAGGCTGGCCCATATTGAAAACAATTGAAGATTTCTTTTTAGCACCCCCATCTCTTTAGGCCCTATGAAATTCTTAATTTGCCCTTATTAACACTTCTGATATACAACTACTGAAGCATCTGAGAGATAACTCTCGGTTGCGTATCTTCAGTACTTAACTCCCGGAATAATCAATATATATGAGCAATCATACTTTTTACAAAGTTATTTTTTATTTTGCACTCAACTTGAATTTTCTTCGAAACCTTGCGATTCTTTTGGCAATTCTTGGTTTTTTCATCACAATCAATAGAACAATCAGCAGGTAAGACTTACTTCTTACTTTCACATTTAGTTTCTGCATAAAATTCTAGTTTTCTATCCTTTTTAGAGCTTCCATGAGTTAGCGCTCGAGTCATCCGGTAGTTATGTACCAATGTTAGGATTTATTATTTTTTTCCATCAATTTACACATGTGTTAGTATTTTAATGCTTTTTTTACTCTTTTATTTTACATCATAATGCTTTTTTTTTTTGTTACAAAAGGGCAAACAGAAACAAAAAAACAGAAAAGAACAGAAACAAAAGCAAAAGAACAGCTCCTAGCAAACAGCTAGCTCCTAACAAAGAAAGTGCCTATCGCATCAGCTCTAAGTAGAGGAAGGAGATCAGTTGGAGGCGCATGGTGGACTTCAAAAAGAGCATCTGAATTAGCACCCAATTTAGCCAAGAAATCTGCACATTGGTTCCCCTCTCTTAAGGTGTGATGGAGAGAGATGTTCCAAGCAATTGGCAAGTCCTTTATATTCTAAGTGAGGACGGCGTAGGTGTGGTATCTCGGGATGTCATTCATGATAAGATTAACAGCAAGGAGGGAATCCGAGTAGCACATTACGTCATTCAAGTTCAAATCAATAGTCATATTCAACCCTTGATGAATAGCTGTTAGCTCAGCCTGCAATATGTTCGTCGAATTCGGGATGAAACCAGAAAAACCAGAGATGAACAAGCCTGCACTATTACGGAAGACACCACCGTAACCGGTGCGAGAAGGAGAGCCCAAGCAGCTGCCATCAACATTGAGAATGAAGGCATGGTGATTTCTGCTGTTCCATTTCACGAAACGGTCAGAATGAGTTGCATTTTCGTCCTTATCAAAAGCCGAACTGATATCTGTAGCTACTGAAACGATGTTGTTGCACAGCCGAAAGAGAGACATGTTTTCATTATTAAGGCACATTAAGTTACGATGTCTCCAAGCCCACCAAAGACCGGCTAAAAAGGTATTCGACAGGGAACCAGACATATCGAGCTTGATCTAATCGTAGGCAGATGCGGGTGTGACGAAATCATTGCCTGTAAACCCAATTCTCTGCCATATATTTCTAGAAAAACGACAGTCCCTGACACAGTGCAGAAAGGTTTCTTCTTCTTCTTCGCAGCGAGCGCAAGTGGGAGAGGGAGTTTTGTTTCTGTGGTGAAGCAAAGAAAGAGTTGGTACAACATCTTGACAGGCGAGCCAGATGAGAAATTTATACTTTTCTAGTACCTTCAATTTTCAAATCCAAGACCAAGAGAGATGAGGAGTGGGATCAGCTGCCGGGTCTCTGAGAGTGAGAAGCCATTTGAAACCGCTTTTAGTGGAATAAGTGCCATTTTTGTTTTGGGACCAAATTAGAGCATCCTCAATGTTGTCATTAAACTCGATGTGAATATTGTTAATGTGATTCTCGACAGGTGGAGGGAGATTAGTGTAGAGAACCTGAGTGCGGTTACCAAAAGCGGAAAGAACATCTTTAACAGAAAGGTGAAGGTCATGGATATCAATAACAGGAGCATAGTTACCAATAGGGCCGAGAGAGTTCCAATTGCTGAACCAGAAGGATGAGGAGCCCGAACCAATGCGCCAAGTGTACCCATCTTTGAGAATATTTTTAGCACGGATAATAGATGACCAAGTTGGGGAGCTATTGTTGTTGGCACTGGCGTGAAGGGTGTTGTGGCCTCCTGTGTATTTGTTAGAAAGGAGAGACACCCATAATTTATTTGTAGACTGAACCATGTCCCAAACCGGTGCGAGAAGGAGAGCCCAAGCAGCTGCCATCAACATTGAGAATGAAGGCATGGTGATTTCTGTTGTTCCATTTCACGAAACGGTCAGAATGAGTTGCATTTTCGTCCTTATCAAAAGCCGAACTGATATATGTAGCTGCTGAAACGATGTTGTTGCACACCATAATGCTTTTATTTACACATTTGTTTACACCATAATGAATTTATTTACACATTTTATTATTTTAATGCATTTGTTTACACAATAATGAATATTATTTTTACACATTTTATTATTTTTAATCCATTTGTAAAGCCAAAAAATAGTTTGTAGGATTTGAAAGGTAGATGCAAAGACAATATGACAGTTGCCAATCAAATTTACAATGTATGTCATATATACGAATTGAGCATCAAAGGTTCAAGAACAGAGATGCAAAACATGTTCACACAATTTAAAGAAAACAACAATGTTTTCAATTATAAAACGGTTTGTGGGTCAAAAATTGTACAAGATATATTTTTAGCACAGCATGAATTTGTGAAATTCTTTAACACATTTTCTACTGTATTGGTGATGGATTCGACTTATAAAACCAATCAATACAAAATGTCATTGTTTGAGATTGTTGGTTTGACCTCAATTGAGAGGACATATAATATCTGATTTCGTGTTGACGATCGATTCATTCGCCAAATTTTAGACATACGCTTAATTGTTGGAATTGTTTAGGGTTGGATCCACTTTGCAGATTTTTTATTTTTTGTTTTTTTGTTTTGCCCGCTAGGGTTGATGACTGGGTCAGGTTTTATGTCCTCCCCAGTTTTTATGTAATTTTTCCTTTTTTTTTAATAATATATATGAGCAATTGGCAATAGATAAGATTAGTGTTTCCAACTTAGTTAGACACTATTCTTTTTTATGTCATTTTGCTCTTGGCCTATAAAAAAAAACTAGTAAGAAAGAGGAAAATATCACTTGAGCTCTACAAGTGAAATTTGATCGTACGTCATTGCCTATATTTGATTTTAAGATTTTTTTTTTCTTTTTTTTATTATTATTTTTGAAAAAATTTTATCATATTTTATACTTTGTTTTTTGATGGTTGTTTAAAAGGGAGGATGTTTTGATTTTTCTCATATATAGGCTTATTTCAGATTATATAATTTGAATCCTCTTCTTTTTTTTTCTTCTTCAGATTATATAATAGTAATGGTGGAATATTTTAGTCCAGAGATTGCACGAGAAATGCGGAGGGTGAAAAAAGTAATGGCTTAAAGAATATTAAATAAAAAAAAACAAAGATAATGAACTTTATCATTTACGCCCAATACTTTACTTTCAAAAAGCATAACTTAATGCTCGTTTGTTAAATATTAAGAAAATAATATATTTTTTTGTATGTCTAAAAGTGTTTTTTATGAAAATGTATTTAAAAATAGTAGAAATTATTTTGAACTCATTTGTTATAAATTAAAAGGATAATTTTGACATTTATTAATCTAGATATTTAACATAATATATAAAATACATATTTTATTAAAAAGATATATTTCAAACGACTTTTATGAGTAAAGATATCTTTCAAATGATTTTTATGAGAAGCTACAGAAAATAGCTTCATGTTTTAAGCTTCATTTTTTTTCCAACATAGACGCACCATAAGGATGAAATAATTAGAATTACTTTTTTATGAGAAGTTATTTAAACCAATTTTTCATTTAAAGTTTTTTTTAGAAAATTATTTTATTAAAAACATAGCAAGAAGATGAAATACTATAAAAATGATTTAAAAAAATCTATAACAAATGAGCTCTTGGTCTTTTTTTTTTTGAAGAAATTATATATAAGCTCTTAGTTTTTTTTTTTTTTTTTTAAGGAATAAGCTCTTAGTCTTATTATGCCCAATTTTGTGCTGCCAACCGTGTTCAACACAATTTTGTCGTGATTTTGTGCCGCCAATTGTGTTCAACAACAATTTGTTGTGATTCCCCTAAAAAAAAAAAACAATTTGTTGTGATTGGTACCGTGGTTGGAAAAAAAAAAGTTAAATGAATTTACTTTATAAAATGGATTTTAGTTAAAAAAGACGTTGAATTTGAAGTGGTCTATTTTTCGATATATTCACACAAAATAAATTGAATAATAATTTTGAGATGTAAAAATCAAATTTATTTTGTGACACTCAAACATATCAAAATCAATTTTACCTTGTCAAAATGGAAACCAAGCATACAATTCATCATTTCTGATGACGGAGCATCGTATGAAATTTTAGACTATGTTTTTAGTAGTTTCTTTGCATGTGAAGGAAAATAAGAGGTAATTTAGAGGAGTTGTCAATGGTTTGAGGAACAAATTGTATTGTTTTCTTTCAATCGTTGTAATTCATGTTTATCCTAAATCATGCAATTTTATAAGTGTTTTGAGTCTTTTCCGTGAGCAATCATGTAAATCGGTATAAGAAGACATCACGTCAAGGATATAAGGATTGAAGATCAATGGTTCTTAGAAGGTTGTTGAAGACAATACAAGATGATGAAATTTCATTTCAAGTTCCAAGGCTTTTCAAGACAAAAGAACGATCAAAAACGGAACAAAAATTGCAAAATTCACACTGGAGTTGCTGCTAGAAGCGCCCATGTATCTGGCCTATACGCCTCTATGCATGAGACAACATTCTTTGTTGTCCCATGCACGCTGCGCATGTACTACAAGTAGGAGGTTTATTTCATCTTCAACATAGTGGTTGTTTGTCCAACAAAGCTCCTTGATCTTATTCCTTTTCATAATTTTATTGACAAACTAGGATTAAAAAATATTTACTCTTCAACTTGAGAGGGGATATTAGAATGTTTTTTAGGCTAATTAAGTATATTAAGTTGAACTTGTATTAGGGTAGTTGGGTTTTTTATATATGGGCTTGTAATGACTTTTGGAGCTAGCTATAGTGTATAAATGCACACTGCTCTTTTTTTTTTAATTTTAAATAGCATAGTTGCTAGAAATTCATTTTTTAAAGTACATAAGTTCGAACACATAATTGTGTATCTGATTAAGAATAGAAAATTCAGATTTTATTCCTCTTTCTTACATTAACTTAGGCTTAACGAAATTTCTAAAAAGTCGTGCAATTTTTCATGTATACCTTATTACATGGGATCATAAATTGAACTATGACTTTTAAGGGGAAAAGTGTGGGGGTTTTGTAAAGGAAATGGGGTAGGGTGGGGAAATAACTCATACAAACTGAGGAATACAATTCTCAAACAAAGAGACGACACAAGCCCACACAAAAAATGAATCTTCGAAAATATAAGAAAATCTAACATTGTTGTGGTTTGACTACAACTAGTGTGACACCCGTATGTACACATTTCAATATGTTTCTTGTGTTTCAAGCCATTGTTAGTTGTTCCCATTGTATCCAAATTAAAAATGTAGTTTTCAGGTTAATTGATCGAATTAATCCGAAATTTGGCTAGAAGATTAGGAAAATAAAATAAAGCAACAAGACTCTCAAAGAAGGGACTTCTTACGGGATTCTACCTTTCAAAATCTAAAATTCTATCGTTTAAACTCATTTTTTATTTGTGTTCATATTCGCAGAAAAATCTGAAAAAATAATAATTCATTAGCTTTATTTGAATTTTAGATTTTTTTTTAGTGATATAGTTATTTTATTTATTTTATTTTATAATTTTTATCTTTTTTTTTACTTTTTTTTTGTCGTTTTGAAAAGCAAGATTTTCAACTGTTAAAATGTGAAGAGGTTTAGATTGTTGCTTATATATATATTGGATTATATAATATGAATCGTTTTTGTTTCTTGGAATTATATAACTCGAATGGTGAGGATATTTTAGTCAAAAAAGGAGGGTGCGCGAGAAGATTTGAGGGTGGGAAAAGTAATATCCTAAAGAATATTGAAGGAAAAAAAACAAAGATATTGGACTAAAACATTTAGGCCCAATACTTTACTTTCAAAAACCATAACGAATGTAAATGGATATCCATGCGTGCGGATAAATATAATATTTGTCTCTGTCTTATTTGTGCCCTCTCCTTATATCCTCGCGGATATCTGTTATGCGTAATCCACTGGAATGGCTTCAATTGTTAGTGAAATACAATGGCTTACGTACCTTTTAAAAGATTTTAAAATTTGATTTTAAAACCTTGCATTACTTAACTACGATAGTCAATCAGTAAGACACGTCGTTGCAAATTCTTTCTTTCATGAAAAGAACAAAAATATAGAGAAAAGTTGCGACAAGGTTTATTTCATCTTCAAAACAGTGGTTGATTGTCTAACAAAGCCCCTTGATCTTATTCCTTTTCATAATTTTATTGACAATCTAGGATTAAAAAATATTTATTGTCCAGCTTGAGAGGGGCTATTAAAATGTATTTTAGGCTAATTATCTATATTAGGTTGAACTTGTATTAGGGTTGTTGGCTTTTTTTATATGGACTTGTAATGACTTTTCAAGCTAGCTATAGTGTATAAATGCACACTAGCTCGTTTTTTTTGTTGACAAATATTATATTTGCTAGAAATTAAATTCATTTTTTTTAAAGTATATAAGTGGGGTGTTCAGAATTCGAACACATAATTATGTATCCAATTAATAATTAGAAAAAATAGATTTTATTCTCTTTCTTGTACTCCCTCGGTCTCACAATTATTGTCTCTTTAATATTTTTTTCTTTTCTCAATTTATTGACAACTTTGTTTTTCTTTCTTATTGGTAAAAAACAATGGTGAGAAAAAAAGGAAGAGAGATAATGATAACATCATGTGAGTAAGTTGTTCAAAAGTTGTAAGAAAATGGTTGTACAAATATTATTTCTCTTTATCATAGCATTTATTACCATCTTAAATATCCATGAATCTACATTGTAAAAAGTGGAATTGTTTTCAAGTAGAAACAATAGTATGCTTGACTAAATATCGTAACCAGCAAACTGTGACGGGTGATCAAATACCAAAAGAAAACAACCATACCGAAACATGATGAGTAGAGGTTTCGCTTTGTATTCACCACAAGCTTTGGAATATGTCTTGTATTGCTTTTTGTGTAGTCACGGTGTTATTTTTTTAGGAGGATTGAGATCATTTTTCCCCTTCATCAAGTACACTCGAAGTTTAACTATATGACACATGTATTGTTTCAATTCAAGAGGGTTAAAAGTGATTTTAAAGGTTATAAAATTGATTTTATCATCATTTAAAGGAGAATTGATTTTGTATACGGAATTGATTTTACTTGAAGTTATGATTCCTTCCAGAATTGATTTTAGCCTTAAATTTATTGTTAAATCCACTTTTACATAAATATTTTCAAACATAAATTATTTTACATTCAAATCACAGTTATCCACCGAAGAACCAAACATACAAACTCCATCTCGAACATATGTCTTTCTTATGGCAGATTGATAAGGCTAACAATCCCCATAAAATCAGTATTTCTTCTTCATCTTCTAAACTTGTTAGTAGAATTTAGCCACTTAGAATTATCTAATGAGATCTCTTCTTGAACTTGAATACCTATGATGGTGATTTATCCTATTTACTGGTGTTAGGAAGTTAGGAAATATTCAAGGAATAGTCATTTACCAATACATTTGTGCATAATGTCCATGATTAATTACTGGACTAGTCATGCTAATACTGATTTCACTACTCAACTTGATCTTAAACTTATTGGAAAAAATTAGTTAAGTTTTGTTGTGCAGCAGCTCAAACTATTATTAGTACAACATGGTCCATGATTAATTCAATAGTAACTAAAATCAGTCTTACCATATCCTTATTAATTAAGTAGGTATCTAAACATGAAAACTGTGCTTCTTGTTATAACATCCCTTGCTTTCCACTTGTATGTTTCACACTTTGGCCATTATTCTTTCTTTTGAGAAAAAAACTGGAAACAGCTATAATGGTTGAATTTAGTGTGTAAACTTATAGAACATGAATACGGTATGGCATGTAAATCAGAACCAACAGAACAATACCAACACTACATGCATTAAAATGTAAATTATCTAGCAGTAAAAATTCTTGCAACAATCTACTGCTAATGCTCCCTCCATTCAATCACCTTTTATTGTTTAGATGAGAAATGTTTTCCCACCTTTGTTTGTTTGTATTTCCAAAGGTGCGGAAAACAGTTCTCATCCAAAAAAAAATAAAAGATCAAAATCCAAAGGTGTAATTGTATTTCCCTCAGCTTTTGATTTTGTTGAACTGATGATTGTGTGTTGCCAAACTCTACCCTTCCTCAGCTTTTTATAAAGTTCAACTATAAAAGATTATACAGTAGATAAATAATCATGGTTGGGTTGGGTGACCAAAGAGTTACATAAAAATGGAATGTGGGGTTGTAGAAGGGTTAAGTAGCTGTGCATCCGTTTTTGTGAAAGAGTCTCATTTGTTTTCTTTGTTTTCTGAGTCAAAACAAAATGTATCCGCCTTTTAAAATATTATGAGATTTAACCAAGTAATTGAGCTCATTTGTTAATGAGCTTCAACTAGGATGAATCATACGGGAGGAGTTGAGGTCGATTTTTTAATAAACAAAAACAATATTCCGAACTTTTCATCCATTTCTCTTAAATTGATCTTGGTTAATATTTCTCTTATAATGAGTGTGTTTGAATGGAGTTGACAAACTCATCATGTATAAAGCAAAAATGCTCCTACATTTTGCAAAAGCTACGAAAAGTATCTTCTATAAAATGACAAACTCATCGGATAAAAGCAAAAATGCCAATAAATTTTATAAAATCATATCGGCTCATCGTGCTTTTAGCAAAATCACCGTGACATCAAACATGTACTAAACATTTCAATATTTAATATATCTTTGTTCAAACAATTCAAAATTCATCCTTGTGAGTTTAGTTCAGTTGATATGAACATTGCATATAATATGCACTGGTCGAGGTTCGAACCCCACCATCCAATTTATTCACTTTAAAAATGTGTATTTCTAACCACTATCTTACTTGACAAAAAAAACGATTCAAAATTCTCACCACCGATTAATAATCAAAATGCTTCTTACACTTTTTGTTTTAATCAAAGTAGTGGATTTTAAAATTTTCATTTGGTCAGCCTGAAATTCATTCCAAAACATATTGATTAAATTTTATTAATTCAAATTCAACCTTTCACCAATTTGAACTGCACCTACCTTAGACAAAGGACATATTTATTTTTCAAAAAGAAGAAAAATGAATCAAATCGTATCTCAAAAATTATGCAGATGAAACACGTAGAAAAGCAGACCAAAGTGATGCCCATAATGTGTTTCATTTTCAATCCTCGAATTCACTACATTTTTATCCATAACAGGGTTCCATTTTGTATAACATTTGAGATATTATTATTTTTTAAGAAAAGAGGATGCACATAGCCACCCAATCGTCGAATTCACTACATTTTCACCAAAGCATTTTTAACTAATTTCACCGTTGATTTGAGATCATTTTCATTACATCTTTTTTATAAATAAATGATTTTTATACTAATAAACAAAAAAAATATTTTTTTAAAGGCAAAATTAATTCAAGTTAAAACAAAATGGATGTAAAATTAATTCTTATTCAAAACAATCAAACGTGTCAAAATCAATTGAGAAATGATTGTATGCACGACAATAACATGCACGACAATCATGAATATTTAATGACCCTTGGATATGTGAAGCATAGTACTAGATTAATTTTCTCTCTCCCCCCAAGTATTGTATGTGAGGCGCTCTATGACATGTCGTGCATTCGTGGGCAAAAGAGAGTCGTGCTACATAGCACCTCTCAAATCAATTATATATCTAGAATCAATTTTGACTAATCAACAATTAGAATCAAAATTTACCGTCATAATTCATATTATTTGAATCGCGGTGGTTTGGATCATTTGGAAAGAGCGGAATTGTCGCATTTTTCAGAACAAACAGGAGAACATTCGGGCATTGTGTGAAAGGGTTAAGCTTCTATCCTTTTGGTGGTTAAAGTCGAAATACATTGTATTAAATATTCTGATATTTTAAGTTTAATCCTTTTTAATTTTAATTGGTGTTTTATTTAATTAAATATGACAAAACTTTTTCATAAACTATTAAAAGGCTTATTAAAAAACTAATTACATTAAATGATGAAAATAGAGAGGAAGGAGAATAGATTGATAAACTCTCCAATTCTCACCATCGTTGCACTCTTTTCACTCTATAATGTTTTTGTTTCATCATTGATTCTCTACGTTTTGTTTTAGTTTTTGATTGCATCTAAAGGAAAGAGGTTCTAATAATTTGGAGTTCGATCAAGAAATAAATAAGTTTAGTTAAAAATTATTTCAAACTAGAAATCGAACTCGGATTTTTTTTCAGACGATTCTTATATAGACAATGTTAAAAAAAAATTGATCTTCATTTCAATTCTGATTCACATAGACCCAAACCACACTATTCACACCCTCCCTTTCTAAGGGTGGTGTGCTTGCAACGCTGAGGGACCACTGATTCATACATTGAATCATAATGTCTCTTGCCCCAATCAATATGTAAGGCTCAATGATTAAATACCACACCGTCTGTAACCGTCGGTCAATGGCTACCTAGTTGTCATTACCGGAAACTTGCACGTTTAGTATATAAAAGGACTTTCTCAGTCTTATAAGGTACGGATTATTCTAGCATTAACCCTTAGCGTTGCTCAATATACTTACTTGAGCGTCGATGAGTGCATGCATGTACATCCCTCCAGCAAGCTCGTCACACGGAATGTCTTTCTCCTGATCAAATCATATCAATTATTATTCTTGGTTTGATTTTTTTTGTTTAACTTGGTTGAATGAAGTTTTTTTTAGTACAAGGGCCATAAGATTAACAAACAAAGTGGTGAGTGAGAGAATGATTCAATACAGTATGTTCTAACCTACGATAAGATGATGACAAACAAGAAATAGTGGTTTTTCATTCATTAGATGTTAAAATAGAAACATAAAATATTGGTTAACATTTCCCAATATGGGTCTTGTTAACCAGTGCCCCCGGGGCATTAGTTAAGTAGTTAAAAGTGGAAAGAAAAAAACAAAGTCAACAATAAAATCAACACTTTTTCAAGTTTCAAAAAGTAAAATACACAAATTTCGAGAAAATATTTCCTTTTATAATTCCTAAAATATTGGTTAACATTTCCCAATATTTTTTTTGTAATGGAAAAGGATTATTTTAACACTTGGAAAAAGAGTTTCTGGATGGAAGAGCCCAACGCATGGACCCGCCAACCGAGCACCAAAATCAAGAAAATAGACTGAAACCCCAAAAGACAAAGTGCACCCCACCCACACACCCAAAATAACACCTAACAAACTCCAACAATAAAGCCAGAAAAGAAGGAACACCAAAAAGAGGGGGAAAACGGGACAAAGGCCCACCCACATAAGCTACTCAGAGATATGGCCCCACCCAAACTCTTCACACATGTTGATTTCATATCTGACACCTACATCTCCCTATTGGTTTCAACAGAGAAAAGGCTCCACCCCTCCATTCATATAGGGAACGTCGATACCCAAAGTATCTACCGAAGAACCACTTCCATGAGAGGAATTGAATCCTATCCACTAGAAGCCCGACTTCCACCGGTTTTCTCAGCAAAAATAAAATCATTTTGGGCATTCCAGAGGGTCCACAGAGTTGAATGTCAGATCAAAGTAAGACAACGCCTAATCCTAGCACTCCCATCTAAAGACAATAACAATTGAAAAATACCAAGCACGCTCCCTTGCAAAACCTACTCTCAACCCAACCACCAACACACACTATACCATATCCTAGAAGCAATTGGACTAAAAACAAAAATATTATCTACCGATTCTTTCCTTCCCTCACAGAGACCACATGATAAAGTAGTCGGGTCCTAGACAGGGATAACCCCGGAGGAAAAGAGAATTTTCCTGGTTGAAAGACGATTGAGAAGTAACTACCAAGCAAAAACCTGAAGCTTGGGCAGGGTCCAACTCTTCCAAGACAAAGATAACGCAATTACCACCTCCACGAGCCTCACACCTTCCAACAAAAATGGCTTAGCCAACACTACCTATGATGACCTAACCACCTACTAGTCATCTGGGTTGGCGTTGTTAGGATGATAATAAAGTGTTATACTCATTAATCCTTTTCCGAATCTCTTCCTTCTTATTGTGCTCCTCCGTAAATCTCTTTCAGCAATAATTTATGATTTAATCTTACTTTCTCTGATCTCGTATGTAAGCAACGACAAAAAAAAATTGATGCTCTCAAATATAAACACAAGACTATTACAATTGTTATATTTAATTTGATTATTCTAATTTTATCCTTAAATTAAATGTAGATTGTCCTTGTGTGCTTAGCTCAGTTGGTATGGAAAATGCATAATAATATGCAAGGTCCGGGGTTCGAACCCTGGCCACCACCAAAAAAAAAAGTAGATTCATTATTAAAAAAATTTCATAATTCGTATAATAATAGTAGTATTCCACACTTTTCAAAAGAGTACTACTTCACTTTCAATTTCTACCTCTTGTGGATTTCAAAAGTTACCTTCACTTAGTACTTGGGTCACCAGCACCAAATCACCACTATAAGCCTATCCATCATCTTCTTTTTTATAACATTAAAAGTCTCCAAAGTATAACATTTTTTTGACTAAGTCTCTAAAGTATAATTAAAATCATCCAAAGTATATAAAATTTTCAACTTTCTTATGCTTTATTTAAATGGAATGGGCTATATTTAATTAATTTATTCTTTTTTGCAATTTATTATTGTGGTACACGTAAGTGGTTTGTACGCGTTAGCATGCACACGGTTGTAATCGATCTTGGCTTATCATCAACATAAGGAGACCCTATCTTAAAACTCAGCAACTAGCATGTTTTCTTCTTCTCCCTCTTTCTTCTCGACACAATTTCGAGTCAACTTCTCCCTCTTTATTTCTATCACTTTGGAAAAGGTCCCTTTGATTGTACATTTGATTTACCCTTCGGAAGTTAGAGTGGTCTTGTACCATATCGAGTGATATAAGTACCGTATAGAATGTGTAAGTCTAGAATAAATCCTATGATGCACAAAGACTCTAATACAATTGTAACTAGGATGTTTTATTCAGAGGACGTCATGGTTGATAACCTGCTTGCATAATTTTGGGCAGTACCACGAAACATCTTGAAGATAGTGATTTAATACGCTACTCATCCTAGTAATTTTTTCAGTGGTTGAAAAACCTTTTTGAACTATTTTTAAATCTTGTTCCAACAATAAATCTATTGTTGTTGGTTTTCAATTGTTTATAATACTAGTTATTAGGAGCACATGGCTTAGGGTCGACCATCAACCCTTGCTATTAATAATCATGTCTGCTATGCATCTCATTAGTTTTTCTCAAAATTGGTGTGGGTTCATCCAATTGGGTTTGTTTCTTGCATTTGGTAGGAAAATTCCCATTTATCTAATCTTTCAATTCGAAGAAGTGAAAGTACGACATGAGAAATTCTCGGGTCCCAGAGGTTGAAGGTTTCGACTTGATTAGAGGCACAAAGAAAGTAAAGTTGATACTGTGGGAGGAGTTAGATCGTTCCTTCAAAGATAAACTCTTGGAGATGGTGGGTGCACAAGATTTTGAAGTTGAGACCTCTTATATTGACTATTTTTAAGAAAAATGTTAAAAGGTATGGAATCAATTGTTTAAGAGGATACAATGTGGCCTAAGATCAAACTAACGGGGGATGAGTTCAAATTGCGGTGTTATCTTTGGAAGCACACTTTAATGGTGTATCAACTCGAAAAGAAAAAGGTGGAAAGTCGGTTCATGGAAGCAAAGTCACATAACTCACATAGGCTAAGGAGGGGGCATCATAGTAATGGACCTTCCAAAAGATCACTATATGGTCATTTCAATGTTGAGAAATAATATAATCATGCTATATTTTTTTATGAATCGTGGTTAATTGGTGATCATTGTCTTATCGTTCAACGTTGGAGGCCTTTGTATGGAGCAACGATAATTCCAACTAGACTGTTATTGTATGGACAAGGATTCCTAATCTTCCAATGGAGCTTTAAAATAGGAATTTTCTTTGGCGTTTTATGGAGGCATTATGTAGTATGTTGAAATAGGTCTTGTTCTTACTCTTAAATGTGTAGGATTACGTGTTGTGTGTTTTAGTTGTGGGAAATATGGCCACAATGCTGGCATTTTTTCAGACATTGAGATTTTTAACGTGATTAAAGAGACAGGTAGTGTCCCAGTTTCTAATTCTGTGAGGGTTTGCTCGCCTAAGGAGATGGATTTTACCACAAGATATAAAAATTTGTCTATGGTTTAGGTTCCATAAGTGCAACGGCCAGTAAACCTAAAATCTACGGTGAAGATCACTTTGGTTCATGAGAAAATTTTGCAAACGAATCAAAAATATATTCCATCAAATTTTGGTCCTTGAATGCTCTTCAAAAGGCATAGTAGGCGGAAGCAATTGAGTAGTGCAACTCAACCAAAATTTTAGGAGCAATAATATCATGAAGATACAAAAGGAAAAGAGCACAAGGTAAGTCCATTAAGAAGAAAAAAAAAAGTCCAAGAAAATTAATTAATATTTATATTTCCATTATCAATGAAGATTCTATGAGTGGTGGTTCACGTGTTAGATAAAAAAATTCCATTATAGGAGGTTCTCATCAAATCTTGGTGGCCGGGTTAAAAGGAAATGATGATTTTCAACCCTTTGAAGTGTCTTAACTCTCAAACTAGGGTCTCCAATAAATTAGGAGGGACGATCCCCATCTTAAGCCGAATTTAAAACATGTAAAATCCATTAATTATCATATATCATTAAGGAACCAGTTCATATACAGGCTTCAGTACAGTTGCAAGCCACATATATGACTTAGAATTAAGCCAATAAAGTAAATACAGGATCAACATAATAATGCATTTTCTGATATACGTATTGTTAGCTCTTAGGGTGATTCAATGATAAAAAATGACTATATTCGAGAATATAGAAATGATATATTCATGTGATGATCTATTTTATTTTATTTTTATTTTCTTTGTCATTCTATTAGATTAGGTTTATGTTCCCTAGAATTTTTTTCCCATAAATGAATTTGTGCACTTAATAAAAAAATATTACTTATTAATTTAATTTAATTTTTTTTTTTACTATTTCATATGTATCAAAGATAATTGATCATTGTTGTTATGTAATATCAATTTTTTACTAATCATTTTATTTTACAAAACTAATAAATCTAATGTTATAGTTTGCATAAAACCTATTATTTTACGACATTCCTGAATTTGTGCACTTAATAAAAAAATATTACTTATTAGTTTAATTTAATTTTTTTTTTTACTATTTCATATGTATCAAAGATAATTGATCGTTGTTATGTAATATCAATTTTTTACTAATCATTTTATTTTACAAAACTAATAAATCTAATGTTATAGTTTGCATAAAACCTATTATTTTACGACATTCCTATATTTAATAATAATAATAAATCAATTTGTAATTTGATATTAAAAAACTGATCTAAATTAAACCGCACTATATTGAATTAGATCGAGTTAGACTTTTTAAATTAGTCATCCAAAATTGATCTGAACATCATAAATTTTATCTTTAGATCGAAAGAGTTTTACTTCAAAACCTATACAAACTGCACCGCTAAATATTAGAAATTTATGTAAAATTTGAACATGGTTCTTTTTTTTTTTTGGTACATGAACATGGTTCTTTTTTTTTGGTACAAATTTGGACATAATTTATATCAATTAATGCCTTCATATGTATGATACAAAATTACCTTCTCGGAAAATTGAAGTCAAAGTTTCTTTTTTAATAGGTCAAGATTATCAATGCACGTTAATAAAAAATTGATTTTTAGTCCACTGCACTACACGTTTTTTGTTGGTACAAACCACTGCACTATTTTATTTTGACAAATACATACATACATACATACATTGAATGAATTTGTAATATTAGGTCCCGTACAATGCATAAACCATAGAAAATTGAAATAAAAGTAGCTTAATTTGTACAAAATTGCCTTACTTACGTTTTGACAAAATATCTTTTTATTGATATGTAAAACTAAATTGAAATATAAAAATATAGCTTGCAGATTTGAAATCATTAATTGGGTTAATTAAAAAGTTTGAATAGATATTTAAAAAATATAAAATAAATATTAATTAAAAATATAAACTATGCTTTTGAACAAAATAATTAATTTAATTAAATTATATACCTATTGAGATTATTCTCGAAGACTAATATGAATATTCTAATGTTTTTTTCTTTTTTATTTTGGTAACTAATGTTTTTTCCTTAAAAAGGTGGATAAGAATTTAATTAGTATTACGAGTAATTATGACTGGAAACATAGCTTAGTATCTATAAATACCTCTCATTGTTGTTGACACTATATTGCAAGAAAATCACAAGCTAATAGTAAGATAAAATGGAAAACTTAATGATGGTTAGATTGACAATTTTTCTTGTTTTATTTGGCAATAGAGTATCCAATATTATTGCAAATGCACAAACTACCAATGCAGCATTTCCTGCAGTGTTTGCATTTGGGGACTCAATCTTTGACACAGGAAATAATAACAACCTATTGACTCTATCCAAGTGTAATTTTCCTCCCTATGGAAGGGATTACTATGGAGGAAAGGCTACCGGAAGATTCGGTAACGGCAGAGTTCTATCAGATTTGATAAGTAAGTCTTAACATTAATAATTCATTTTATAACTAATCATGATTTTAATTTGATTTTGTTTGGCCATATGCATGTAAATGCAAGGAATCCAACTAGTTTACTCCTTACATAAATAAATAAAGTCGGTCACTAACTCAGTTAGCGATTGATTTACTTAAAAGACCTGTTAAAATAAAGAGCTAACACTAATCAATTAGTCACTAATTAAAATTAAAAATGAAGTATTATGATTAGAATTAATGTGTTTAATTTGTGTATAGCGTCGGCATTGGGGGTGAAAGATACATTGCCAGCATTCCTGAACCCATCTTTAACATCTCAAGACCTTGTTACCGGAGTATGCTTTGCATCAGGTGGATCAGGGTTTGACGATATGACAGCAAACGCACAGGTACGTACAAATATATACATATTATATATGAATCAAATAATTTAATTATATATAATGAATATTGTGTACTGTACACTGCAGGGAGGAGTTTTGACAATGGGCCAACAACTGAACTATTTCCAACAATACATAACAAAGTTGAGAGGAATTGTTGGAAATGAAAGAGCAGCTGATATCATATCTAAAGCATTGTTTATAATATCATCAGGAAACAATGATGTTGCATTCGCATATTCCTTTACTCCAAGGCACCTCTTACCTTTCAATGTATATTCCGGTATGTTAGTTCAGGCCGGTCAAAGTTTCATCAAGGTTTGTATTTATTGTTTGAGTTTGCAATATCAAGCTTTACACTTATTCATTCAATTATTATAAGTTTATTAACTAACTTATATATTTCTTTGATTATTAATAATTATAGAGTCTATATCAATTGGGAGCACGACATGTGTGGGTTCTAAGTACACTTCCATTAGGGTGCTTACCTGCGGCTAGATCTACAATGGGAGGACCATTAAGGGTTTGTGTAGATTTTGAGAATGGGTTAGCAACACAATACAATAACATGTTAGAGCAGGGGCTTACAACTATTAAAGGCTCCCTTCCTGATTATGATCTTAGATTTGTTGATGTCTATACTCCTATGCTTCGTCTCATACAGAATCCTTTCCAATCAGGTTTGATTTTATTATACTCACTCACAAATCCAATTAATTATTTTATATTGTTAGAATTATATATTTGCGCATATTAATAAACGATGATATATATTAATTTTTAGGGTTTGTAAACGTGTGGACCGGGTGCTGTGGAACTGGAACATTTGAAATGGGACCTTCATGCAACACATTTACGATCCAATGCCCAAGTCCTGCATCCTACTTTTTCTGGGATGTTGCTCATCCTTCAGAGAGAGCTTATCAAGCCACTCTTGGTCAAGTGCTTCAAACTCACAACTACGATCTTAATAGTTACAACATTTCTCGAACTCTTCATCCTTTCAATGTATCAACTCTTAGTTTTAATTACTAAATAATTTGTCAAATGGATTATTAATTGTTTATCCAAACAAATTCAATGAATTTGCATCAAATAAAAAAGATCAAATTCAATGAAATGGGCAATTGGTTTGTAACTGTTATCTTATTCAATGAAATGTGTTATCTTTTCTTTCCTTCTTTTTTAATTTCCTTCCTTGTTATTTACCGGTGGCGAATTCTTGGCCCATAAAATAATAACTCGCTATTTATATTTTATATTTTTTTGAAAAAGTTAAATTAGTCCATCTAAATTGACACCAGAGAGAATCGAACCTGTGTCAGGAGCAAACTCTCAGGTCTCAAGTCAATACCACTAGGACAACCCAAGTGAATTTAAACTCGCTATTTATATTAAATCCACTTTTAATAAGTAGTATTCGGCTTGTAAGATATAATGAATTTGAATTTTTTTAATAAGCAACACGATCTATTGATTGCAAAAAGAAAACAAAAAGTACATATAATCCTTTGAAATCCACTTGGGTTGGCCTAGTGGTATTAGCTTGGGACTTGAGAGTGTGCTCCTTCTTAAGGTCTCAGGTTTGATCTCTTCTGGTGTCAATTTGGATTGGATGAGCTAATTTACCTTCTTAAAAAAAAATATAATCCTTTGATATACTTAAAAAATGGATACCGGTATCACAAGACAATTAAAGAAAATTTAATTTACTTAAAAATAACTGAATATACAAAAATTATATGGTTATTCAAATAATTGATGTCGGGTACTGTAACTTAAAAATATTTTAAAGGTATAAGAGTAGGAACAAAAGTATTCGGGACAAAATCAAAAGTCATACTTAATAAAAAAAATTGGACAATAAAAAATGAAACTTATATATTAACAAGGAAGGAGCTCGCCCAAGCACAAGGAGTGCGGAGGAGCTCCGAAATAATTACAAAAGAATAGTGTCAATCAAAAAATTTAGCCAAATCCCAAACAAGCCAAAGGACTTGACCACCACAAATGAAAACCAAAAACAAATACAACATTGTTAGCTTTTAGCCACCAAAGAGAGCACCGCTTTACTTTGTCCAACAACTGGTCAATGGAGCTACCCAAATTGTTAAACAATCTCTGATTACGGTCATTCCAGATGATCCACGCACTAATCAACCACACAAGTTGCATAAAAGAACATTTTGCTCGTCCGCCACCTGCTGAATGAGTAAACTGATAGAAATGATCTAATACGGTGAAGGAGTCTGGACCTGACACACCAAGCCAAGATCGAACCTGAGACCACAAGGTACCATAAAAATCACAAGAGATGAACAAATGTTGAGATGTCTCGGTAGCGCCGCACCCACATAAGCAACCAGCAACCGCGTCTGAAAGGATACCACGATGCACCAAGTTTGCCCGTGTAGGTAACCTATTTTTTACCAACCTCCAAGCGAAAATTGAGACCTTAAGCGGAATATGTTTATGCCAGACTAGGGCAGCAGCACCTTCCACCTGAGGGGTGTCCTGAGTAGTCAATAACTGATAAGCATTACGAACTGTATAACCGACAGAGGTATCCATATGTCATTTCCAAGTATCTTTCACATTAATCTGCAAACAAACATTACGAAGTAAAATAATACACTCCCCTAGCATTTCCTCCTCCCACACCCACAACTGCCTCCTCCATCTCCAACCCTCTCCACCATCCTCCCACCCTCTAGAAAACATATGCACAACCGTGTTAGATTTATCAACCGCAAGCTCAAAAAGGCGCCTAAAGTGCACACAAAACGGTACGGCACCTAACCACGCGTCATGCCAAAATAAGGTATCTGCCCCGTCTCCCACCAATCGAGATACACCCTCCTGAAACCACCCGCCTCCTACTCCACCTAAACCATACTTAATAAAATTAAAGACTAAAATCCATATATACCTAAATATAGATGGTATGATATAACTAACATTGACCTTCCTCATAAAAG
>Ga0315913_1002297_pt1 | contig 22288 bp, 10 predicted proteins | sample MpolsnodulesMG_FD_207736 | JGI IMG/M metagenome (GOLD analysis project Ga0315913, IMG submission 207736) | Medicago polymorpha root nodule microbial communities from Los Angeles, California, United States - small nodules | ecosystem: Host-associated > Plants > Roots > Nodule | place: USA... | reverse complement strand
GGTGAAGTAGTTACCATATTGGAGCTTATAAGATGCCCCTCAGGCTCAGAAGGACAAGAAGAGTTGTCAGGATGAATTGAATTAACTTGATGGTTTCTTGATTAGGAGATTAGAACAGACAATGAATGGATTATTCGGCGAAGATGAATCCGGTTTTAATTAATTATTAATTAAAGAGACAGAGAAATTGTATTATTTTCAATATAATTTATTGTATTGTTGTTGATCTTTAGTAGTTTGTTCTTTTTAAGATTTCTCTGTTGTTATGCTGTTACTAGTAGTCTACATTTAGGATGCTGGATTCTTTTTCACCGGGGTTCCAATTTGGATCAAATTTGAAAATTGTACCTGTTTGCTCAATCGCTGTTGTTTCATAGTCCAATTTGGCAATTTGTTTGTTTTGGTGTCCTTCTTCATTGTTTTGGACAGCTTTTTTCCGCTTTTGAAGCCACTAGGTCCGGAAACGACCATATTTTTGTATGCTTTTTCTGTGGCGCATGCAAGAAGTATCGTTTTAGTGCTGTCTTTTTGTTTGGTGGAGAATCTAGGTGGAAATGTATTTTTTTGAGCAATGATGACCCCATCTTCTTTTTTTGATTAGATGATAATCCCATCTTCTGATATGAGTCGAGTTTTTAGTAAAAAATAAATAATCTAAATATATGTATTTTTTAAAATGATAGAAAATTATTTTAACAAGAAATAATGAAGAGAGGGTAGTATTTTTATACATACATTTAAGTTACAATGTAATGTAACTCTGTTATATTAGTTTTTCTAAAATATATTTATTGTTTTCTAAATAGTAAGATATGATTTGAATCATATGTAAAAATGTTTTACGTTGATAGCAAACACCAAGGAAATGCTATAATCTTTTATTGAATATCGGTGTAAAACTATTTCACTTCCTTGGTGTTTGCCCAATAGACTCTCGAATAATTTTTTTTTTTAAAACTTAAAAACTCCAAGCAAGCGTGTTTGTGGTGGATCTTAAAATGGGGTTGGCACCATCTCTCAACTTTCTAGCATTTCCCTTCCTACTTATGCGTTGGAATGATCTTGTTAGGTAAAAATCACCTTGACATTAGGAGTGTCTAGTTCTTCATTGTTCAGTTATCAAAATCTGGTTAATTGCATAGTAAGAATAAAATAAAATAAAATAAAGGTCTTGTTAACTAGTGTTCGAGCTAAGGAGATAAAAAAAGAAATATTTGCATTGAAAATATCATCTTTTATACTTTTTAAACTTTTACTGCATAAATTCTAAGATACTTATGCTATATTTGATTTTCTTAACTAATGTCTTTGGAGCACTCGTTAATATTTTCCTAAAATAAAAAATGTCCATTTAGAAGTCAGAAGTGATTAAGAATCTCGAGTAATTGTGTCTTCCCATAGAGCCTGGATTCTTGAGTAGTCAAAGTAATTCTACCGAAGTATTCAAAACGTTTTACTAATCCTTTACCGTACACTAAAAAACACTTATTTTAAGATCTCTCTTGTTATAAAAGAAAAAGAAATGCTCGATTATTGGATTGCCTAAATGATGGTGTCGGAATAGAAGCTTTCTTTCCAATGCAATGTTCCATTGCTTCCCATGTGACTTCTTTTTCTTTTTCGAATATCTTGCTCTCCCACTCAAACTTTGCATACTTGGAACGGTTACGGCAACAAAGAATAACCTAACCCTAGTAGGAGATGCACAACACTGCAGCACTCAGAGTTGTTTTATATATTCCTTTCACGGCACAAAACCCTAGGCAGAAGTGTAACCGTGTATTTGTTTTTTATTGGGTTTGGCCATGTTAGGCCTATCCATTTCTTTTTGTTCCACTAAAAAAATTAAAAAAAATTGATAAACGAGTTAAACGGGCCGACCCGTCCCACCCTGTTTCCAACGAGTTAAGCGGGCCGCCCAGCCCCATCTTTCAACGATACGAGCCGAGCCAACTATAGAAATCAAGTTCAAAACTTCGACTCAGCCCGCCAAAAATAGTGGGTCAAACGGACCGGTCCGACGGGTCGGGCCCGTTTTGCCACCCCTAATACTACTAGTACTTTTATTTCGGAGTCATGTTAATTTATGCTTTAATGACACACATTAATAAGCTAAAGATAATGCTAACGTGTTCTAAGGGCATTGATTAAGCTTTTAAAATAACTAAATTTTTATGAAAAAATTGGGTAATAATTACTTGATCAAAAGTAACCTCTTATATTTCTAAGACATAATTTCTATTTGTAGATTCTTTAACCATTACATTGAAGTACTGGTTAACAAGACTCATAAGCTAAATAAGGAATTAAAGGACAAAATTTATATTAAAAGAATAATTTAGATATACATTTTCTATACTTATATTTAGCATTTTCCGTCCTTGTAAGCTTAATTCAGTTGGTAGAGACATTGCATAATATATGCAGAGTCTGGGGTTCAAACCCGGACACCACAAAAAAAATATTTAGCATTTTTCGTTATCTTTTAAAGTTATACGTGGCAAGATCTTTAAAAGTAGGAGAATTCTTTGCTTTGTTGGTAAGCTACCATTACTTTGTAGACAAAATCAATTAAATTTATGTAAAAATTATTAAGATTCTATTTAAAAAGTATAAGTTAAATGTATAAATTACTCCGTAAATCTAAAAATAAGAGTATTTGCTTATAACATTGACTAAAGTGAGTAGCTATTATAAGTTATTGATCGCTAAAAAACCAACCTATATAGTTGATAGATGAAAATTTAGTTTATTGAAATTAAAGTATTTTGTAAAATCAGCGGTTAATTTGTATGGTGAATATAAAATGACATGAAAGTACATGTTTGTTTATCTCTTTTATATATTTTTTTTACTTAATGTGTTTGCATTTAATTTATTTCAAAGTATTTTTTACTTAATATGAAATAACATGAAAGTATATGTGTTGGAAAACGGCGTTGCTTTGCTTAATGAGTTGCTTGGTGTGGATATTGAATTTGCTTACGACGAGTGCAAATGATTTCAAGGGTGCTCGCATCTCATATAGTTGGCTGAAGGCAATCTACGAGGAACGTCTCACAAAAGCCTTGCAATTGCATAAGCAAAAAAAGGGAAGGAGGCTGAGAGAGATAGACACAAGACTGTGTGTACGAGCCCATCTGCTCTATCTCGTTTGATGTGCCATCTTCATAGACAAGACCAATCAATACGTCGATGCAATGTTTCTAGAGTATCTCTAGGCCCCACTCAATTAATCAAGAGTAATGTTAGCAACACTCTCTTTTGAATATTGGTTTAAATTATTGTGAGTCTACACTTTTAAAATTGAACCCACACAAAGTGGTGGGACATACATTGATTTCATTCAATAAATAAGTGAGTACTAGAGAGAGTATTTAAAAGTGAGTGTTGCTACCATTCCTCATTAATCAATGACATTAGGGCGCTTTAGCTCTAGCATACCTTTACAACTATTTAGTTGAGACAACTAATCTCGTGCGATCGCATATGGATGAATATTGTACCCTCTTGCAAACATTTAATATTTATTTTTAATTAACTATGTGTTTTTAATTAGTATTTTTTTTAATTTAATGTTGAAGGTGAGAAAAACACTAGAAGGGGGAGTTGAATTGTATTAGCTTTTTCTTTATTTTCTCCTACTGAAGTCACTGTTCAGAAGCAGATAGAACTCAGCTTCTGAAGTGATGTTCATAAACTAAATGCAGCGGATAAAACAGAGAGAGAGAGAAGAAAGACGCGAAGCAATTATACAGGTTCCTTCCACAAACCGGAAGTAATCATGTCCCCCTTGCACTTCCAAGGAGAGTTCACTAAAATGTAATATCTGATTACAATTGCTCACTGCTAAACCTAACAAGAGACTTCAAACTACTCAAGCACAACTGCAAGAAATTTCCTATGCTCAAGCACAACTGCAAGAGACTTCTATTCAAACAGAATTACAAAGAAATTTGTTTGAGGTGGAACATTTGATATACAATCATTGGTGTTCACAATACAAATCAGATACAAACTCTTTAAGACTCTAGAATTTCTAAGATATGGAAGTTGTTAAGAAATTCTAAGTGAACTTTGATGTGAAACAATTTCAGCAGAGTTTTGGCACTTGTAAATTGTTGTATGAGTCTTGAGTATCCAAACAGCAAGTCTTCACTCCTTTATATAGAAGTGTGAAAGAGACGCTGTTGATTGCCAGCACATCAAAAAGAGTCGTTTGAAACTCGATCAAATCACCAATAATATGTTGCCTGATTTGGTTATTGTCCTATGAAGGAGCAATTTCAAATCTATTCCAAGTCTGGAGGAACACCGTTGCAGACACAGCTGTTGTTCTTGTACTAGCAAACATAAAAACAGAGTAGTGGAGATAGTGGTTGTACACTTTGTACAAATGTCCTTTTTCAACGCTCTCCAAAGAATAAACATTCAATGCCTTCAAATCCATTTGAAATAGGCGTTACTTCATGTTTCTAGTCTTCTCTAATGATAGGCGTGATTAAATCTTTACTTGAACAACATTTGAAGTTCTTCAGTCTTCCAGGTTTCAGATGCTTCTGATGACGTCAACTTCTGGTGACTAGCTTCTGAGGAGAGTGCTTCTGATGACGCCAGTTTCAGGATTACTTGTCTTCAGAACCTCTTTTCTTCAGATGCTTCAACCTTCCTTCTTGTTGATTATATTGCTCTCCAAAGATTTTTTGTTACTTGTTATACCTTAGGACTTAGCTTGCATGGTCTATTTGTGGAGGCACCATGACAAGTCGTACCAGGTTATATTGAATGGTTTTATATGGTCACTCATCCAAAACTAGTGGCTCAAATCGAGGGAGATCCTCCTAGGCCAACAAATGTGGAGGTTATGATAGAGAACGAAAATGTTGATGATACTTGGGATACATGCAGGATGGTTAGGACATATGATGTTGAATGGCATGAAAAATGATACATGTTATGATGATTTAGAAGGTACTCTGCAGTAGATTGCCCATGAAAAATAGTCAGCCACTCGGTATTGAGTCACGCGTAGGAGGAGAACGTTTCTATGACTCTAATTGCCATGTAGTTTGATTTTTCGCTAGTGTTTCAAATGAATAATATATGTTAGTATTTAAATACCACAACAATTATGACTCTCATGACTTAGATGATATTTTAAGTCTGTATTTTGCCGTTGTGCCCTCTCTCTGATAAGCAGATGAATGTGTATGAATATTGAAATTGGATGTGTTAGAATGTATTTGACCATGTATATTGAAATTGAATGTGTTAATGATTTTGCTTCTTCAAAAAAAGTGTGTTGAATGATTTTGAACGTGTCTTATCTTGCATTACATCAATTGAGAGTTACGATCCGATTAGGAGCTTTTTGCGCAATTTTCAAATAAAGAGTGCCCCCAACGACGTAGTTCTAAAGTGAAGCACTCAATCCGTCATGTGCAAGCAAAGACGCACTAACCACTGTTACACAAGACAAGATAGCGCGCGCACATGAATAACAACCAAAACGACACCGTTTTGCTTCAAGCACTATCTCCAAACCCTAATTAATTATCTTCACAATTCCACAAATTCGAGCTTCACCGTTAGCACTATGTCCTCCGATGACATCAATCTCACTCCCGATCAAAGAATCAAAAACGGCCTCACTTCCCCTCTCGTATTCCCAGACCACTCTCTACGCTTCAACTGCGGCGGTGCACCACCGCGACAGGTTGGTGATCCGGTTCCTAAAACCGGTGGTTTTATAGACGATAAGATGTTCACCGTCAACCGTGATCAGTTTTTCACCTCTCAGGGCACGGAGTTCCGCCAGAATGTTTTCTCCGACCGCGGGAACCCGTCGGATGTTCTGAACTGGAGCGAGGGAACTCCAAGCAGCAATGACTCTGATGGCGAAGACGATGAAGATGATGATGAAGACGACGATGGCTGTGACACCGTAGTAGACAGACTCGTCGGTGTTGGTGACGGTAGCAAGCGTAGTTCCAATTCAATCATTGATGTTAACAATAATAATGCTGGTAATGTTACAAATGGAAAATCCCAGCTTCATTCCCCTTATGGTATGAGCAAAATAATTTTTTATTTTTGTTTGCATATTTAGCTTCGAAAATACGTCATAAGCTTTGTAACACGTTTGATTAGGTTCAATTAATTCATTTACATTTACAATGTGTCATTGTCGTGTGCGCGGTTGTGTCTGTGTTAGTGCTTCATAGGTCATAAATTCTTTTTGAGTGTCAGAATATAATCTTTACATTTTGAATTGTTGTTTCTTTTTGGTAATTTTTTGAATTGTAGTTTCTGGTAGAGAAATACTGGGAAAGGACGGTGAAATTGTACAGTTGGTGCATAACAATGCGAGTGGTGCTACTACTGGTGGAGATCATCAGCGAGAAAGATTAGGTAAAAATCAGAACTCTGTAACTGACTGTGAGGAATATTATTCACACTATCTTCAAGGTACGGAAGGGTCGCCTTCTGTGCAGAAAGTTTTGGTGGATGACAATGGTTGTGGATTTAGTGGAAGAAAGGATGTTGTGTATTCAAGCGAGTCAGGGGAGTCGTTGAGGGCGATTCTTTCAGATCCTGTTACGTAAGTCTCTTGAAGTTAATTAAAATAAAGATTTTTGTGGATAATAGGCTCTATTTTATATGCTATGATTGTTGAGCAATGTGATTCGAATAATTATATTTAGTTCTTTTATTGCTAATGGTTTCCTACCATTCTTTTGTTTTTGATTGAATCGAGTTTGCCTGCAATGGCCTGTAAAATTCTTGTTTTCAACTGAAAAGCATTGTGCACCTATATTTTCATTTTCACCAACTCGTTCCTAAAATCATAGTTACTACTTTCTTTATAAACATCTCTGCCTTTTTTTTTTCTTCCTCTCTTCGCCAGTATGTATTGTTTTTAAATTTTGGGTTATTATCCTACAAACTTGTATAGTGATGGATAAAAAGAAGTTTTCATTCAGATTATTTACAAAACCAGATGCTTCCAACTTATTGAGATTCTCTATCGGCATCAGTTGATCCCTCTTGTAAAAGTCTGTGCCTTGCTTGTTGATAGAAATTCATTTACTAATAGGGCAATTACTGTTTGTAATTCCCTCTTAATCAAGAACAAAAACCTGGTGATGCAAAACAGAATAATCTAATTTGGTTTGGTTTCTACACGCTTCTCCTTAATTTTCCAGTATAGGGATCACATAGGTTTGATCTGCTGATATCTTGTATGTTTCTTGTGTTGTTTCGTCATAATTGTACCTTTTCTAATTGATATTTTCATCTTTTGAAAATACAGTGGAACTCTTATGGATGATGCAATGATATTACCTTGTGGACATTCATTTGGTGGAGGCGGAATACAGCATGTTATGAGAATGGTGGGTTCTAAGCCATCAAAATGCCATAATTTTCAGACTGACCTTTTCTGTGACTTGTCAACTGAAAAATGTTAATAACTATGGATCTGGTAATTTTCAACCTCTTTTTCTCGTATATATGCCTCCATACCGTAGAATGGCAGGACTCCCCCCAACATTACTAATGCCATTATGCATAAGTATTGATCTGCAACAAATTCAAATTATTCTGTTTTGTGAAGATGGAAATTTATTGTGTGTTCTGGGATAGGAGCTGAATTTTAATCAACGTCGATCAAAAGGTCAAGTGGAAGAATATATGCTAGTTGATAAACCTTTATTGAATGGGGATGGACACTGTATGCTATGTTGTTAATAATGGTAAATAGGGCTCTATTGCATGGAGTCGGGTGTTGCCATCATTTGTGTCCAAAGTGAGGAACAGGGCACGGTATGATATGGGGTGGTGCTCCCACATCATCTGTTTTCATGCATGGAGTGCTCAGCAGCACTTCAACATAGAGGATTTTTGAAAAGAAAAAAAAAAAAAATACCTTTACAGCGGCAATTTGTGTCCAAAGTGAGGAATAGCGCTGCGACGGGAGTGGGAAAGCGAAATACCAGAACGTGGTGGGGAACTTGGACTTTCTCACGTTTTCTACAACCTTCCTTTCCTTGCATACTCAATCCTCAATGGCAGAGCTTGGTTGGCTCTCTCCTGACCCCCGCAAGACGAGGTGGGAGGATAGAATCATATAAAGCAGTAGATAAGTAATAAAAGCGTAAAAGAAGCAGTGGCATTGTTGAGATGTTATATATATGTTTGAGGAGTGCTAGGAATACTCTCTCTCATTGGGCAAAATCAATGTGGATCCCACACTTTGGAAATCAGTCCCACATAAAATGGCGGGATCCACACTGATTTGGCCTAATGAGAGTGAGTGTTAGAGAAAGTGTTGAAAAGAGAGTGTTCATATCACCCCACAATATGTTTTAGGGTGTTCAGGTGTTGTGACTTGTGGCTGTTTTGTTGACAGATATCTTCCAGAAATGATTTAGCAGGATTGCTCTTTTGATTAGGCTATTATCTGACATGAATATGGAGCTTCTAGTAAAGTGAAAAGTCTCAAGTCTTAAGTCTTAATTGACAAAAATATGAAAATAAGTAGAATTTATAATTACCACAGTAATATATAATTATTGATACTATGCGCGCATACACGCACACATATAGAATGGTACTCCTACTTTCTCTTAATGATAAGGACAGGAGGGAGTATTAATTTCTTAATAATACATTTAAAAATATTGGGGTCTTGCTCTGTGTTGCTGTCCTAGATTTACAACGTAGATTGTGTGTAGCTTAGCTTTATTTTTTACTTTTCCTGTATACAATACTTGTAAGAATCAAATTCGATTTATGGTTCTTGAGGATTAGTAGATAATTCAAAGTTGACATGGGAAATTGCCATGCACTACTCCAGTCTTAATATAAGTAAAACCTAATTAATATTACTTTATTTAATGCTATTATTCTCAAAATACGCTTCAATAAAACAAGTTCTCGTGCACAAGTAAATGATAAGGGGTAGTTTGAGAAATGAAATTACCTTTGATTATATTGAGAAAATTAAACCTACTACTCCTAATATAAGCATAGTGTGTTAATTTTGCTTATAATTGAGCCCGGAAAAGTATTTGTCTAATTGTTATATTAGGAGTAGTAGGTTTAATGACTGTTAATATGGTCATTTCATTTGCTTGTATATGTTTGGATTGTGGATTTGCCGATAGTATGATGCTGTAGAAATTTTCAGAGGTAAACATACATCTGTTAAAATTTTACATTAACATGTTGCATGCAGTCAACTAGCTAATATGCTATGTGATGCATTTTCATTTTTCAGAAAGCTTGTGGTACCTGTTCTCAAGCAACATTGGAGGAATCAATATCTCCAAATCTATGTAAGTAAAAAATATAGAATTCAATCAACTCTTCTCAAATAAGATGTGGTCTCATAAACATAGATACAGTCATCTCAAATTTTCATTTTTGATGAGTAAAAATAAAATTCATCTCTGCTCTTTGCATTTCTAATATTTTGATGCTAGGAGCTCTTTTTTTGTAAGTTTTCTCGTTTCCGTGCTTATCCCTCAGTGAGGGTTGGGAGGGGAAGGGGTTGGTTAGCAAGTTTTGACATGTCTCTCCTTTTTTCCTTTGAAGTGCACTGTATATATCCATTATACTGCAGAGGGAAGATTATTATTTTTTTAATGAATTAATTCGAACTTCTGAAAAACTAAATCTAAATTAGAAAGTATAATACTTGGTAATATTTGGTGGCGATGTTCTGATTTTCTTTCTGGGATTTCTTTCTGTGGTGCTGGTTGCGTTGACAGCACTTCGAGCTGCTGTGCAGGCGTATCGTCGGGAAGAGGAATCACAATTTTACCGGTCATCCAAAAGAAAAAGAGAAAGATTTGATCAGGTGTGTATCTCCATTGCACAATCTTGAAAGGAAAATTAGGAACCATCTAGGCTGCTCAAGTTACTTATATTTTACCTTGTCATCTCTCTTGTTTTTTAATGAGATATATTTCACATAGAACAGGGTGGTTTCGGAGAGTGTGCTGTTGTTGAATCATCAAGGACCAGAGGTGTTCAATTTCCATTTGCTGTGACCGATCGGGTTATCATAAAGGTAGCATGTAAAAAGGCTCGAGACTATTTTTGAAAGTTACTTTTACATTTTTTTTTTTAAAATTTACATATGAAGTAATTGGAGAATAAATGGATCAGGGGAACAAAAGGACACCACAACGCTTTGTTGGGCGTGAAGCTATTGTAACAACACAATGCCTGAATGGATGGTTCGTGACTTCACAACTTTTTCTTTCTAGTAGTTAATATCAAATCTTGTTTGATATGTCCAGTGGAAGCGAACTTCATTGTCATTAGTAATAAAAATAATTTTTAACTTTGTACCAAAAAAAAAAATTAACGAACTATTAGTTATAATGATTAAAAAGTTAGTTTTAATAGCATTATCTTTTGAGGATTTTGCATCCAAGATGCCACTTTGAAATAAAAAAATTACAAAATGTTGCCTGGTACTAGCACAGTGCATTTGGGAGCTAAGTTGCAAAAGTTGAATTTATATTGTCTGATTGTTATAGTCAGTAGATATACCTAGAAAAATAGTGAATATTGGTAGTAAATACATTTCCTTACATCTTTTAAACTTAATGGCACATTTGCGGGTTAAGGACTTGGAAATAACTACATGTGTTGTGATGGAAGTCTAATGCTGTTAAAATTAATACATTCAGTGGAAACATGGCAAGAATAATTAGATGTTTCTTTAATGTGTACTTCCATTCCTGAATGTTGCTTTCAAGGAGCTTCATTAATCTTGCTTCTGCCATTAATAACTTACGTACACATTAAAAAATCTTGCTTCTGCCATTAATAATAGACTTATGTACAGGTATGTGGTGAAGACATTAGACAATGCGGAGAGTGTAAAATTGCAGTATCGCTCCCTTGCTAAGGTTTCCGACGATCCTTCAAAACCTGTCTCCAGCAACATGGGACCTAATTGGCTTCAGATCTGCCGCACAACGTCATAAAATCATTAAAATGTGGTCGATAATACTTCTGCAAAAGTTGCCACTGTATGTTGTGCATTTTATTGGTAACACCATGAACAAAATTTCTTAGTGATTTTACTATTTGTATACTTGTAAGAAAAGTGTGCTAGCAAGAGTTTGTAAACACATAAGCCTTGCGCTGCTTTGTATTTGTTGAGAGTATAGTAGCTTTTCAACCACTTTGTTCGGATACAGATTTATATATAAATGGAAACTATTTATTCAAAAAAAAAAATATAAATGGAAACTATTGTGATTTAAATTACACAATAATTGACTTTATACTTGGTATGACATTGAGTGATCATATCCCCCCAACTCCCACACACAAAATCAGGAAGGGTTCAAATTCAATGTACCATAAAAAGTGAAACTGCCTTGAAAATGGACGGTTCTGAAATTTGTCAATCCAAGGTGTGTCTAAGCTGTAGCACCCTCTTGAGACCAAGAGTATTTATTTGGAGAATGACTCGTCAGCTCCTTTGATTCGGTAAAAGCCTAAAAGGCTCTATAGTCAGAAAATTCGTTTCCTCCATGTTGACAATCAGGACTAGTTTTTTTTTTCATGAGACTTTGCACCTTGATCTCTTTCTTGTTTTTTTAAGAGAAATAAGGTCAAACATTATTTTTAAAATGATCTGAATTAAAAAAGAAACTTATCTTTTGTCTATATAAGGACTTTTTCAAAAGGTAGTTGAGAGTAGTTTAACTTTAATTAGGAGGACCTTTGATAATTTAATCTATTTTTAAATATTTAAGTGAAATTTTATCATTCAATCTAAAAAATATCTTTTGAGCTAAAATATAACAATAATTAACAAACAATTTTAGCTTTATTTCTAAAAATCTTAATTCAACTGAAGAAAAACCAATATCAACATTAAATAAACTCTTCTGTCGAAAAAAAACATTAAATAAACACCATAGTTCAAGAGCAAAATCGGTTCAAAAATGAATTATTTCTAAAGAACAAATTTAGGGTTATTATTTGGTTAATTTAAAGCTCAAATACGACCAATTTGACATCATGTCAAGAAGGCCACGTTTACTTAGAGCAACTCCTATGGGCGGTATTTTCATAGGTCCTCCAACTTGTAATCACACAAGTAAAGGTTTTTCCTAGAGTTTATTGTTGGAGTTCGCTAGTATGTCGATCTCGTCACTTCAAGAAGTAACGAAGGTGATGGATTACTTTGATTAAAATATTATATCATTGTGGAACCTAATATAATTTTAAGTTGCAATAAAAGTAAAGTTAAATAAAATATATGTGATGTAAAAAAGCGGGGTCTGATGTGAATTCTTAAAATTACACGATTTAAGCAAAAAAAAAAGCGAACTATTTTAAGATGATGTGGTTTAATGAGACACATAAATAACATTTGGGTGAGTTTGGAAAATTCACGTCAACTACACATTAGGACGTGAGAAACTAGAACGCTTTACTAACTTTACAAAGAACTTGTACGAACTCATGAGTGTTCGTCTACTCGACTACTCTATATGTATGCTGATTTGTTTTGGGTTGGACTGTGGTCACATCTTAAACAAGTTCTACTAATGAACGTAAAATTGTGATTAGTTTGAGGGGAGAGAGCAAGATAGATCAGCTTCTGATCTTTCAAAGCAGGTTGCTTTTGTCTTCCCTGTCATTCCTTGTTGTTATAACATAAGGAGGTTGAATGATCCATTTTACTGTTATCTTGACAATTAATGAAACTCAAATTATCAAGACAGAAGTTGAACAACAAATTATGACATGTTCGCGACGAGGATCCACAAATGAGTGCATGTATCTTAAATGAACTGTTAGTTACATGTTTAGTCAGCTAGTTCAAGTGCAGCTAGCTGGCTGTTGAGCATAATTGTTGTTCTCAACTGATCTTTTTCCTCATTTCCATGCATATTACCACCTTGATAAGCATTTTCATAATGCTTTGGGTATCTATTATGAGTACAATGCCTCTACATTTTATCAGAGTTGGGCACTAATGAGAATGAATAATGTTTCTTAAACACCCTTTTTCAAATATCACCTCTGTGAAACATTTCTCTTTACACTATCATCGTGTATTCCCTTTAGTTAAATACTACACTACTATTTCAACTAGTACATATTGTGTAAATTAAAAAAAATTATTTTTTTGCTAAATTTTGATTAAATTATAGGTATATATAACATTCCGTTTTTAATTTAATTTTCTAAAACTAAATATAAATTTGTTTAAATGTGCTCTTAATCAAAGGAAAAATTTAGCTAAAAAACTTGTATCCCTATATATCGTCGTATATTTGAACTTAATCATAACTATTTTTAAAGTTTTTTTTAAAAAAAAACTATTTTTAAAGTTCATTATACATAGATTGATCGTGATTTTTCAAAATTAAACATCTTCCAATCAGCCAAATGATCAAACACAATTAACAAAGATTCAATGAAAGGAAATATGTACTACTAGCAGAAAGAAACGAGTATGGATTTTAACAAGAAAAAATTCACATTTTAATCTCATATATTCCATTGTAGTGACCCACAGCGACACTACTATTATCGCATCACCGCAAAACAACATCTAATTATAACAAATCATTCATCAAGTAAAAAATCCCCTACAAACGAATAACATTTTCAGAGTTTGATGATCGATCGATCAATCCAATTAGTGCTAATGATCGTGGCTTTAGCCCTATACAGATCCACACCTTTGTTTGATATATCAACTTGAAAAAATTGCTTATAAAATAAAACTGTACAACATGATGAATTTAATCAATAATCACTGTCGCAACCAATGACTTTGCAATAGCCAACAATTCTTAAGTTGAGACTGTGCGGTTTCTTCAAAGCTCTTGACTCTCACCAAACAAAAATGGGTCGAGAAAACACCCATCCCTGAACCCGGTCCAGACCCAACCCGGCTCGTTTTCAACAAATAACAAACCGGGTCACACCCAACACCTTTTCCTTGAACCACAACCCCCCACATCTTGGTTGTTCTTTCTTTCAACCCTCTTTCACCACCGTCCTCCGCCTCATCTTCCCCCAACTCCTCCACAAATATAACGCCCTCCGGCATCGGAGTTTCTCCTGTCTCCCATCTCTCCTTTACGGCCTCCCAATCCTCCACCTTCTCCGTCGCTAACTTGGCAGTTTCGTCTTTCTTCTTTGAATAAACTTGCACCAACAACGGTGCTTCCTTCAAATTCTTCACAATCTCCACCACCGATTCCCTCATCCACCGATCAAGCCTCTCCTGAGCCTGAACAGCTTCATTCGTTGTTCCTCCCCTGCTCTTCCCATTACGTTCCACAATCATCTTATTCGCCGTCACAGTCGCCACCGCAGAGATTCTCCCTTTATTCACCGTCGATCGAGTCCAATCACCGATCGCAACAGAACATGTAACTACTCGGTTAACATTCAACCTCTTGTGAATACCACCAACTCCAGCGGTTAAACGATTGTTTCCAATACCTAGAGACGACGAAGAAGCCATCGAGGATGGCCGGAGAATAAGAGTGAGAGGAACAAGAAATAAGATAATGAGAAAAAAAGGTAAGTGAAATTGTGGTGTTTCAGTTATTTAATTTAATTTAAGGATAAAATAGAAGAACAAGTCTGTGAAAGAGAAGCAGAACACACATAACAAACTTAACAGAGAGGATGTGACAAAGATTGTTATTGAAGTGATGACGCGTTCAAATTTAATGGCGGATAATAAATAAAAGAGTAATGCTTTATATTGATCAAAACCAAAGGTCACGGTTCAGTTCTTTTGTTACTTAAGTTACGTTTGCTGAGTTGGACGGGGATTGGATTTGTTACTAATGAGAATGGCACGAGGTTTAGTTGCATGGGAACGTGTCTTTGTATTTCTCCACGAGGCTCACACGCGACGTAACAACAAATGAGGGAGAGTTTTTCGGTGCGGGATTCAACGATCAAAAGCTATGATTATAATGAACGGTCAGGATGAGAGTGTATAGAAGGGAACAAAAGAATATGAGAAAAGCACGAGATAACACGGGGAAAGTGCATGGATTACGAAGGCGGGCACACGCGGGACGTTGGCTTAGTTTAAAGCTTGGTTGTTAGAGTCCTAGCTGGATGACTCGTTGGAATATCAACTCCACGTCATCATTTCGCCGTTTTTAATCATATTTTTTAATTTGTATTTTTAACCGTTTTTCGCGGTATTTAAAATGCTGATGATGCTACACAATTATTCAAATGATTGTCAACAAGGATCTAACTTCTAAGCAAGTGCAACTCGAGTTTTTATGTGTACTCCTCAACTAGTACTAGATCTGTCGTCATTCACGTGACACTTAATTGGAAACACTCACTTATTTATAAAATTTTAATAGTAGTATTTAATAATAACTCAATCCCTTTAATAGTTTTATCTCACAAAAATTTCTTAAATAAAATTCACTAATCAATTATAAATAACTTTATATCGTTACATTTTAATTTTTTAATATTAAAAGAGTGAGGGTTCTGCTTAAAAGTGGGGACCTTAAGTAAGACCTCAAGTCTTATAAAACCTTGAAAAAGATTCCCTCCAATAGGGATAGGTATCGAGTCTTAAATGGTTAAGACCCTCCCATTGAAGATGATCTATAAGCTAACTTGTTAAAAAATATTGGAAGGCTAACAAGCTAACTTATTGTGACGATTTATAAGTTAATTTATACTAATTGATTGAATTTGTTGTGTTTGATAAAATTAACACTTAAATTAGTTTATGAATATTAAATGACGTAATAGACAGTAAATTTAAGTATTTTTTTAATAATTAAAATTATAAAAGTAAAATTTAGATAAAAACTAATAAGTTATGCGCTACTCGAATTAACTTTTTAAAATAGTTATAAGTTTGTGAAAATAAGTTATAAACTAATGTAAAAATGACAGTTATCTAACAATTTATTTTTATCATATAAACTAATAAGTTATAAACTATAAGCCATAAAGTTGACGGTGTCTTACCAAATGCACACTAAACCAACGGTATATTTTTTGGTGACAAAAAGATTGCTTTGAAAAATGTCTAATTCCTTTTCCTAAAGTTCTCTTGGAATGAATTTTTAACTATTTTTTTTACTAATATGTCTATAAAATTTAGAGTTAAATAAGTAAATGATCCCCTAAATATACCAACATTTGATTTCAATCCTCATAAAATATTTCTTAGGCTTTTAGTCCCTCTAAAATTTTTTATCTATGAAATTAGTCCCTCTCGACATTGAGTATTACACTAGAGGAGGGACTAATTTCATAAACGAAAAATTTTAGAGGGACCAAAAACCTAAAGAATATTTTAGGGAACTAAAATCAAATATTGGTATATTTTGGAGGACTATTTACTTATTTAACCCTAAAATTTATATACTTTACACAATTAACCGTATTTAACTTTTGCGATTCAATACATATTTGCTTTGACGTTTAAGAGGCTATTCACATGTTTCAAAGTCTTTTTTTACTGTCTTTTTATATAAAAAAAAGAGTCTATTTACCATGAAAAATAGGGATAATACTTGGGTGACATTGACCAACCACAATGTCACAAGTGAACATAGAAACCAAAAAATATTGTGAAAGAGAAAGAAGAAAGACACATGTGACATTGTGGTTGGCCAATGTTACAATGTCACCAACCACAACCCACGTGCTACCCGAAAAGTAGAAGCTGAAAATACTAGCTTCTCTCTATACATGCGCCAACATAGACTCAGTAAATGAAGTTCAATGTCAGTGCACCGCATAAACAAACATAGACTCGGTAAATGAAGTTCAATAAATCACTGAGAGTATTTTTTTTCTGTTGTATTATTCTTTTGGTCTTAATTATAAAACAATATTTGAAAATATAATTGTTAAAGTGTAAATCAAAGTTCGATGAGAATATATACAAGAGTTGAAGTTCGAACACTGAATATCTCACTTGTTCTCATTAAAAATAGAATTTTTAGTGACTAAGCTACTTGAAAAAAAAAGTGTAAATCAAAGTAATTATATTAGTTAGAAGTTAGTTAAGTTGTTTGTTACACATTACTAGTTAGTCGTGGACTGCACAATGTGTATTAAGCCTAGCTAAAGTATCCAGGAATAAAAGTTAGTTGATCGTTTTGCAATTTTACTATATCTAAGTGTTTTCACTCTGAGTGTGTGTTTATCCATTGATCGAGTTTCAATAAGTGGTTTCGAGAGCCTCAAGCTCTGGGTCCGAAACTTCAAGATTGATGTGTGCTTTCATTGTTCTTGCAATAGCAGATGACAAGCTCTAATGAGAATATTGACAATAGTTTTGGAGGGGTTCTTGATAGCAAGAATTGGAGTCGATGGAGTACACAAATGAAGGTACTTTTTGGCTTCCAACTTCCAAGATGTCATAGATGTGGTTCAAAACGAATTGCACTAATTAGCTAATGATGCAATTGATGCTCAACGAGTAGTCTACTTAAAGATTCAAAGAAGGACTTTAGAGATTTGTTTTTCCTCCATCAATGTGTTGATACAATCAATTTCTAGAAAATTGATAATGCAACCTAATCCAAGGAGGCATGGAACATACTAGAAGTCATGTTGGTGATGATAAACTCAAGAAGGTGTGCTTACAAACACCGCATAGGCAACTTGAGGTTTTGCATATGGAATTAAATGAAAAGATCTATGAATATTTTAATTGAATTACACAAGTGGCAAATCGGTTGAAGAGTTGTGGTGAAGATGTGTCTGGTTAAAACATAGTGAAATAGGTCATATACATTATTTCCTCAAAATTTGATTACATGACAATTGCGGCGATATCATCGTAAGTGTATAATTTTACCATTGTAATAAAATATTGATTTCATTGAGACTTATGATCTTCAAGGCAACCTTTTTTGTTTGCTAAGTATTGCAAAAGAAAAGGAAAATGTCTTTGTATTTTTAATAAAAGATGCAAGATGATTGAAAGACAACTTAATACTTGGTTTTAAAATAGGCTTAAATGCACTTTTAACCCCCTATGTTTTTTATGGTAGCAATTTTGGCCCCCTATTAAAAAAAATCATTTTTCAGCCCTCTAACTTCACCCCCTTTTGCAACTCATAGACCCCCTTTGATTTTGACCGGGTCAACGCCCATGTGGTAACTCACTTAAGTGAGTTGGACACCGCGTAAGGAATTTTTTAATTAAAAAATAAATAAAAAAGCCACTTGTAATTCTTTAATTAAAAAAATTTAAAAAAAAATGGAAAAGAAAGGAAAACGTGATGCTTTAATTCTCCCAATCTTTTTTTTTCAGATTCATCATCCACCATCTTCCTAGATTCAAACCCATCATCATCATCACCCATTACAAGAATCTAAACTATGGCAGTGGCTTTTCACAGCATCATCCTCATCAAGTTACGGCAAGCTGAAACAATTAAAGTGCAAAATGGCAAGCTGATACAACTGAAAAACAAACCCCTGCATATTGTCATAAACGCAACAGCAGTAAGGGAAAATGCAGAAAGAATAAGTGCAGCAAAGAGAGGGGCAATCAAAGCCAAAACACCAAAAAGAACAAAGCTATATACATGCCCACCTTAAATGCTGAACCACAACAAACCCCCTTATTCTCATAAACCATAACCCTTCTCATCAAACCAATTTTTTTATTCTACCCTCTCCACAAACTCTCAAAAAGCCAATACTCTACCCGTTCATAGATCTGGAAAAAACATGTTTCAGATGAAGAAAATCAGAAATGAGTCAAATGACGAAACATCTATCAATGAATCGAACACCGAGATGTAAAAGTATAAGATTGATGAAATGACAACGATTACCGGAAACAAGAACGTGAAGTCGCCGCCGCGCTGCTGCTTTTCTTTCTCGGTTACGGTGGCATCGCCGCCGGTGGTACCAAAACGACGATGGTTTGAGATAATGGAAAGGGAAGGTTATTGGTTTGGTGTGACTTGTGTTTTTCAACAAACAATAAATTAAGGAGAGAGTAGTGTTGAGTGAAGAAGGATGAACAAGAAGATGAAGAGAAAGAAATTCACAGTGGTTTGATCAGAAGGAGAGAAGGAAGAGAGAGAGAAGGAAGAGAGAGAGAAGAGTTGAAGTTTTGCACCTTCCTCTTTCCCTTTATTTTTATTTATTTTTTAATTAGTAAAATTCCCACATGGCTTTATTCATTATTTTTAATTAAAAATTGCCTACGTGGCGTCCACCTCACTTAAGTGAGTGCCACATGGGCTTTGACCCGGTCAAAATTAGAGGAGACCTATGAGTTGCAAAAGGGGATGAAGTTAGGGGGCTGGAAAGTAGTTTTTTTTTAATAAGGGGCCAAAATTGCTACTATGAAAAACATAGGGGGTCAAAAGTGCATTTAAGCCTTTAAAATATGCAATTGATGGAAAGTACTCAAAATCATTGAAGTCCGTCATTACCATAAAAACAAAATCATATTCCTTCCGTTCATCTCAAAAATAGAGTTTCCTAGGCGAAATAAAAAAATAGAGGTCATGGGAAATTTGTCATAAGACCACTTTCCACGAGTAAAAATTCTCTCCATTGGCTTAAAATAAATGGAAAATGTCATTTGGTGAGAGAAAAATTCAAAAAGTAGAAAGTGGATCCTAACACTAAGTGAGTCTCACTACTATTAATTTTTTTTTCAAACTTAATTATATCTTTTTCTCTCTAAATAAAAGAAATGAAGAGAGTAATAAAAAGAGAGGATCCTAATTCACTTTCCATGATTCCAAGACCTAAATGAACTACTCACTCATCATAGAAAAGAACATGAACAAATCAAGAAAACAAAGAAAATAAAAGAATAAAACTATATTGAAATAAAATAAAAGAAAAACTAGGCTTAATACATCATTTGGTCCCTTAACTTATTTTTGATTTTCACTTTGGTCCTCTAACTATTAAACGTCTCAATTTGGTCCCATAAATCTTCTGGCGTTAACTATTTTGGTCCTCTCCGTTGGTTTTTTGATGTCTAACATTTCTGATATGGTTTCAACCATACGATTGCAGATTGCAGTTCCATTATACACAATAACGAACCATCACCACATAATTTTTTCCCTCTCTTCATCTTCTTCCTTCCACCACTTCTTCATGTTCATACAAAATTCATCAATAACACAACGTTCCTATTTTTGCTTTCTATTTCTCATTATACTCTTCTGTTCTTAATCGTTGGTTTGTAGCAATAACACACTCTTAAATTCCAACAAAATAGTATATACCAGTTCCTCCCAATTTAATCTTGCACGCTCGGAACAAACTCTTCCATAAAAACATAATCTACACCTTGAGCTTCTGATACTCCATCATTGTCTAACTCAACAACAACATTTACCTTAATGTTTTCATTTCTCCTACTTTCCAGCATCGAATCAACCATCTCAACGTTGTTCTCAATTCCCATGACAGGAACATCAGGAATGAATTGGGAATTAATTTTGAAAGAATTAAAGAGAGTTCTAAGGGTGAAATTGTGTGTTGTGTATTGAGATTTCACAAAGATATAAGATTGAGAAACCCTGGTTTTGTTTTGATTTGATTATTATGGATGGAAATTGAAACCCAGATGCAGGAGAACTAAAATTGCAAAACCCCTTATGCAACACAACAACACTTACTCTCCTTCTCTCATTTTCATTATGATCTCGTTTTGATGTGAATGAATTGAATCCGGATGCAGAAGAACAACCCAGATGCAGAAGAACCGAATCCGAATTTGACAGTTTTAATGTGAATGATTTCATTTTGTTTCTCGAAGAAGGGTTGTCGTTGTTTGGTTTCTGGGTTTGATTCCGAATTTGTAGGGTTGTTGTTTTTTTTTCTTTCTGGGTTTGATTTTGATGATGATATTATGTGTTGTTGTTGTTATTTTTTTTCTGGGTTATATTAAGATTGACCACTTTAGTATTAAAGAAGCTGATCACTTTAGTATTGAAGAAGCTGATCACTTTAGTTCTCCATCGTTAGGTGACAATTTTGAGCTTTGATGATGCGTTTTCCATAGCAGAAATGAGAATTCTGCTCTTTACCCAAATGGATTTGCTCGTTCCCAAAGTAAACGACGAATATACCTCTACGCAAGTTAACTCACGTAGCGTGAGTTAACTCACGCTAGTTATGATGTAAGTGTGACTTAAGTCACGCAGCGTGAGTTAACTCAGGCTACGTCACTTAAGTCAGTTATCAGCAACACAATAGCACAGTTCCCTCATTTCCCAACTTCTCCAAAACACGAAAATTCCACCCCAAAATTTGAAATTCATCATTCTTGCGCCATTCAAAGCCAAATTCATCCACAATATCAAGTAAGTGATGACTATCCTATTTCTTTGCATTATTTTGGTTGAAATTTTCGAATTTTTGTAGAAAATTTACATTTTTAGGTTTTTAAAAAATTGTCTTGCATGTTAAAGATTATGATTGTTAGTGATGATTTAACTTAGGAAGTGCTGTTTAGATGTTGTTTAGGGTACAATGTGGTAGTTTAGAGTTTAGAAATTGTTAGATTATATAGTTGTTTGAAAATTGCACACTACCTGTTCGGTGAAATGTCTCAATGACATTGTCGAAATTTTATGTCCGTGTGAAATGTGTTAAAGATTTTTTGCTTTTTGTGCATATATGTCTGAGCCGGAGATGACTGACAGACTTAGGGCAGGGAGTCCTGCCCCTACTGGCAGTGCACAAAGGGAGAGTGGGGGGCACGAGATTGTCTACTATTGATGCTGCGGGGGATCGACGTCACAGACGGATCCATCCCAGATCGTGGACCCGCCACAATACCATGAGCAACATTATTATGAGCAACCTGAATTTCAGCCGGGTTATCAGTATCAAGAGGGGTATGAGTATCACCAGGGGTATCAGACTCAATTTCACGAGGGGTATCAGCCTGAGCAGCCTCCTCAGCAGCAGTATGTCGAGCCTCCTCAGCAACAGCAGTATGAGCAGCAGCATGCTGAGCCTGTTATGGAGGATGAGGATGGGGGCTTTCCAGGGAGGCCTTATGAGATGTCATTTTTACCGAACTTCAGTAAACACGTGGCATGCAGGCTTTGGAACAGTAAAACAGTAAGTATAATTGTTTTATTTAATTTAATGATATTTTACGTATTTAAGTATAATTGATTTATTTTATAAATAGAGTATTTATAGTTTATTATTATGTGAAGTTTATTTTACGTAGAATATGTTATGTTTATTTAATTTAAGTATGATTACGTAGAATATGTCATGC